>OLNP01000001.1_pt1 | contig 311927 bp, 282 predicted proteins | sample 1671951 | NCBI WGS metagenome assembly OLNP01 (sample SAMEA3136629, study PRJEB25190) | human gut metagenome | biome: human gut; feature: human-associated habitat; material: faeces | place: Austria | collected 2013
ATTTTCTGCTCATGGTTTCCTCCATTGGAATATTGATTTTATTATATCATATTCCTCCTGTTACTCTATCAAAAATATGATAAACTCTCATTTCAAACCACCTTAATCTTGATTTTCTTGACTTTGGCTTTTGTGAACTTGATTATCAGTTCATCTATAACGTCGGTGTACTTTCCTCGTGAGATGAGATCATTTCTCAAATCAATAAGGCTGTTGATGACTGTACGCCGTTCATCGGGTGATAAATATAAGTGATATCTCGGATTTCTCATTCTGCTACCTCCGTTTCATTTTGATGATTTCATTATAAACGGAGCTTACCCAAAAATCGAATATGTGGATAAAAAATCTTTTAAAGACAGAAAAACGCCGCTTCAGCTTTTACACTGAAACGGCGTTCTGTTTTTGTATCAGAGAACACATCTGACGGCAAATCCGCCGCTGAAAAAGTAGGTGTTCATCCAATACTTGTTTGGTGGAGTTAAGGTGTTAAAGGTCGAACCCTCAACCCCCTTGTTTTCTAAATCGTGTATCAAGTCATCAAAGGTAACTTTGTCTGATGTACTGGAGCCATTATAGTACACAATAAATTTGTCATCAAAAACATAAATTGCATTTATAAATGTATCAATAATCTTCTTCTGAAATTGCTTATCATTAATGTCACCATCCATAATGTCACTAATGAAATCTACAACATCAGAACATCTCATTGTAGCATTTGCTATTGCTTTTTCTCTTGCTATTTCTATTTCTAGTTCTGCAAGTTGATTATCAAGCTTGTTAATTTGTTCATTAAATTTTTTTAGAACTCTTGCATTTGTAGTCTTAAGAAGCCCATCAGAAAGTTCCTCTAATTTCTTTTCAAGTTCCTTTTTGTTTAGTTCTAAAGTCTTTAAATGATTATGGCCACATTCTTTATTGTAGAGGTCAACAACCTTCTGTGCCACTTCATTTACAAAGTCTTTATTTTTGTACATATACAAGGTGCGTTCAACAATAAAGGTTTCTAGTTCTTTCTGCTTTTCTCTTCTTTTTTTGCAGCCATTAATATGTTTTTTTCTGTTTCTACACATATAGTAGCCATACTTTCCACCATGGCGGCCGGTGGAAGTTTCACCAATCATACTACCACCACAGTAACCACAAAAAATTTTAGTTGCAAGAAGATACTCGTGTTTAGCTGATTTTGTTCCTCTGTTTTGTTTGTTTTTACTTAATTGCTTTTGTGCCAAATTAAAAGTCCTTTCATCAATAATAGCCGGTATTCCATGTTCAATAACTATATCTTCATACTTGTACTCTCCAATGTATTTCCTGTTGGAGAGTATTTTATTTAAAGAATTAAAAACAAATGTACTGCCATTCTTAGTTCTCCAACCTTTAGCATTTAGCTTATTTACTATTTCTTTTTTGGATGTACCGGAAACATATTCGTCAAAAATAAATCTTACAATCTCAGCTTCTTTTTCGTTGATGACATACTTTTTATCAACCGTATCAAACCCAAGAGGTACAGAACCACCAACAACTTGACACTTTAGTGCTGATTCACGCATACCTCTTCTTACATTTTCAGATAGCTGTCTTGAATATGTTTCGGCCATAGCTTCTAGCATAGCTTCAAGTAGTACGCTCTCAGAGCCTTCACCTAAGTATTCTGTAACTGAAACAACTTTGACATTATTCTTTTTTAGTGCATTTTTATAAATAGCACTATCATATCTATTTCGTGCAAATCTATCTAACTTCCAGACAAGGACCACATTAAACTGATGGTTATTGCTATCTTTAATCATCTGTAAAAACTCAGGTCTGTTGTCTGATGTACCACTAATAGCACGGTCTATGTAACTATTGATGATAGTCATATCATTTTTCTTTGCGTATTCAGTGCAGTATCTAATTTGACCTTCAATGCTCTGTTCCTGTTGATTGTGGCTAGAGAACCTAGCATATATTACTGCGTTCATAATTTAACTCCTTTATAGAAGATTAATTTCTGTTGCATTATTGATGATTTTTCCAATTAATTGTTTGTCCTGAGTTGACCAATAGTCTGTATCACAAAACAATACTAATTTTTTCTTTGCTCTACTTACAGCAGTGTTAACAACACACTTACCATTACTTTCTTTTTTAAGGGAATCAGTAAACCATTTATTTGTTTTATCAACAACACTAAATAAAACAGTATCAAATTCCCTGCCTTGTGACTTATGAACTGTCAAAGCAGTATTATCAATATTATTCTCTCTTAACATTTCGTTAATTGCTTTTCTTTGTAGATTGTAAGGAGTAATAATACCTATGTTTTCATCAGAATGTTTGTTTATGTAGTTAATGATATTGATACATTCAGACATACTTGTTCTAGTATTTATGTTTGGTTTAGGACAAGATACATAGAATAGTTCAGTACCACATGTTTCACTACCATGGAAATTTTCACTATATACATATTCACTTAAAATATTTGCAAGTTTTTCACCAAATCTAAATGTATAGTTTAAATCAAACTTTTGCATATCTTCAAATTTTGGCTCTTTGTATTCAAGGTAGTTTCTTAAAACTTCAATAGGGGTGGTGATTTCTTCTAGGTGAATAGAAGATTGTGCCCATAATGAAATAGAACCATATATGCCAGAAAAATCATCAATTAAACATATTGGTGGTAATTGCATATGGTCACCAAATAAAGTGATAGGGCTATCGTAAGAGCAGAGTGTAGCACCTTTAATCAGTGAACAGTAACCTGCTTCATCAAGTAGTATATGATCTGGTTTAAAATTACCTCTTGGTGATATTCTTCTTATGCAAGTATCAATAGTAGTTGCGACAATAGAACATTTTTCTAGTTTTGTATCAGTACTATCTTTTGATAGTTTTTCGTAATTACTTTCAGCAGTATATAGGTCGTTTTCTTGCTTATCTAAAAGAAGTAATAGTACATCTATAGATTTGTTTTCTATGTCTTTGAATACTTCTTTTTTTCTATCTAAGATTTCCTGGTAGTTATCAATTTCAGTTTCAAATTCTTTTCTAATTAAATCAAAATTTTCTTTATACAAATAACTAACAGTTGAAGATAAAGTTTTACAAAAAGCAGTACTGTTTTTAATGCTTTTAATAAATTCTTTTTCGTTAATTTTATTTTCATTTAAAATATCATTATGATATTTATTACCTTTTTCACATTTTGATTTTACATTTTCAGCAGATTTAATTTTCTTTTCAATTTCAGATAAATCCGTTGTTGCATTTTTTAAATCTACTTTTAATTGCTCGTATTTATTTTTAAATAATTTCTTTCTTATACCTTGATTATACTTTGGTAGCAAACGGTTTATTTTATCTATAAAATGAGCATATTTAGACTTTTTAGAATTAAGTTCTAAAAGTTCTTCTTTAGCTAATGATATTTTGCCATTATTAATGCTGATTTCTTCAGCTGATTTTTTGGAACTGATATAAAGTTCTTGAAGATTATCAAAATAAACAGTAACATCTTTTTTGCATTCATTAAAATCTTTGTTAAATTCCACATAATTCATATATTCAGGATACAAAGAGATCATATTTTTTGTATCCGTTATATTTTCTTTAATAGAATTAATTTCAATGGTTAATTCTTTAAGTACTTTTTTTAGGTTTAAATCTTCACAACAATCTGAATATTTTTTCGTAAATTCATATGATGCAGTTCCTAATCTAAAAATCTTTGTTAATGGGATACCATGTTCTTCAAGAATAGGTATTACACCATAAAGTGTTTGTTCTATGGCATTGTTAGTAGGTGCTACTAACAACACTTTTTTGTCAAATAAAACATTGGCAAGTACACAACGAGCAAGAACAAACTTTGTTTTACCAGTACCGGGAGCTCCCCATACATAAGATAGAGGATTATCAAGTGAGCCGTTGATTGCTCTTAATTGTTCATCAGATGGTTCATCTTTGCTTTCAATTAAATCTATTTTATAACTGACGTCATTAGTATGAGTAGGCAGTTTAATTCTGTTTCCGTATTCTTTATAAAAGTTTTCAACACTTTTGACAAGGAATTTTAAATCTGAAACAACTTTAATATTGCTTAATTTAGCATTATCAATATAATTCACTAATGCTAAATTAACAGATATTGTAAGTTTTCGATTTACAGAATTATAGCTAATAATTTTTATATCATTATCACTATATATATTTGTATTAATTTTTAACTGTAAATAGTCAATAGAACGCAAACGTTCGTTAAGTGTTAAGTAATAGTATATATCATCTTTTTGAATATCAATAACATCATATTCAACAAAATACCTTTTGTTCTGATAAAGATAATCATAATAAAGTTTAGAACTTTGTATAGCTGCATCTTTAAAATCCATTTTATTTCCTTATTTTTCAAAACTTTGTATATAATTTTTGAATAAATTATATACTTCTTTTTCTAATGGGTGAATGTACCATTTGTTTCTTTTTTCAAGTAGCCGTATTCTTTTAGAACGAATTTCAGCAGATGATAATGATATATTACACACATTACTTATTCCTTTAGGAGTTACAATGCCTAATTCATGTAGAACGCAAGCAGGAGCTAGTAATCGACTAGCAAAAATATCAGCTTGGGTTTCTTGAGATGGTTTATGAATATTAAAAGTTCTTTTATATTCACCATTAGAAAGAGGGTGTCCTAAAAAAATGTGACCTAACTCATGAGCTATAGAAAATCTTATTTTTCCGTTAGTCATTTTATCATCATAGATAATGTACCATCTATCATCAATTAACATTGTTTTTGCAAATTCGTTTGCATTTAGTAGATGAACAATGCTATCTTTTGCAAGTGTTATGTTTTCGATTTTGCATATATCGGTAACGGATACTGGCAACTTATTAATATTGTGATTAATAAGTATATTCCAAGAAGCATTCCTTGCATCTTTATATTTACCATAATTTGAAATTATTAGAATCACCTCGAAGATATTATCAATATAAGATAGTATCTGCGAAGGTGATTTTTTTATTCAACTACATTAAAGATCATCATCAGATGATGGCTGTTTCTGCGACTTAAGTTTTTCTATATCATCTAATGAAATTTTTTCATTGTACATTTCATGGTAGTCTGAACTCCTAGCAACAGACTTTACCTCCACTAATGTTGGAACATTAAGAAGAGTATCTACTGCGTTTTGCATATCCGGTCTAGCTCTGTAAGCTAGAATAACTTGTTTTTCATGATTGGATAATTTTATTTCATCATCAGTATTTTTTATTAAATCTTTAACATTAAACTCTGTAAAAATATTTCTTACTTTATAAATATCACAAAGTTTTAAAAATGTTTCTACATCAGGCTGACTTCTTCCGTTTTCCCATCCATTCACAGTCTTCCCACTTTTTCCGATAAGTGAACCAACCTCATCAGCTGTCATTTTACAATCTATACGAAGTTGCTTTAATTTATCTTTTATTAATTCTTTATCCATAGTAACCTCCTTTTTCTTTAGTTTTAAGATATTTATATTATAATATAAGATTTTGCTACAGTCAATATAAAAATCTTAAAAAATAAGAAAATAATATTTAAAAAAGTATTGACATTCTTAAATTATAAGATTATAATACAAACATAGAATTAAAAATCTTAAAAATTAAGATTTAAAAAGGAGTTGATACAATGAAAATGCAAAACATATTAGATTTATTTAACTCAGCTATTGAGGAAAAAGGTCTTAAACAAAAAAGTATTGCAAATCAAATTGGAACAACCGAGGACAGATTGTCACGAATTTTAGCAGGTAAAAGCAAAATGCTTGTATTAGAATTTTTGCAGTTGTGTTATGTATTGCAAATTGATCCTAAAGGTATTCAAGTTGCGTAAAAAAATATAAGGAAAAGAGGTACTAAAATGAAAGCTTTTGTAGCTTACAGAAACGCAGATGGTAGCTTTGGAGAACTAGAGCCACTTAACAAGGAAGCAAAAGAGCAAGAGAAAACTTTCAGCGAAAAGGAAACTGATGCTTTTGCTCATATTGTTCTTGATGCAATGCTCAGAAACAAAGATAAGGTTAAATCATGAAACTAAAGATTAACTTTATCAACAGGACAAGCCGTACAGCAGTAAATGTTAGAGAAGCCTATGTGCTTGGTAATCTTTTGGTTGTCAAGCACATCAACGGCAGAAGAAAATTAAAGTAAAAGATAAGGAAAAGGTGGAAAAATGAATATTTCAATTTCAACATTAGTTATTATGGCAGTGGTATTTATTGTACTTATTTTAAGCATTGTGCTTTTGACAGGAAAAGTTGTAGCCTACCACAAGGCTTATGAAGATTTGCTTAATAGAAGCAAAAATTATTTGAATTTGTCAAAGAACTGTAACAAAACATCTGAGACAATTATTCAGCAAAACAAAGACCTTCTTAATGAGCGTGAAATGTACAGAGCACAACTAAGAAGTTTAACAACTTCTGCAGAACAGTTACATCAAGACAACTTTAAGTTGAGAAAAGAGATTAGAGAAGTTAAAGATATAAACAAAAAGCTAGTTAGTTCTGATAGTTGCAAGGCTTTAAAAAAGCTCAATACAAAATACGAAAGCTTGAGATTTGATTTTTTTGACATCAAATTATTCCTATCTCGTATGTGGACTTGGAAAGATGAAAAACTACAGAACATGGCAAAACCATATATCATTGACATTTACGATAAATACAGCAGTGAGTTTCAGAAGTTTTGTAATGAAAGAAATTCCGAAGGCGAAACTAATTTAGAAGTGATAGAAGATTGTCTTAATGAAATCGAAAAGGATTTCGCTTTCTCAAAGAAGAATGGTGAAACAAATGAAGAAGATTAAGATTGTTGGATTTATTGTTGTAACTGTTGCAACTTATGTTGTTTCGCTGATTTATGGCATCACATTAACTGCCAAGAATGGTGGTCTGATGTTGCTACCGGTGCTTTACTTCTGCTTAGTGTATGTAGTACCTCATATGGTTAGTAACTACATATCAGAGTGGAAAGAAATCATCAATGACGGTGAAGTATGCTTTACAAAAGGTGAAAAGTACCGTAGATGGTTTGAAGAAGCCACCGGTGAAGAGGTTGAAAGACTAGAAACAAGTCTTGAAGGTGAAGAAGTATCTGATAGCAAGTTACAGGCAAGTTACAGGCAAGTTAAAGAGAGGTGTAATAATGGATAAGTTTAATCAGCTAGAAAGTCTTGATAAGTTAGCATACACATTTGCTAACACAGACAAGATGATGATGTCTAGCTTGAAATTTGAAGAAAGAAGCTATGTGACTACTTTAGCAAGTCTATATATGATGTATGACCTTGTTGGTACACACATCAAAGATAAGGTAGTTAAAATTAAGCAAGATGCACTTAGAGATTTTCGTACAATTCATTCAGAGTTGTACTTTGAGCGACTACATTACCAACAGTGGATTAACTCTATCAAGCATACTGAAAGACAGATAAGAGAGTTAAGAATATCATTAAAAGAAGGTAATGTTCATCAGTCATTAGAAAAGGCTCTTGATATTATAGGAACATTGTTAAAAGAAAACACATTGATTGACTTATATCGTTCTGTTATGCAGAGCAAAGTAACTGATGATGAAATAGATTCAGCAGTAGCTAAGTATGCAGAAGAATATAATCTTGAAATTGATAGCAAAGATGTTGAAAAAATTATATACAAGTTTATTCAAAGTCTTGGTACACAAGAAGACCTGCTATGCTTTAAGTCTATGACAAAGGAAGAGATAGAGGAATTTTCAAAAAGACTTCCGGATAGAAAAGTGGAAGGTATAAAAACAGAAGTATCTGAAGAATACTTAAAAGCCCTATCAGCTAGTTAAGCTGATAGGGTACATATGGGATTGTTGAATAATTGGTAATTCATCAGATGAACCGTTCGTGTCTGATATGTAAGTTTAAGTCTTACCAATCCCACAACCACCTCTGCAAGTTACTTACTAAAATCAATGTATCTCCTAAGTTCTAAGATAGATAAAATCCTTCACGCAGAGGTTTATGCAACAAAGGAGAAGGTTACTACATATTCGTAGTACCTTTGTTGCTACAAGAAATGGAACTGTAGCATAAGTAATGCGATTAGATCATCCGTACAGTCTAATTATATAGGTGCAATTCCTATCAGTTCTAACATCTCCGTCTGCAGTTTCTATTATTATTTAATTTCTGACCTTTTCATAAAATATTTTTAGATAAAAACAAAACTTGATGCCATTTCGTTTTGTTTTCCTTCGGTAAAAAGTTATTAACAAAATTAAAGTCCTTCATGCAGACGGAAGCATCGAGCAACGCAATGCTGGCCAAGGGGAAGGCTACTATATAGTACCTTGGCCATATATGAGGTTTTAGTTTAGGGAAAACGCTCCGTAAAAGTTTTCGGTGTCTCGAACTGGAGAGAGCTGGATCATGCCCAGCAAACCTCGCAAAATCTTGATAAGATGTTGTGACTGAAAATTATGGACGTTGTTCAGTCACAATATCCAACAGTAGTACAAGTAGTACAGCAGTACCCTGGCTGCTAATCTAGGTTCAACTCCTAGCTGTTGGTGGTTATTTCCTTATTTTTAATATTGTTTGTCGGTGGTACAGAAATGTGCCACCAAATCTGCAGTAGCCGTTGGGGTTTAGCAAGTTCAATTCTTGCCTACTGCTAGTACAGTAGTGGCGATTGTACCACACTCTTTTCTTATCTTTGTTAGACCCTATTCATCAATAATGGATAGGGTCAAAGTCAAAGGAAATTTAATATGAAGATTGAAAAATGTAACAAATATAGAAACAACAAAGTCACCTATGACGGAATAATATTTGATAGCAAAAAAGAAGCTCAGAGATACGCTGAACTAAAAATGCTGGAAAGAGTAGGAAAAATCAAGGAACTAAAAAGACAAGTTCCTTTCACTCTGATACCAAAGATTTGCGACCAAAACGGCAAGTGTATACAGAGAGCTTGCAAGTATTATGCTGACTTTGTATATATGCTAAATGGAAAACTTGTAGTTGAAGACACCAAAGGTGTCCGAACTGCAGAATATAAAATCAAAAAGAAACTGATGTTATATCAACATAACATCATTATCAAAGAAATATAGGAGTGTGCATAATGGATATAAAGAAAATTATCAATCTATGCAAACAAAATAAGAGCTTTGGCTCTATAATTGATGATGACGGTTTGCAATGGCTCGGTGATGGATGGTCATTTTATCAGTTACCTAAAGACACACCATTTCTTGCAGCAGAAAATATAAGTGCTTTATATGGCATTGATAAAGAAAAAATGAATAATGAATATTTATTTAAAGAACTTGATGTAGATGAATATTTAACATCAGATATATGTGAAAATGAAGAACAATTAAGAGAAATATATATCAAAGTTAATTTCAAAGGTATGGAACTCATGCCTTTTGCATCAAGAAATGGATTAATCTTAATTGATACTAAGTATTTGAAACCACTTAATTTGAAGGATTATGAAATGTACTTTATGCTACGAAAAGACAAAGTGGTTATAAAAGAAGGTATGTTCGTTATTGCATATATAACACCTTTTGACTTAAATACTAATGAAGAATTTACAAAGCAACTCTCGGAACTGTATAAACAAAATTCAATTAGCAGAGAAAATGAATTTTTAAAGAATAAAAATTTTGATGAAATGGAAGGTGTAAATGATGTTTGCCATAACTGAAGAAGAAGTAAAGGCACTTTTTGAAAAAGAATTGGAAAGTGCAAATAAGGTGAATGCACAGTTTAGTTCTTCACATGAAGCTTATGCCGTGGTGTTAGAAGAAATTGAAGAAGCAAAAGAATGTTTCTACAATATACAAACATTAATTGAAGATTTCTGGCATGGAACAAAAACAAATAATTTTGACGAAAAAATTATGGCTACTGATAGACTAGAAAATAACACTATTGCACTTATTCAGGAAGCTGTGCAAATTGGTGCTATGTGCGAGAAACTATTTGGATTTCTAAAGGAGTAGTATATGGGAAGAAAATCATGTGAAGGTTGTCGCTACTATAAGGATGGTAACGGTTCTCGTAACAAGAGAAGTGATAGATTTTGTCACTATATGATTGAAACGGATAAGCCACGGAACTGTGATCCGGCAAAGTGTGACAAAAAAATAATTGATGAACCGTATCCTTATTGCAAGAGAAGAAAATGAATAAATTATTTCCAGTTATTCTTATAGCACTTCAATTCCTTGCTTGCATAGGCTATGTAATAAGTAAGGATTATAAAATGGCTATCTATTGGTTATCAGCCGGTGTTTTAAATATTTGCGTGACATTTTAGTCAAAGAAAGGAAAAACTATGGAACAAAATAATCTATGTAGAGTAAAAAACGATTTTGATAAAAGAAAAGATTCTTTAATCAAAATTAGGGATTTTTCAAGGGAAAAGGTTGATGACTTTGTTGATAAATATACAGGGAATAAAGGTGATGAGCATATTTTATTTAACTTTATTATAAAGTTAGAAATTGATTATGCTTTATTTCTCAGTGAAAAATATGCAAACCAAATAACAAATCATCAGAAAGACTATAACTACAAGACAGATAAGAATATCTGTAGAAAGTTAATGCTATATGTTAGAGCAATAATGAGACATAACGATTGTTCTCCTGCTGATATTGATATTTTTGAAGATTTTCAATTGCATTATGATTTAGACGAATTTAGTGAAGCTTATCTGGAATTTATTGAATTGCTAGAAGGTTTTGGCTATCAAGTAGCTGATGAAGAAAGAAGTTATTATAACGGAACGCACGAAGCATTTTCTAAATATGATGAAGATTAAAAAGTAAATAAAAATAAAGGCTCTGATAGATGAAAAAACACCTATCAGAGTTTATTACTATATATAGAAAAGAAAAACAAAGGGTTGAAATACCCTTTATAAACCTTGATTAAGCGATTATTTTTATGACGATTTTTAAAAATAGGAGAATGAAAAATGCACTGGTACAAGAAAATAATCAAGGCTGGTCCTTTGAGAGAAGAAATTGTGTATAAGTCAATCAGAAAAATAAATAAACCTCATTCATCAAGATGTCTTGGAAAGAAAAGTAAATCATCTGAAAAGCAAAGACTAAGAAATCTGATGGAATGTAAGAGAAGAGTTCAGAGATTGATTTGTAATAATTTCACAACTAAAGACTTGTATATTACTCTCACATTCAGAGAAGACATATCTGATGAAGATTGCCAAAGAGAATTTACAAACTTTGTTCGCAGATGTAAGAATTATTGCATAAAACAGAACAACGAGTTTAAATACATAGGATGTACCCAGCGTGGTGAGATAAAAGGAAGATGGCACGCTCATGTTGTTATCAGCTACATAGATTTTAACATTTTACGTAATAGATTGTGGAAAAAGGGTGGCATTAAGATTGAAGGCTTATACGAAGATGGAGCATATGAAGAACTAGCAAAGTACATCACGTCTGAAAAAACAGGAAAAAGGCAAATGAAACAATCAAGAAATCTTGTAAAGCCATCAGAAAGAGTTATTGAACTGTCGCCTACAGCAGCCATAGTTCGTAGAATTAAAAAGGGCCAAGCTATGAAACAACCTAAAGGCTACTTGCCTCTTCTTGACCAGTGCTATACACACATTAATGACATAACAGGCGAATCTGTCAGAATGGTTTACATCAATAATGACTTTTTGTATGGGGGTGGTCGCTATGGCTCGGAGTAATACTGCTCAATATAGATGTCTATGTCCTTGGTTCATTCGTGATGGAGTAAGAAACATAGACTGCGAAGCATGTAAGGGCTTTGGTAAAGAAATAAGAATAATATTTGACAGTGAAGAAGAAAAGAAGACTTTTCAAAAAGAATTCTGTTTCGATCGGCATACAGGACTTGATGACTTTACTGCTAAATACAAAAAATGCCCTTATGCAGAGTTGGCCGAATATATGTGGAATAAAAGCTGAACATAGTTTGGCTTATTTCTGATGTAAAAAAATTTTATTTTCCATATATAAGTAAATATATATAAGACAAGCGTACAGCATTTTTTGTGTTGTGCGTTTTTTTATTTGTGTTTTGTTTGAAAAATAAAAAAGCTAAAATCAAAATGAATATATCGTGAGGTGCAAAAAATGAAGAAAGGAAGACGAAAAGCAAAAGATAGTGTCAACTGGACTGAAGCTAGAAGGTTCTATTTGCAAAATGATGTTAGCTATCAAGATGTTGCAGATAAATTTGGCACAACAAAAGCAAGGGTTGCCGAACACGCAAGAGCAGGACCGGGTAAAAAGGGTTGGGTTCTGATGAAATCAGAATTAAAAGACAAAATAGACACACAAACGGAACAAAAATTTGTTGAAAGACAAGTGAAAAGTAACATAGATAATCTCAATACAGTGTATATGGTTGCTGAGGACTTGATAACAAAAGCTAATGAAGCAGTAGGTGAACTCAATAATCATCTAGTCAAAAGCAAAACAAAGAAGAAAAAAACAAAGTATTCAAATGCAAAAGGTAGAACAAATAAGGCTTTAAGTGAAACGGTAATTGAAGAAGAGAAAATCAAATTTGTGCAAGGTGATGTTAATACAAAGAAGATGAAAGACATTGCGACAGTAATTGAGAAAGCTAAAAATATCTTTATTGAGCAACCTTCGGAAGACAACGGTTCCGGTGTAATCATAATGCCGGAACAAGAAGAACTAACACCACCTGATGATGAAGAAGGTGTTGTAAATGAGTAGTACAGCAGTATGGACACCACAACCTAAACAAATTGAAATGATGAAGCATGGAGAAGATGAAGGGTTCTATGGTGGTGCAGCAGGTGGTGGCAAGTCGGAATATTTGGTAATTGAAGCATTAAGACAAGTCAATCATCCACAATATAAAGCACTAATTTTGCGAAAAACATTTCCAGAACTGCAAGAACTGTTGGAAAAGACAATGTACTATTATCCCAAAGCTTATCCAAGAGCAAAATATAACGGTAGTGAACATGTGTGGACTTTTCCTTCTGGTGCTAAAGTTCAATTTGGTTCTTTACATCATCTCAAAGACAGATTTAAGTATCAAGGACAGCAGTATAATTTCATTGGATTTGATGAGCTAACTCATTTCCAATGGGATGAATATGATTTCCTTCGTTCAAGGTGCCGTTCTAAAGCACCAGGATTGAAACAGTACATTAGAGCTACAGGAAACCCAGGTGGCATTGGCCACGGTTGGGTTAAGAAATATTTTGTTCGAGCCGGAGAACCAAATAAAACTATATGGGAAAGTCAAAAGATACAGTATCCTGACGGTCACATTGAAAGAATGTGGTTATCAAAAGTCTTTGTACCTTCTAGGGTATATGATAACAAAATCTTGCTACAGAACGATAAGAAGTATCTTGCTAGACTTGCTTTTATGGATGAAGCAAACCGAAAAGCATTCTTGGATGGTGATTGGGATACTTTTGCAGGACAAGTTTTTACTGAATTTAAAATAGGCATAGGTCCTGAGCTTGATACACGAAAAGGAACACATGTTATTAATCCGTTTGAAATTCCTAAGAGCTGGTCGATAATCAGAAGTTTTGACTGGGGTTATACAAAACCATACTCGGTTGGTTGGTGGGCTGTTGATCATGATGGACGTTATTACAGAATCAATGAACTTTATGGATGTACAAATGAGCCAAATACAGGTGTTAAACACTCAGTAAGGAAAATAGCTAACCTTATTAGAGAAAAAGAAGAAACAGATCTAAACCTTAAAGGTAGAGAAATATATGGAGTTGCTGATCCAGCAATTTTTGCAGATAGAGATAGCGGTAATTCATCTATACAAGCTGATTTCGCAAAGTCGGGTGTTTTTTGGAGTAAAGGCAAAAATAACAGATTGTTTGGTAAGATGCAAATGCACTATCGTCTATGTTTTGATGAGAGAGGTATTCCAATGATGTATGTGTTTAATACATGTAAGGACTTTATCAGAACTATACCCAATCTTGTATATAGTGAAGTATCTGTAGAAGATGTTGATACCACACAAGAGGACCATATCTATGATGAAACTAGATATGCCATCATGGAAAATATTATCCCACCAAGAGAATCAGCTATATATACTCCAATATCTTATGACCCTTTGTCTGGCCAACAAATGTATAATGGTGCAAAAATTATTAATTACTAGTGAGGTTAAAAATGCAAGATAATATAAAAAACAAAAATGATACAGCAGTATCAGAAAACAAAAGAGAAACAATAGGTAGAAAAGGTAAGATTGACGAGAAGAAAGTTGCAGAGTTTGAAAGCATCTTGTATAAGTATCGAGATGGAAAGCAATTTCTTGACGAAAAAATCAAAAATGACTACGAATGGTGGAAGCAAAGACATTGGCACTTGCTCAAAGGTAAGCAAGTTGCAGAAGGTAGCAAAACTGTAGATATGGTTAATAAAGAACCTGAACCTACTACTGCACATCTGTTTAGTTGTATTCAGAACAAGCATGCAGATGCAATGGATAACATACCTGAGTTAATATTTCTTCCGGTATCTAAAGATGATGAACAAACATGTTCTATCCTTAACAAGATTATTCCGGTAGTTAACGAACGAAGTAAATTTACTAGAGCGTATAGTGGTTGCTGGTATGACAAGCTGATTGCTGGTGCAGGCATTTATTTTGTTGGTTGGAATCAAAACTTGTATTACGGACTTGGTGATGTGGAGATTAAGAAAGTTGACCCATTAAAGTTGTTTTGGAAACCTGGAATTAATAACATACAAGAAAGTCCATTTACCTTCTATGTTGAAGAACTACCACTATCAGAAGTGAGAGAGCTATATCCATATTTAGAAGTAACAACTGGTAATCATTTAGCACTACAAGAACACCCTAAACAAGAACAAGACATTGAACAAGATATAGTTCAGCTTGTTCATTGTTATTACAAAGTGAATAATAGAATACATTATTGTTATTTTTCGTGTGGTCAAGTTATATATGCTAGCGAAAATGATGAAAGATTTAAGAATACAGGTTACTATCTTCATGGCAAACATCCATTTGTGATTGATTCGTGTTACTCAATATATGATTCACCTTTTGGATTTTCTCTCCTTGATGTAGAAAAACCTACACAGGAACTTATTGACAAATATACCCAGTTTACTGTTAAGAATGTTAAAGATAATGCAGCAGGCAAGAAATTCTATGACAGAAACAGTGGTGTGAATTTAAATGATTTACAAGACCCAGGCAAAGAATATGTAGCAGTAAACTCTATCAATGATGGTGTTATAAGGCATGTTGAAGTTAAAGATATTACTGCTAATATGTCTGGACTTATTAATAATAAAGTCGCAGAGATGAACGAAACATCCGGTAATAGAGATTTCACGCAAGGTGGAACAGTAGCTGGTGTTACATCTGCATCAGCTATAGCAGCATTACAAGAAAGTGGTAGCAAGGGTAGTAGAGATTTAATTAAGAATACATATGAAGCTATGAAAGAAATAGGTGAGATGGAAATTGAGATAATGCGACAGCGTTATCAGAATACAAGATTCTTTCGTATTACAGGCACAGAGGAAGAGTATGACTTTGTTGAATTTAACAATCAAGATTTGTTACCAAGAGAAATAGAGCAGGAAGATGGTCAGCCTATTCTTCATACTCCAATTTTTGATGTAAAAATTAAAGCACAAAAGCAAAGTCCATTTTCGACAATGGCTAATAATGAACAATATCTTAACTTTTTTAAAGCAGGTATGTTTAATCCACAAATTGCAGACCAGGCACTATTATGCGTGGAGTTACTAGAATTTGAGGGAAAAGAAAATCTAATAAGAAAGTTGAAAGAAAATGGTACATTGCTACAAACTGTGCAAGAACTGCAAGGTCAGTTACAGCAGTTTAATAACATTATTCAAATATTACAACAGAGTCCACAAGGTTATATGTTGGTTCAGAATGCTATGCAACAAGTTCAGCAACAACCGGTTGAACAAATGAATATGGATACTAAGCGTGAAGGTGATCCTAATGCAAGTGTCCCTATCGAAACAAATTCAGTCGGCGATACTCAGCAACTACATAATTGGCAAGCCAAGAAAGCTGCAGAACAGAGTAAGAACCAGGCAGAACAAAAGTAAGGTGAGAAAATGAAAGCAAGAATTATCAAACAAGAAAAGAAAAAAGAATTTACTGAAATATCTGTAAATGTCAATGAGAATAAATACTCGATTACTGCAGTTGGCCATAATCACCCTAAGATATGTGCAGCTATCTCATTCGCTTTGATAACATTAGCACAAGCACTTGAATTCCAGTATCAAGACAAGAAAATCACTAATCTTGTTACTAAGCTAGAACCTGGTAACAGTTCGATTAAATTTGAAGATGAAAGTCAAGATACTTCAGAAGCAAGAACTATCGTCAACACTATTGTTGATGGACTATCTATGTTACAAATGGCTAACAGTAGAAAAATTATAATGACAGGTAATGTCTTTGGTGGTACTGCAGATGAAATACATAGAAAGCAGATGGAACAAATGAAACTAAGAGAAAAGTCTGTTTTAGAGTATATGAGTAAAAATAATGCTGCAGCAGTAAAAAGAGAAGAAACAAAGAAAAAGTATGAGAAATATAAAATTGAACATCCAGGCCATGGAACGGATGATAGTGTAATCGAGAATGGTTATGATGAATTGATGAAGGAGATTGAAAGTAACAATTAATAAAAGTGCATTACTTTTGTTAATAGCTACTGAAAATAGTTGTGTTTTGTTTGGAAAAATAATTAGTTATAATAATAACAGTGACAGAAAAGTCACAGAAAGGACAATATTATGTTCACAGAAAAAATGTCAAGATATATCTACTCAATGAATTTAAGTCTTTTTGACGGTGCTGGAGCTGGTTCTGGTGGTGCTGGCAATGTAGGTGGTAATGTTGCAGGTGCTAATGGTAACGGTTCAAGTTCGTCTGGCTCAGTTGGGATGACCACAGCTCAGCAGAGAGAAGCTGAAATTAATAGTAGAATACCTTGGGACAGGTTGAAAAACGGTAAACCTGCAGAATTAAATGGTAGTAATCAGAAGAACACCACTTCTAATGGCAGAAAAGGGGATTTCGCCAATCCAGCCGTTAATCAGAATAATCAAAATATTAATGAAGAGCGTTGGAATGAAGTCAAAAAAGGTGAATTTAAAGACTTCTACGATAAAGATGTGGCTAATGCAGTTAAAAACCGTGTTGGTAATCTACATAGTCAGCTGGAACAGTCTAATGCAACCAATCAAGAGTTACAAAGCATTGTTGATGCAATTAAGTTAAGATACCCAAATGCAGATAGTAACGAAGCATTACTTAATGCGATTAATGGTGACGATAGCTTAATTGACCAAATGGCTTTTGATAATGGCCTAACACCGGAGCAGTACAGAGAGAGTATGGCTCAGCAAAGACAGATGAATGCTGAACAGCAAGAACTTCAAGAGTTGAGACAGTGGAAACTCCAACAGGAGCAAAACAGAGAATACGAAAATCAACTACCGGAAGTCCTTGCTAAGTATCCAAACTTTAATATGCAAGAAGCTATACAGAATCCTACATTTGCAAGAGCATTGGCATTACAAAGAATGGATGGTAGTGAACCAAGTCTTCTTGAAGCTTATGAGTTCGCTTATAGAGATCAGCTAATGGCACAACAGATTGACCAGACTGTTCAGATGGCCAATAGACATTTCACTGAACAGCAAATTGCAAATAGCTTGTTACCTAATTCTAGTATTACAGGTGGTGTTGCACCGTCAACATCACAGTTGACAAAAGATAAGTACGAACAAGCAAAAGCTTTGATGAAACAAGGTAAGTCAGCAAGTCACCTATTCAGATAGATAATTCCAATTCTCTATTAAAAGAGGAGAATTGATATGAAAACTTATAAATTTACAATGCTACTAACTCTTTTTGATGTTACTATTGGACCCGGTGGTTTATATCAGGACAACGGCAATGTAGTTAATGCGATTTCAGTTAGTGCAAATGATTTAACGGTAGAACAGAGAATGTTCTACCATATGGATCTTGTAGAAATCCATAGTGCTAATCTAGTTCATGAGCAGTTTGCTATGCACAGAAAAGTTCCACAAGGCAGTGGTCCTATCTTCTCTATGAGGGGTTTTGACCCTTACGAACCTGCCACTACACCGCTTCAAGAAGGTGTAACACCTGCAAAGCCTAATAAGATGAAGCCATTTCAGGTTGTAGCTGAGATTAAATCATATGGTGCATTCACACCTCACACAGATTGGCTACATATGGTTGCAATGGACGATGTAGCACAGCAGGATATTAAGAAGCTGGGTATTCAGTCTGCACAGACTAAGGAGATTTTGATTAGAGATACTCTATCAGCTGGTAAATATGTAATGTACGCACCGGTTGAAGCTGCAGATGGTACTCTAACTTATGTGTCTGATAGAACTTCATTAACATCAAAGAATAAATTCTCTGTTAGAGAAATTCTTAGAGCAGTAGCCTTCTTGAAAAATCATAACGCACAACCTATTGACGGTTCATTTGTATGTATTATTCATCCGGATGTTGAGCTTGATGTGCTTACAAGCAAAGGTTTTACAGAGCTTGTTAAATATACAAACAATGTCGAAAGAATATATAACGGCGAAATTGGAAAAATCGGTATGGTTCGTTTTGTGGTATCATCAATGGCAAAGAAATGGGAAAAGGCCGGTGCAAGCGAAACATCCGGTAAAGCAGATGTTTATAGTTCCCTTGTGCTTGCAGACGGTGCTTATGTTGTTGCAGAATATGAAGGTGGAGGCCTTCAGACATTCCTTAAACCAGTTGGTTCTGCCGGTTCTGCTGACCCATTAAACCAGCGTGGTACAAATGGTTGGAAGTTCACTCTTGCGGTAGCTAGAGTAGTTGAAGAATATATGATCAGAGTTGAAAGTGGTGCTAGTGCTAATCCTTATTACACAACATCAGCTTAACTAAACTAATTAAATTGTCCCACTACTATTAAGTAGTGGGATATTGAAGTATTAAAGGAGAAATAAAAGATGGCAAGAACATCAACTAAAGATAAAGAAAATGTTGTAGAAGAAGCTACAATTACTTCAGTAACAAAAAAAGAAAATGAAGAGCTTAAAGCATCAAGAGAAGAAAATGTTGTAGAAGAAGCTACAATTACTTCAGTAACAAAAAAAGAAAATGAAGAGCTTAAAGCATTAAGAGAAGAAAATGCTCGACTTAAAAAACAATTAAAAGAAAAAGAAGAAACACCGGCAGTGAATGTAACTAATGATGAAGTAGCAATTGACTGTAACGGTAAGAAGTTTACACCTAGAAATGATGGTGGTGATGAACTGAGACGGAGAGGATTATCGGAAGAAGTTGTTCAGAATGAATTAGAACTTCAAAAAGAAGTTACTATTATTCTCCCTAAAGATCCATTTAAGGATGTTGATGTAAGACTATATGACCCATTGAAAAACATTACTATTGCTATTCAGCGTGGTGTTCCGGTAAGAGTTCCGGGCTATATTGCAAAGTCTTTGGAACGCTCACAGAACGCAGATATTGTTACAGCAGAAATGATGAATAAGATGTCAAATGAATTTGCAGAACAGGAAAAAGAATATAATAATTAAATTTTAAGGGTGGTGGCTGGTTCACCACCCTTTATTTGTAGGTGATACTATGAAAATATCAGAGATTATTGATAGAGTACAACAAGAGTTTCCAGGCCAAGAAATGTTTACGGATAGTTGGATAATTAATCAGTTATCAATACTTGACCAGAAAATTAAAAGAGATATTTTTGACACTCACGATTGCCCTCAAAGAGCAACAGAATTAGATAATTATAACTTTGAAACTGACAGAAATACGGAACTACTAGTTAAAGCTCCGTATGATGATACATTATATACAGACTACATATTAGCAATGTGTAATCTCGAACTTAAAGAAGATGATGATTACAACATTAGAATCAATATGTATGAAAGTAAAGAAGAAAATTTGTGGAAAGCAGTAAACAGAAAATATAAGTTTATAGTTCCATATAAAGATTATAGATTTTAGGTGATGATAATATGTACCCAAAATTTAATAGAAGAAGAGAAAATACAATACCTATTTCAACATTTCTTGGAATTAACAGAAGTAGAAATACTACATTTTCTAAGATTAGTCATTACAGCAGTAACTATCAAATTGAATTTACTGATATGAAAAACATGACAGATGATTATTATCCTATGCTTAGCAACAGACCTAAAAGAGAAGCAGTAAGTAGAGTTAATACATTTGACAGAAACGCTATATGTAGTAATTTGCTTGTTTGTAATGATAGCTTAATGTGGCTAGAAAGTGATGGTATTATTTATCGTAATAATAGTGAATTTAGCAACTATTTTTCTACAGATGATTTTAATAAGAACATCAAAAGACAGTTAACCCTTATGGGAAACTATATTGTAGTTACTCCGGATAAGGTAAGGATAAACATTACTACAAAAGATGTTGAACAAATTGAAAACATATTTTATTCAAAAAGTGGTTCTGGAGAAATCCAAACATCAAATAATCAAAATGATGTTCCTAGCATTCAACGATTTGTAATTAATACATCAATAGAACAATCAGAATTGGAATATGTAGGAGATACGGCAATTGATTTAACAGATGAAAGTTATCAAAAAACAAATGCTGAAGTAGATAGACTTGCAGCCTTCAATAAAATAGGAAATATAGTTGAATATTATGATTATGGGGAAAAGCCAGAAAGAAGTGATAACTGTACTGCAGGATTATTTTTACTAACTGATATAGAAAAGAACCAAACCGGTTATTTTAATAAACAAAAAAAGATATTCACAGAAATATATGCAAACTATGTAAAAATTATTAGAACCGGAATTGGTAAAGGTTTTTCTGTTGGCGATACGGTAGAAATAAGCGAGATTAATAATTCTTGTACTTCAAGCTATAGAGGAAAAATAGGTGATTGGGTAGATACACTTAATAGTGTTTTCACTATCTATGATGTAGCTGATGACTATATTGTAATAAATGCAGTTTTAGAGAAGTCCGTACCTTATAGTGGTCCTATCAGAGTATCAAGAACTATGCCTGATATGGACTTCATGATTGAAAGAAATAACAGATTGTGGGGTTGTTCTTCAACTAATCATGAAATCTATTGTTGTGCTATAGGTGATTGTAAGAATTGGAATACATATCAAGATGCAATAGCTTCAGATAGCTGGGCTTGTACAGTAGGAACACAAGGAGATTTTACAGGATTAACTAGAATTGGTGATTACTTATATTTCTTTAAAGAAAATTGTATACACAGAATATCTGGTGAATATCCAAGTAACTTTACGGATACAACAATATATCAAAGTGGTGTTGAAGCTGGTAGTGAACAGTCATTAGTGGCAGTAGGTTCATCACTCTATTATAAATCTCCGGAAGGTATTACTAAGTTTACTGAAGGATATGCCAACGAACTTATAAGTAATGCTGCATTTGATAGTCAAAGATATGTTAATGCCGTAGCAGGCAGGCACAAGAATAAAGTGTATATGTCTTTGCAAAATGTTATGACAGGTGAATATGAATTATATGTTTATAACACAGAAACTAATTTGATTATGAAAGAGGATAATACACAATTTATTTCTACAGTAACACTTAGAGATAATATGTACTTTGTTGATGCTCAGACAGGATACATAAATAGTATTTCAGATAATAATGTTTTTACTGATTTTGCAAGTTACATTCATCCTGAGAGATTAGCAGAACAAAGAACATTTAATCTTCATGGTAATCAAAGATTGTTTGGTGATGTTGACGGTGATGGTGAAATAACACAAGCTGATGTTGAATTGCTAAAAAAATATACTGCACATAAAGCAGATTTGAATGAAGATGCTTTAACTTCATCAGATGTAACATCAGATGGAAAAGTTAATATTAAAGATGCAACTGCATTAACAAATTACGTACACGATATGAAATTAGTGTATGAAGAAGATATTAATTGGAGTTTTACAACTGGTAATCTTTTTGAAAGTGATTTGTCAAGCGAAAAAATCAAAAAATTACAAATTAGAGCTGAGATAACAGGTGATGCAGAGCTGTTAATTCTAACTAATAATAATTCACATTATCAAAAAATTAAGGAATTTAAAGGTCTTAAAAATCAAAATGTATATGTTCCAATTTTTGTTCAGAGATGTGACTACTTGAAAATTAAAATGCAAGGTAAAGGCTCTATAATACTTAAGTATATTGATATTACATATCTTGGAGGTAGTAGTAAATGAGAAGATTATCAAAAATTAAGACAGATACAAAAAATATTGCCGATGTAATCACTCAGTATAACAAGGCAGTAGATATTATTAACAACAGCCTGTCTAGCATTGGAACTGAAAATTTAAATCAAGAATTGCTATCAACACTTAAAGATATTCAGAATGATATTAAAGCTATCAAGAAAAAGCTAGGAGTGAAATAAATGAAATCAAGTGTAAAAACACAAACGGCATATAAGAACTTGAATAAGGCTACTAAGAAATATCAGTCAACTGCTAACAATGCACCTACCTACAATGAAAGTGGAAAGACCAAGTCTGCATATAACCAATGGACAAGTTACGAGAAGAATAATAAGCCTGGTGAATATGCTGGAACATGGGCTGATGTTCTTAATCAAAAAGTCACCAATTATATTAATCAAGATCCATACTCATATAAGAGTCAAAATGATGCAAGTTATCAAGCTGCTAAAGACCAGTACACAAAAACTGGCCAACAAGCAATGAAAGACACTATGGCACAAGCTTCAGCTCTTACAGGTGGTTATGGCAATACATATTCTCAATCTGTTGGCCAACAACAGTATAATGCTCAAATGGATAATCTATCTCAAAAAGCTATTGAGTATGAACAACAGGCATATAACAGATATGTAAGCGACAGAGAACAACAGTTAAATACTATTAATGCACTTCAGAATTTAGATAATACTGAGTACAGCAGAAATAGAGATGCAATTAATGATTACAATACTTTTTTGAATTATCTGCAGAACAAATACACAACACTAAAAAGTGTTGATGATGATACATTCAATCGTGAGTACAATATCTGGCAGCAACAACTTGGTGCACAGGGTACATTGATGTCTACTGCACAAAACAATTATCAGTACGAAAATACAAATGATATTAATAATTATCAATTTGGTGTTAATACTGATTTACAAAAGCAACAACTAGCAGAAACAAAGAGAAAGAACACTGCTGATATTAAGCTAGGTCAACAGCAACTAGCAGAAACCAAAGCTAGCAGAATAGCTACTAACAATTATAACAACAGATTACTGAACACCAAAACTACAACAACAAAAACAAGTGGTAGTTCTAGTTCATCTGATAAAGTAACTACAAATGCTATTAATAAAATAGTTAAAAATGGTGCTCAAATGTACAAGGACGGTACAACAGCACGATTAGCTAATTATCTAAACAATCTGCCTGAACAGTATGACGATTATATGGAAAGTATTATAGCACAAATAGGATTGCCTAAAAATTGGTTAGATGATTTTAGAAATGGGAAAATATCAGCAGAACGAAAGTAAAAAAGGAGTACAATATGTCAACTTACTTAGAACGAATGGATAAGAAGAAAAAAGAGGAAGAGCAATCTTCCTCTTATTCTACATATCTTGAGAGAAAAGAAGCTAAGAATATTCTTAATGGTACGGATACTTTTCTCCAAGATTACAGCACATTGGTTAATAATCATAATCAAACTTTGAAGGACACAAACAATTTCCTAAAAAGTAATGAATTAACTAATGACAATTTACACTCAAACATTATCAATGATAGTGATAATTTCAATAATTTAAGAGATAAGCTATCAAAATTTAGAAATGAATTTGTACAAAGATATGGCGAAAAATCTGTATCTAAGATGGAAGATAGACTGTCTAATTTAGGGCAGTCTATTAAGTCAACAAGTAAGAATATTGAAACCATAAAAAATCAAAAAAGTGAAATTAATGCAATTAAAGCTGAAGCTGAAAAACAGTCTGATTTGTTGTATCCAGGTCAAAAAACTAAAAGTGATAATGTATCATCTCTTGAAGTCAATGAAGCAAAACAGTTGACCGGTAACCCAATGGATATTTTATTCAATAATACTAGTGCTAAACAAGATGAAGCATTGGTTATGAATACTAGAGGTTATGCTAATAAGTATGCTAAGATGTCATATGCTCAACTTAAAGATTCAGTTGCTAAAAATTCAAATTCTATGTCTGATGATGAAAAGAACTTTGTTCAAAAGCTCAAAACAACAAGACTAAGAGAAGAAGGTACTGCAGAAGATGCTAAAAATGAGTATGAACAACTAATTAAAAATGGAGCTAATGAAAACAGTCCTGAGGTGGAACATCTTAAAGGAATGTACAAGGAAAAGTATGATAGCGAAGTTTACAATAAATTATCAAACTTATCTGATGATGATGTAATTAAGGCTTTAGATAATGATATTACTGTAGGTTATGGTGCAGATGCAAATACGCAAAATTGGGTACAAAAGGACCATTTGAAATATGATGATGTTAAGTCATATATAACTAGCTATGGTTCTTTATCGTTACTTAAAAAGTATAGAGATTATCTTAAAGAGAATGGCGAGTACACAGAAAGAAACGAATTAGCACATTCTCTACTTGGAAATACTGATGCATTTGACAGTACAAAGAATAAAAATGAAGATGAAATTAATCAGCTTGATGATGTTATTAAGATAAGAGAACAAGAAAACTATATTGATGACACATATAAAGAACTTTCCAAAAGCCACGATTTTGGAAAGTATGGTTTTGTTGCGAAAGGTAAAGACTTAAAAAACATAACAAGCAAAGAAAAATATGATATAGTTATTGATTACTTAAATAATAAGTTTGGTGGTTCTTCTGATGAAGCAAAAGGTTTTAAAGATAACACTGAAACTTATAGCAATTACGTTACTGCACAAGGAGACAGACAAAAAACACAAGAGTTTGCTAAAGAACATCCGGTGTTAGGTACACTGCAGTCAATAGTAACTAACTTAGGAAATTCTTTATCTTTGCTTCCTTTGGCTGATACAGTTGACAGTGTTGTTGGTATTGATATAGATACAAATGATAAGTTACATACTATATCAAGATTAACAAATGACTTGCGTGAAGGTGCTAAAAGTAATTTAGGAGAAACAGGACAGTTTATCTATGATACTGCAATGTCAGCAGTTGATAGCGCATCATATGTTGCAATGGGTAATGCTTTAGGTGTAGCAGGTGAAGCTGCAGGTATTGCTAACGCTACAAACTATGTTCCTGAGATAGTTAATGGTCTTATGAGCAACATTGTGGCACAACAAGCTATTGTTGAAGGTAAGGAAAAAGGTTATAGTGATACTAAAGCTGTGTCAATGGGTATTATTCAAGCTGCAATAGAAGCTATTACAGAACAATACAGTTTAGATACAATCATCAAGCATCCAAACCTATTAAAAGGTGCATTAGTGGAAGGCTCAGAAGAAGTTGCATCTAATTGGCTTAATAATGTAGTTGATGCAGTTGCCAATGGTGATAAGAATAGATACAGACAATCAATCGAAGAATATAAACAAAAAAATCCTAACGCATCTAATGGTGAAGCATTGGCAAGTGCCATTTGTGATAGCTTTAAGGATGATGGTTTGTCATTTATTGCAGGTGGTTTGTCCGGTGCTGCTATGTCAGGAACACAAGTCGGTATTAACAAGGTAAAGCAGTCATCAATAGATAGACAAGTAAGAAATAGTAATATAGAAACTTTAGACAGTATTATCAATAATGACCAGTTTAAAGATACGGAAGTTCAGCAACAAGCAAATTACTTAAAAAAAAAGGTCCTCAACAAAGATGAAATAACCTCATATGATTCAGTTAAATTACAAAATGCACATTTGCGTACTGCATTGAGAGAAGTAGTACCGGATGAGGTCCTTAATAATACAGCAGCAAAAAGTGATATAGAAGTTGCTACTGAAAATGGTGTTGAGAAAGTTAAGTCATCTTTAGGTGCATCACATCCAAACGGAATACTTGCTACTGTGGAAGGTACAGAAACAAAAGCAGTTACTAACATTTTATCATCAAATAGTGGAAAAATGATATTACAAACAGATACAGGCGATACTGTTAATCTAGATGATGTAAAATTTAAAAGTCCTTCACAGAAAGTAATATTTGACCAAGCATCTAAGTATGATACTAATGGTGCAAAGCAATATATAATTTCAGTTGACAATTTCAAAGGCAATTCCAAAAACTTTAACATTGCATTTGATACATTATATAAGGCTGGTAATACAGGCAATACATATGAAAATGTTGTCGAAAATAAAGAGATTAATAAAGCTAATAAGATTCTTGGTCAACAAGCTATGAATGTTTTTAATTCCGGTTTAAATGATTATCAAAATGCAATTTCAGAAAATCAAAGACTAACTGATTTAACAAATGAAACATTAGAGCATTTTAAGACTATGTATGATGTTGCTAATGAAGAAACAAATAAAAACTATGTCTATAAAGATGGAATTCTTACTTCTGCTGATATTGACAAACCATCAGAGCAACAAAGTAATGTGTCAGAAACACAGAATAGTGTTCAAGAGCAACAGAATGAAGAACCACAGGAGAAAGAGCCAATTAAACTACCTAAGAACGAAAGTGATAAGCTATATACTGAGCTAGTCAACAAATTTAAAGGTAGAGAAGATGAATTTACTGATTTATGGGGTAAAGCTTATTATGCCGGTGCTAGAGGTGTGTCATATAATAGTGTTGCAAAAAATATCAACTATTTGGATGTTATTCGTCAAATAGGTAGCAAAGATGTTCAACGCATTATGGAAGCCGGTAGAAGAGATAGTGTAGCAGAAGTAAAGGCTTTAATGCAAAATTCAAAACCACAAAAGAAAACCGGTGGTAAAGTTGTAGTAGCTGAATCAGCAAAGAAAAAAGTTAAAAATACAGCAGTATTTGAACATATAGCTAATAATATTGGAACTGACATTTATGTAGAAGATATTAAGGATAAGCGTATCAATGGCTACATTGATAAAGACGGAATTCATCTAAACGCTAATCATGGCCAAGAAGGTATGTTGTTTGCAATATGCCATGAAGCTATCCACAAACTTAAATTAGCTAATATCAAGGGTTACACAGAATTAAAGAACTTTGTTATGGATGTTCTTACTGATAGTGGAATGAATATTGATAGCAGAACAATGAATGTTATCAATAACTATCTGGAAACAAATAGTTTGAATAGGGATAACTTAACAGAAGAAGCCGAGGAAGAAATCGTAGCTAATGCTTTTGGTTCTATCATCAGCAACGAAAAAGCTATGAAAAAAGCTTATTCTCTACCATCATCAAAGAAGAAAAATCTTGTATCTGCAATTAAGTCAATCATCAACAAACTAAAAGAATTTTTGAATAAGCTATCAAACCAAATGCCAGAAGTAAAAGCATTAAAGGACAACATTAATGCTCAAATTAAAATGGCAGAAATCTTTGCTAAGAATATTGAACAGTCAAATTCTAATAAGGATAGTAAGAATAAAAAATATCTATATCTAGGTACAGAATCTAAAACTGCTAATATTTCAAAGCTTAACAAAGCAAAAGAAATGGAAGAAGATGGTGCATCATCTGAAAGCATTAGAAATACTACAGGGTGGTTCAAAAGTTATGACGGTAAGTGGAGATATGAAATTAGTGATAAAGATATTCAGTATTCAAGAGATGGTAAGTTTACTAATAACCCACAGTTAAAGAGAAAAAATGAACTCTTTAATAAGTTTCTTATGGGTACTATTACATCCGAAGAAATGAATGAATATAGTAACCTGAATAGTAACAGAGCAGTAAAGCCGATATTTCTATCAGATTTTGTAAAGCATGATAAATTGTTCAAGTCTTATCCTCAGTTAAAAGATGTGACACTTTCTATTGATAGTGATATGTCTAGCAAAGAAAAGGGCTTTTACGATAACGGACTAAAAGAAATACATATCGATAGTAAATTAACCGGTGATGAAGCAGTTAAAACAATTCTTCACGAAGTACAGCATGCTATTCAACACATAGAGAAGTTTGCTACCGGTGCAAATGGTAGTAATGAAAACTATAATAGAGTTGCCGGTGAAATTGAAGCTAGAGATAGTGCTCATAGAAGTAACTTTACTGAAGAACAAAGAAAAAACATCCGTCCTGATATTGACAGAACAGATGTTGCATTTTCTAATGATGATATTAGTCTTGCAAAAAGAAGAAATAAGAAAGGCTTTAAGAAAGCCCTTAATGAATATGAATGGCATATCTTCAATTCTGCTATGGTTGATTCACAAACTAGAGGATTTAGAGTTAATGATAATGGTATTTTAATACCAAATCAAAATGATGCACATAGTTACAAATTAGTGTTTTATGATGATTTTGAAGATGGTCCACAAATTCAAGAAGTTTACAAACTTGAAAATTATGATTATAATATGCATAGTGATGAACTTAATATAGTAAAATTTCTATCAGACTATTATAACGGAAAGGATAAATTAGAATATGACGAAAGAAGGAAAATTTTTCACGATTATTTATACTTGTCAGGAACGATACTCAAAAATTTTAATAAACGAACTTGTAGGTGGAATACTTACAACGGAAAAAAGAGTGGACGAAGTTCTGAAATTAGTGAATCAAAACTTGAACGAGGAACAGATGATGGAAGCACTAAAGAAAATAAGACAAAGGGATCAGATACCTTACGAAGATTAAACGGTCAAAGTTTAGGAGCAAACTTACCTGGTAAGAAGTTTTCTATCTTTGAAGATGGTACAGATAAGAACTTAGTTGCTATGCACAACCTTAGTGCAGATAATCTTGAAACTGCACTAAACCGTGGTGGTTTACCTATGCCAAGTATAGCAGTTACAAAGGATAATATCTCCCATAATAACTTTGGTGAAGTCAGTGTATTATTTGACAAAGACACCATTGACCCTGAGATTAATAACAACCATGTTTATGGCAGTGATGTATATTCTCCTACACATCCCGGTCTTGAATACAAAGTTAATGAAAATAAGAGCAAAGAGGTATATGATTATTTCAAGGATGAATTAAAAAACAAGGATATGGCTTTTAAAGCTAATCCGGTAAACTTTAGTTCAGCTAATTTAAGTAACAAGATTAATTCACTAAAAGGTGAAGAAAACTTTATTGATTCTCTTAAGAGTAATTATGAAATGAAAAACTTCTATCTCTCTCTTAATAATAACGAAGTTAAAAAGGTTAAAGATTTAGTTAATGAAGAAGTTGAAGAAGTTGATGAATTAACTGCTGATTTTTATAATTATCTCTACAATAATATGAATGAAGAGATGAAAGAAATTAAAGACTTAAGTAATCGTGAGTGGTTTAAAAAGTATAAAGAACAATTTAATTCTGTTACTCAATCATATATAGACAAGTGGAAAGGTTCTTCTCTTGCATCTATTAAAGAATTTATTGCTAATGAAGCACGAAAGAACGGAATAAAAATGGCTGCTACTGTTAAGAAAGTTTTAAACTATAAAAATAATAACGGTAAGATTGTCAATACAACAACAGTAAAAGATTATGACGGTGCTAAGAGAGAAATTGATAAGAGAATCAATCAGAAAGATTATGAACAGTGGCTTAAAGCCACATTTAATGGAATTGTTGAAAAGACAGGTATAAGAAAGCCAAATGTTGATGCTTATACTTCTAGAGGTGATAGAAAAAGTTTTGAACAACTGCACTATGCTGATACATTAGACAATATTGTTAAGGCAATGAAAGATGTTCAAAATGGCGAAAGTTTCTTTGGTGGTAATCAGTTATGGGCCATTGGATCTAAAGAGTACAGCAGTATTAAAGACATTAAAGGTGATTCATCTAGACTACAGATGTTAAGTGATGAAGAACATAGTGAAATCAAAAGTGAATTAGGTGTAAGATTTCAAAATATTGCTAAAGAACTTGTCAATAACACTGATTTAATGAGTTTAGATTCAGCTTATAATAATATAGCTGATGCAGTCAGACATTCAAAGAATGAAAATCAAATGCTGAAGTACCTTAAAGAATATTATCCTAAAACTGCAACATCAGAGATTGTTAGTGAAATAGTCAATCTACTTGATGATGTAAGTAATATGCCTACAGGTTACTTTGAAGCAAAGCCACAGAGAGTGATTTCTCCTAATGAAATCAAAGCAGTTGTTATTCCATCTGAAACATCAGCTAATGTAATTGAATTACTGCAGAAAAATAATATTCCTTATTATGAATACTCTTCTGATGAAAACAGAACTGTTGCAACTCAACAAGCTATTAATGATACTAAAATTCGTTTTTCTAAGTTTTCTGATAAAATCAAAAAAGAAGAAACACGAAGTGAAAAAGCATTAAAGATGACGAATGAAACCTTGTCAGAACTTCTAAATATGACAGAAGAAAAAGGTTTTGTTGATGATGATAAAGTCTATAATGAAGTTGCAAAGAAAATTTTGAAAAAATATAACTGTAATTTTTCTTCAAAAACTTTTGCTGAAAATGTAAAAACAGTTATGAATTATGCAAACAATCAAAAGGTACTTGATAATAATGATTATATTAATCAGCTTACATATGTTGCTAATGAAGCATTAGACAAACATAGAAGTATCAAAGATAATTTTGCTGAAGAAAGAAAAATTGTTAATGACTATTTCAGTAAAAAGAACTTATTGTTATCAAATAAGCAGAAAGAAATTCTTGACTTTGGCATAGGTGCAAATACATTCATCAATAAAATGTATGGTATGGCCAACATAGTGACTGACAGTAACTTGTTGTCTTCAGATAGTAATACTATGTACTTAAAAGAAGCATATGAGAGTTTGCAAGATGAATTAGGAATTGATTTTCTTCCTATGGCTACTGAAGAAGAAATGCCGGGAAGATTGTTGCAGCTCAAAGAACTTTTAAAGCCACAGATTAATATTGACGGTATGAATAGATATGATGTATCTATGAATATGGTTCAAGATTTTGTTACTGAACTAGCAAAGAGTAAATACTCTAATAAAAATACTGAGATAACAAAGAAGATTAATCAGCTGGTTTCTCAGCAGAAGCAATGGAATAACGAACTGAAAAAAGAGTATAATCAAAAGCTTAGAGAAGAAAAGAAAAAGTATGAAAACAATCTTAAGAAATATCAATCTGAAGTTGGAGATTATAAACAAAAGATTACATATGAAAAGCATCAGAAAATCAGTGATTTAAGAGCAAAGCAAAAGGATACTCTTGAATTATATAAAGATAGAAGAATGCAGACAGTCTATAAGGACAAAATTCGCAAAATGTGTGGTAGATTGGGAAAAATGATTAATACGGAAATAAGAAAAGAAGGTATTCCTTTACCTACTAAGCTTATTAGAACTATGTCTAGTCTAGCTGATATTATTGATCCTGGTACTACACGAAACGGTAACAAAGTCACCGGCTATTCAACATTCATGAAGTTAAAGTCTATCTATGATGGATTAAAAGAAGCTGATAATGAAGCTAACCAAGGTTCTGCTGAGGGTATTTATGCACTGCACTATCAAAAAGCTATTTCAAATTTAATTGAAGAATTAGCTGTACAAATTGACGAAACACCTCTTAACAAGCTAAATGGCTATCAGCTTAAAAAAGTTTATGATACTTTGCATATGGTTGAAAATAACTTTAGAGATGCTAAAAAAGTTATAGTTAAAGGTAAAACAATTGAATATAGCAAACTAGGCATACAAACCATATATGATTTAAGAGATGTTAGAGGTAATCTAAGAAAAAACTCTGATAAGAATAAATGGATTGTGCCAAAACTTAATAAATACTCAAACTATCTATTAGATTTTACTCGTTTTATAAAAAAAGTTGTTGGATATAATGACGAAGATCCATTATATCAGCAAGCTATGGAATTTGACAAAGCAGATAGTAAAGAAGCAAAAATTAGAATGGAAAGCAAACAAACTTTTGAAGATGTTTTTGCAAAAATGGAAGCAACAAAAGCAGAAGGTTATAAGCACAAATCTGTACTAGATGTATTTGACGGTAAGGATGCTAAAATGCTTGATTTTGGACTAAAAGATAGATTTACCGGTGAGCCGGTGAAAATATCTGCAGCTATGGCAGTAAGTATCTATCAAATGAGTATGAATGAAGATAACAAAAGACACTTTGTTCTTGGTCAAAGAAATGTTGATGTTCCTGGTGGATTAAATATTCCAAATAATGCTCTGTGGCAAAAAGGAAAGAAAACAGAAGCAAGAAGTCAGCATCATACAGTAGTTATGAGCGAAGAAATTTTAGATAAAATTTCTAAATATGTAATTAATAATGAATTGTTATTAGAATTATCTAATGCCACAGATAAATTTTTTAATGAAGTTTCAAGAAAATATATAGATGAAACTGCTAAAAGATTATATGGCTATCCTATCAGCATTGAAAGTCATTACTTTCCTATTAACACTAATAAGAATTATATTAAGACGGAATTTGAAACTGTTGTTCTCAATGCTAGTCTTGAAAACAAAGGCTTTACTAAACATAGAACTAATGGTCATAATCCAATTTGGCTTGATGATGTTACAGAAGTTATTAATAATCATATGAATGGTTTAGCAAAATATGCTGCATATACACCAATCATAAGAGATTTTAAGAAAGTATATAACTATACTGCACCGGATTACCAAACAAGTGTTAAGGATGAAATCGAAAAAAGATGGGGTGCTTCTGCAACTCAGTACATAGATAACTTTATGAAGGATTTACAGAAACCTTATACCTCTAATCCGAGTTTATCAAAATGGAGAGGTAGATTCGCTCAAGCTGTACTTGCTATGAATTTGTCAGTAACTATGAAACAAGCAGCATCATATCCAACTGCAGCTGCAGTTATTGGATATAAACCATTAGCAAAAGCATTATTAGTTGGTGATAATGCAGAAGGTGAGAAAAAAATTTTATTTTATAGAGCTAATAGAGCAGAGATTAACTCTATGACAGGTGTTTTCTTTGACCGTTACCAAGGGGATAATACGGCAGAAATGAGAGAGTTTATTACTGATAATGGTTGGGCTAAGAAAGTTCCTTACCTAATGAACTGGATACAGAAAGCTGATGTAGCTACTACAGGTCGCTTGTGGCAAGCATGTAAGTATTATGTTGAAGAAAAACTAAAAATTCAGAAGTATAAGGAAAACGGTAAAGAATATACTGATGAATATAAGGAAGCACTTGTAGATACATATGAGAAAGTTATTAAAAATACTCAGCCTATGTATTCAACAGTTCATAGACCGGCTGTTCTCCGTTCTCACAATGAATTAATGAGAACTCTTGTAATGTTTAAGACACAAAGTTTCCAAAACTTTGGCATAATGTTTGAGGCAACAGGTAATTATCGAGCAAAGGCTAAAGCATATTATAGTAGCAAAACTGAAGCTAATAAAATAGCATTAGATAAAGCAAAGAAACAGTTTGTCAGAGCTATCAGTTCACAGATTGTTGCAGGTATGACACTGTCAGCAATGGCATTATTATATAATGCTATAATTCATAGATTAGATAGATATAAAGATGATGAAGGAGAATTAACCTGGTTAAGTATTCTTTCAACATTTAGTTCAGACTTTATGGAAACAATGAGTGGTTGCGTTCTGTGGGGTAGTGAAGCTTATGAAGTTATTTCAAACATAATCAAGGTATCTAATGGTGGAACTATTTATAACTCTGATATAGTTGATTTAGGTGTGTTTAATACTATTAACGACCTTCAAGATGCTATAATCGGTATGCTTAGGACTTGCTTTGCAGATGAATTTGATGGAGATAAATTCGTCAAATATTCTTACAAGATTGCTTCATGTGCTGCAAAAGCATTAGGAATACCACTTGATAATGCGAAAAATATCATAATGGGTGGTGTTAATCTTGTTAAGGATTGTGTAGATAATGGTTCACCATTTGCTTTTAAAGCTGGTAGTAACATATCATTATCAACTAGTGATTATGCTGAACATTTGTACGAATACCTAATTAATAATGACAAAGAAGGTTATACAAGACTATTCAATAAAGCAATGGCAGATGGTATTGACAGTAAGAAAATTCAAACTGCCATCAAAGAGCAACTTGTTGGTAATGAGTTTGTACAGAAAGCTGCAGTAGCACTTCATAATGATGATATTAATACATATGAATCTAGTTCTAATGTGCTCATACTTCAAGGTTTTGATGCTGATACTGTCAAGAAAGCAGTTGACTCTTACATTTCTCAGCATTTAGAAAAAGAGGAAGATAAGAAAAAAACGAAGATTAAAGATGATTATACAGAAAAAGAATTGTTTGATAATAATCAAGGCCAAACAGCACAATATAGTTATGATGACCTTTGGAGAGCAAAAGAAAGTGGCAGCAGCTCATATGACACTATTTACGATGCACTAATAGAACAAGGTAAAAAGCCTAGTGCTATTAAGTCAGCTATGAAAGCAAGAGAAAAGAAAAAGAAAGAAAAAGAAGAACAAAATAATTAATATGCAGAAGAGGTTAGCTAAATGCTAATCTCTTCTTGTGTTTTGTTAGAATATCAAAAATTATATAATATTTATTAAAGGATGTGATGAAGTGTGAATACTATCCCATTTAAAGTAAATAAAAATATTATTCAAAAAATAGGTGGTTATTCCATAGCAAGCTCAGAAAATAACTATACAAAGTTTGATTTTCAATTCTCTGATGATTGGAACAAGGTTGGAATACAAGTATCAGCTACTATGTTTTTTGATTCAGATAAAATACCGGATCCGGTTCTTCTTACTATGAGGAACGATAACACAGGTTATTGCTATTTACCGTCAACCTTAAAAGATGAACACGGTATTCTTAAACTTGGTCTAACAGGTGCATATGTTGATGATAAAAATGAAAAGATTGTAATTAACACATTACTAACATCATTAACAGTAGGACCAGGAGCATATATGACAAAGTATCCTGCTAATGATATTTATCTTAATATATTAGCTAAAATATCAGATATGGCTAATAAATCATCATCATTTTTAGATCAGATTAAATCAATGAATTTAAGTAAGGTCAATGTAGATGAATTTACAAAAAAGAATTTAATATCAGAAATTAACAATAATAAGTTTGGTTACTTTACATCAGAAAATACTGAAAATATTGGAACATATGTAGATGGAAAGTACACGCTTTTAACTGTTACAGATAATACGGTTAGAAGCAAGTGGGTTTTTGATAAGGCGGTAGATAATGTTGCAGGTAAATATTACCTAGGATTTGATTATAAAACTAATATTGATTTCAATGTAGGAATTAAACTTAATGGTAAGTATAAAGATTTAGGGAAAATATCAGCTATTACAGACGGAGAATTACACTTATTTGTAATAGAAATTGATGTAGAGAATTCTATTGGAATATATGAGGTGTATCTACCTAATAAAGGTGATTTAAACTGTGAAATATCTAATATTTTTATAATGAATGATATCGATTATCATAAATCATATGAATCATTTGGGGATTTTTTAAGATTTATAAATAAGTGTGATAGTAATATTGATTTATTAGCTCAAAATATTAATTTATATAAGGATAATACTTTAAAGATAGAGAATAAATTGGCAACTGATTTGGCACAAGTTAATAGAAAACTAAATTTATTTAAAAAAGTCAATTTAGTTGAATATATAAACTTAGAACAGTGTGGAAAATTTGTATCAGAAAATGCAAACAATACTGGTAAATATGATAGTGACAATAAGTCGTACAACATAGTTACCAGTTCAGATAACAGCAAAAAATCTTATTGGAATTTTATTCAAGATGTTAATGTGCCAAACGGAACTTATTATATAGGTTTTGACTACAAAACTAACTCTGATTTTCATTTTTGCATCAGAAAAGATAACGTGTTTGTCGATTTAGGGAACATAGGTGCTATTACGGATAACGAAGTACATAGATGTGTATTTAAAGTTGATATTACTGCTATGCTAAATATTTACCAAATTTATTTGCCAGAAAAAAGGGATATTAATTGTACAATATCAAATATTTTTGTTATGGATGAGTTTGACTTTCTTAAAAGTACAAGCAGTTTGGAAGATTTTATAAACCATAGTCAAAGTGAGATATTTCCAGAGATATTCGGTGCAGTTGGCAACGGTATATATGATGATACTGATGCGTTACAATCTGCTATTAATTATTGCATTGACAATGGAACGCAACTAAAGCTACAGAATGGAAAAACTTATTGTATTAGTAAGTCACTTAACTTATCAAATACAGCTGCACTCATAATTGATGGAAATTGGGCAACGCTCAAAGCAATTAAAACTATGGATTATATGATTAGTTATGATGGTTCAGCAAATACAAAGAATGATGTAAAAACTGTTGTTAAGAATATTACAGCAGACTGTAACGGTGTAGCTGGTTTTATTGATTTAGTGTATTCTTTTAAATTCAACTTAGAAAATTTCCTCATTAAAAATTGCAAAACAACTGCAATTAATATCCAAAAAGGGGGTTCTTTTGTTTGTCAGAATGGAACTATTGTGGGGGATTGCACACCGGATAGCAGAGCTATCTACAACGCAACAAGTGATTGTCACTTTTCAGAAATCGTTATCATTGATATGAAAAAAGCTGTTTTCAATGGTGGAACTAATTTTTACAGCAAAGTGCATGCGTGGCTGACAGGCAATGTTGCTAATAGCACATTTTTTAGCCATTTTGCCGGATTTGCTAGTCTATCTCAATGCCAGTGTGACACATACGAAACAGGTTATTTAATGAGAACAAGTTATGACTTATCTCTTAATAGTTGTACCTATTATAACAACTATCATCTGTACGATAGTGATACTACTCCTGTTGTTTTCCGCTTTAATACAGGGATATCACCATATGCAAGGCGAATATCATGCAACAATTGTAGCTTTAACTCTCCAAATATTATAGCGGTTATGAGTAATGTAGAAAACGCACAAATAACATTTAGTGGGTATACACATTTTATCAATATTGATGGTTATGACAAAATCAGTCGATATATCCCATACCTGCAAGCAAAAGTTACTGCTGATTTTGATAATTCGCTTAATCGCATAACTTACAGAAATAATTTGTGCTATTATGACTTTTCACTTAAATTTACAAGTCAAGTAGGAGCTAGCAATTTATTAGAAATTGCTACAATAGCAAGTCCATATTATCCTGCTGAAGCTCAAATGTTCCAAGTTTTCTTATCGAAAACGCTTGCTGGAAGTGACTGTATTGTTGCTAAAATGTTCATGGATACAAGTGGAAAAATAACATTAAGAATTCCAAGTGGAAATGTATCGGATTATCAGTATATATTTGGTCACATATACTATGAACCAAAAAAGATCAGTAATTAAAAAATGGATTAGTAATGAAGTAGATACGGAGGTATCAAATGAACAATGAAGAAATTGCAATGAAAATTGCTGAATATGATAATCGTATTAAAGTTAGTGAACATAGAATTGATGATCTAGAAAAAATCAGCAATAATATACAGTCGTTAACTTTATCAGTCAATAAGCTTGCTCAATCTATAGCATATCAAGGAGAGCAGATTAAGCTTCAAGGAGATAAGATTGACAGTATTGAAAAAGCAAAGAGTTCTGACATGCAGTATTATGTACGTCTTGTAATAGGTGGACTAATTACTGCTATACTCGGATTTTTTATAGGTAAAATTTTTTAATGAAAGGAAGTAAAAAAAATGCAAAAGTATATTGGTGTTAAACTAGTAGAAGCAAAGCCTATGACAAGGAATGACTACAATGATTATCGTGGTTGGACTGTTCCGGCAGACGAAAATCCATATGATGAAGGTTATCTAGTTAAGCACTCTGATAATTATGAAAGTTGGATTGCTAAAGATGAGTTTGAAAAAACTTATAATGTAGTTGGTGTTCGCTCACTTAATGATTCAGCTCTATTAATGGTTAGCACCGACTATAAGGACAGATTTAAAGCTGAGTATATTCAGCTAAAAACAAGACTAGAAGGTCTTAAAACAATGTTACATAACTGGGATAACGGAAAATTATCATTCATTCCAACATGCCCTAGAAGTACATATGATTTACAAGTAGAAGCAATGACAAAGTATCTTGCAGTGTTAGAAGCAAGAGCGAAAATTGAAGATATAAAATTATAAAAGGAGTGTTGAAAAATGAGAAATTGGAAGCAATGGAGTAAGAAAGCAGGTGTTCGTGCTATCAAAACAACGGCACAGACAGCAGTAGCTATGATTGGTGTTAGTTCTGTAATGTCAGATGTGAATTGGGTTGCAGTTTTATCTGCAAGTGTGTTGTCTGGCATTTTGTCATTATTGACTAGCGTAGCAGGTATTCCAGAAGAAAGTGATGGTGAATAAAATGAGTGTAATTATTGGTCAAGCTAGTATTGATGAGCGAGGATATGCTTCAGGTGGTAAAGCCGGAGATCAGACAGGGGTAGAATGTAATACTAGAACTTGGTATTCATATCCTTGGGATACATATTTAGAATGTACAGATGAAACTTTAGCAAGAAAAGCAGCCGAATATATGAAAGCCATTTGTGATTCATCAGCGTTTGGTTATGATCAAGGCCAGAGATGGACCGGTCTAAATGCTATTGTTAAGAATGATAAAAAAGTTAAAGGTGCAAGTAATTCAGAATTTGATTGCAGTAGTCTAGTTCTATCTTGCTATGCTTTGGCAGGATTAAAAATCAATGGAGTTAATATGAATACTCCACTATCATCATGGGGCTATACAGGAGATATGTGCGACAATCTATTGGCCACAGGTAAATTCAAGAAATACATATCATCAGAATATGTAAACAGTTGTTCTAAAGCGAAAGTTGGTGGTATCTATCTTAATACACAATGCCATGTTTGTATGGTTATTAGTTCACCAAATTCGGTTGTATCAACATCATCAGTAAAGAAAAGTAAAAAAGTTAAAATAACAAATAACGCTGGACTTTATCTGAAAAACGAAAAAGACCCTGTTGGTAAAACATCAATTAAGAAGTTATCAATTAAAAAAGGAACAACTATTGAATGGCTAAAAGATGATGGGTACGGATGGTCACAGGTTAAATACAAGAATAAGAAATATTGGATTGCTAATAGCCATCTTGGTAAAAGCTATTCTAGTTATGATATTTTCACTGCAGAAAAAGGAACTAGAGTTCGCAGACTAAATAAAACTGAGACAAAGTTTGAAACAGATACCGTTTTAAAAGCCAGTCACAAATTCAAAAATATTAGTGTTATTACAACAGGTAAATATGCTGGATGTAAATATGCAAGACTTATTTCATCAGATAAGAATAATGGTAGAATGTACTATGTTTATTAACGATAATGATTGACTTTAAAAGTTTCGAGTGTAATTTTTAAGGATTTTAACACTTGAAACTTAACATTTTAATTGTTAAGGCTTATTTTCAAAGCTTTTAAACAATTTTCAAAATTATCAAAGAGATTTTCAAAACTTTTTAAAAACAGTAAAACAAATTCAATTTTTCGTGCAAAAAACACCCACATTAGAATTATCTAATGTGGGTGCTTTTTTATCTATCGAATATTATTGCAAAGGTCTTTAAAACATCAGATATAAAATATCGTTGGTGTTCGACCTTTAACTTATTTGGTGGAGGTGAGGGGAATCGAACCCCTGTCCGAAAATCTATTCCCAAAGCTTTCTACGAGTGTAGTTTGTATATTAACATTCCCTTACATAGTCGCCTACAAACAGGCTACTATGCTTAGTAGTTCCTAATGTGTGACAATGGTCGGAACACTCCAATGTTCACATTTACCACTAAATGATGCCCTGATTAAGTCGTGGTAATCTTAAAGAGGACAAGCTGCATTAAGCAGCTAGAGCAACTTTATTGTTGTCGTTTAATTTAAAAAGTTGTAGGTTATAAGTGGTCCTACGCCACTACTCGCTTACTAAGGTTCAAAACCCCCGTCGAAACCTTTACACCCCCATATATAAGGCAGTTTCCTGCCTATAATGTGGATTAATATTGCCTTTCTTTCAAGGCTCTGTCTATGTTTCTTTTGGCATCTCTTTCAGCCATAGAAGCTCTCTTGTCATAAAGCTTTTTACCTTTACAAAGACCTACTTGCATCTTAACCTTGCTACCTTTAAAGTAAAGGCTGATAGGGATAAGTGAAAGTCCTTGTTGCTGAAGTGTGCCAAAGAGTTTTAAAATCTCTTTTTTGTGCATTAACAGTCTTCTTACTCTCATAGGGTCTTTGTTAAAAACATTACCATGGTCATAAGGAGAAATATGCATACCGTTTACGAAGATTTCTCCGTCAACAATATTGCACCAACTATCTTTTAGATTTACTCTACCTGCCCTTAGTGACTTAACTTCTGTGCCACAAAGCTCAATACCTGCCTCATAGCTTTCAAGTACAAAGTAGTCATGATGGGCTTTTTTATTTTGTGCAATTGTTTTTGTACTTTCTTTCATAACTACACCTAAAATTTATCAAAGGTCTGTTCTGCCTTCCAAAGCTCTTGCAAGTGTAACTTCATCAGCATATTCCAAATCTCCACCTACAGGAATACCATATGCCAGTCTTGTAACTTTTATACCAAGTGGTTTTAGTAATCTTGTTAAGTACATAGCAGTTGCTTCACCCTCAACAGTAGGGTTAGTTGCCATAATAACTTCCTTAACCTCTTGATTATTCAGCCTTGCCAAAAGTTCTTTAATCTTTAACTGGTCAGGACCAACACCGTTTAGGGGAGAGATTGCTCCGTGAAGTACATGATAAGTACCTCTGTATTCATTAGTGCTTTCCATTGCCATTGCGTCCCTTGGTGTTTCAACAACACAAATAACAGAATGGTCACGGCTTGTGCTTGTACAAACAGGACATTTGTCTTTGTCGGTAAAGTTGCAACAAATGCTACAATACTTTATCTTTTCATGTGCATCAATAATAGCTTTAGAAAATTCCTCTGCTTCTGTTTTTGGCATATTTAGAACAAAATATGCAAGTCTTTGGGCAGTTTTTGCACCGATACCCGGAAGTTTTTCAAATTGCTCAATGAGTTTTTGCAAAGGAGCAACGCTATAACTTGCCATTAGAACATACCCGGAATGCTAAGACCACCGGAAATAGCAGATAGTGCATCTTCCTTTTCTTTTGCAGCATTTCTAAGAGCTTCGTTAACTGCACCGATAACAATATCACTTAACATTTCAACATCTTCAGGGTCAACAACTTCAGGGTCAATTTCAAGTGACTTAACTTCCATCTTACCTGTAACAGTAGCCTTAACTGCACCACCACCGGCAGTAGCTGAGTATTCTTTTTCTTCCAGCTCGGTAGTTGTTTCTTCCATTTTCTGTTGCATTTTCTGTGCCTGCATAGCTAGTTGCTGCATATTTCCAATGCCGCCACCACCATAGTTCTTTGGTAATCTTGCTTTCATATTAATATTTCCTTTCGCTTTATAAAATTATTATACTTTATTCTTCAGTAATTTCAATACCTTTTTCCTTTAAATTGTCAGTAAATTCATCCAGAGGGTCATTTTTTTCAACTCTTTTAACCGGTGGCTTGTATGGACCAAGGTTATATCTCTTACCGGTTAATTCCTGAACTGCATCTCGGATTCTGTCCTTCTGTTCAGGATCTCTCTTTAGCAGTTGAAAAGGTATATCTGTTTTTGCATCAATCAGTAGATAATTTCCACTGACATAAGCAGTAGTATCTAAGAAAGACATAGCAATAGTTTTGCTATATTCTTTTAGGTTCTCTACAACTTCTTGCCATTGCATAAATGGTTTTGCATTAGCATAAATTTCTTCAAGGTTAAGTTGCTTTTTTGGGGCAGGCTTGTGTTCCTCAACTTTTTTTGGTTCATTGTGATTAATAATTTCTGGGAATGGTACGGGACTGCTTGGAACAGTTGGAGCAAATGACTTTTCTGCTTTAGCTCTTTCTTCCTTTTTTAGAAGTCCTTTTTTTACTTCCTCAATCTTGTTTCTTAAGCTATCTGCACCTGCATACTTATCTTGTTTAGGTGTACCGTCATCAACAAATGGATTAACAGGTGGCTTTTCTTTAGAAACAACCTTTTCTTCCTTTTGAATTGGCTCTGTAGAAATTGGGGAAGAAGTAGCAACTTCTTCTTTTGCAATAGGTGAAGTTTCTTTATTAGTAACTTCTTTAGTTTCGGTAGCTTTTGCTGAACCGAAGTTTCCCATATTTACTGCTCTTTCAAGTTTAACTAATCTTGAAAGCAAAGCCTCTTGACTACCGTCCAGTTCAGGAGCAGTTAACTTAATTAAAGCAGTTTCCATTTCTGTACGGTTAGAGGAGCTTTTTCCCATTCTTTCAGCACTTCTCTGAAGTACATCCATAAAGTAAATTATATCTGCCAAAGAAACATAATCACATTGACTTACTGCCTCATCGAATTCCTCATCACTCATAACAATCATTTGTCTTGGGTTATTAATTGTTTTGATAAGCATATAATTTCTAAAGTGGTCAATAAGTTCAGCACAAAGCCTTGCCATATCTTTACTTTCGGAATGTAGCTTATCAACAATTTTTAAGGCTCTTTGAGGGTTCTTGTTTATACAAGCAGAAGATAGGGAGAATAGGTAGTCCTTTTGAGCAAGACCGGCAGCTTGTCTCACAACTTCTGCATCAATATTTTTGCTAATGCCGATACATCTATCCATTATAGACAAAGAGTCACGCATTGCACCGTCTGCAATAACTGCAGTTAGGTGACAAGCATCATCAGTAATAGTTACATTTTCTTGTTCTGCAACATACTTTAGTCTTTTTGTAATATCCTCAGGAGAAATTCTGTGGAAGTCAAAACGCTGACATCTGGAAAGAATTGTTTGAGGTAACATATGAACTTCTGTTGTAGCAAGAATAAATATAACATGAGCAGGTGGTTCTTCAAGTGTTTTTAGCAAAGCATTGAAGGCTGCATCAGTAAGCATATGAACTTCATCTATAATGTAAACTCTATACTTACCTTTTGATGGGGAAAAGGATGATTCTTCAATTAGTTCCCTAATATCATCAATACCTCTGTTACTGGCTGCATCCATTTCTACAACATCAAGTAAGTTGCCTTCTTGAAAATCAATACAGTTTTCACATTTACCACAAGGGTTGCCATCTTGTAAATCAAGACAGTTAACTGCTTTTGCAAGAATTTTAGCACAAGTTGTTTTACCTGTACCTCTAGAACCGGTGAATAAATAAGCATGATTGATTCTGCCACTTTTAAGTTCATTTTTAAGAGTAACAGTAACATGAGGTTGACCTACTACATCAGCAAATGTTTCCGGTCTCCATTTACGGTACAAAACTTGATACATAAAATTCACCTGCTTTTCTGTAAAATAAAAAATTGCAAACCGTTATGCCGTCATAACGGCAATGATTTACATAAGTGAACGGCAGACTTACTATATCGCATCGAGAACACTGCTTAATGCTGCTCAGTTCCCTGCCTGACATGATTCACAGGCCTCAATCGTATAGGGCCTGTCGTTCGCTTATATAAACCAAAAGTATAACTGGTTTGCAACGTATAATGTATTATAACATATAGATTTAGAAAAATCAAGGAGTTTTTTTTGCTTTCACTACTTGAAATAAATTAGGGAATATTGTATAATCAAGAGAGTAAAAAATAGTAAAAATTTAGCATAGGAGTATAATAGGCTTATGATTAGTGGTGCAGACATTATGATTAAGTGCTTGGAAGCTGAAGGCATTGATACAGTTTTCGGTTATCCGGGTGCAGCTATATGTCCATTTTATGATTCACTATATAAATCTAATATAAAGCATGTTCTTGTAAGAATGGAACAGTCAGCAGTACACGCAGCTAACGGTTATAGCCGTTGCAGTAACAAGGTTGGTGTATGTGTTGCAACATCCGGTCCCGGTGCTACAAATATGATTACCGGTATAGCTACTGCTTACTCAGACAGTATTCCGGTTATTTGTATTACAGGACAGGTAAAGAGAGAACTTCTTGGTAGAGATGTTTTCCAAGAAGCTGACATTACAGGTGCTTGTGAACCATTTGTAAAGCATAGCTACCTTGTAAATGATACAAAGGACTTGCCAAGAGTATTTAAAGAGGCTTTCCATATTGCCACAACAGGCAGAATGGGACCTGTTCTTATAGATATACCTCAGGATGTTCAGGAAGAAGAGATTGAGTCTTTTGAATATCCGGATAGTGTTGATATTGTTGGATACAAACCAAATGTTCGTGGTCACAAGATGCAGATTAAAAAGGCAATTGACCTTATTAAAGAAGCAGAAAGACCACTTATTGTTGCCGGTGGTGGTGTACTTTCTTCAGGAAGTAAGCTAAAGCTACAACAGTTTGCAGAAATGACAGGTATTCCGGTAATTTCTACATTAATGGGTATCGGTGTAATGCCTAGTGAACATATGCGTTACCTTGGTATGTTAGGTACACATGGTAAGAAATATGCAAATATGGCATTGCATGAAAGTGACTTGCTTATTGTTTGTGGTGCTAGACTTGGTGACAGAGCTGTTGCAAAGCCTGACCAGGTTAGTCGTACAAGCAAGATTATACATATAGATATTGACCCTGCTGAAATCGGTAAGAATGTTAGAACAACAGTACCGATTGTAGGGGATATGAAGAATGTAATTGAAAAGTTAATTGATGAAATCGGTGACTACCACATTCCTCATCAGTGGTGTGAAACCTATAGAGAATGGAAAGAAAAACTTTATAGAGTTCCACCTGTTAAGGAAGGTTATGTTGAACCAAGATCATTGATTGCAAAACTTTCATTTATGATGAAGAGCAAGGGTATTCTTGTAGCCGATGTTGGTCAGAACCAAATTTGGTGTGCTAACAACTTCCGTATTCGTGAGGGCAGATTCCTTACAACCGGTGGTATGGGTACAATGGGATACAGTGTTCCTGCAGCAATTGGTGCTAAAATGGCAAGACCATCAAGAGACGTTGTTGCAGTTTGTGGTGACGGTTCTTTCCAAATGAACCTAACTGAACTTGGCACAATTATGCAGAATAATGTTGATATTAAGATTATTGTTATGCGTAACAATCGTCTTGGTATGGTTAGAGAACTTCAGTCAAACCATTACGGTAGCAGATACAGTGCTACAATCCTTGGTGATCCTGATTTCACAAAGATTGCTGAGGCTTATGGTATTAAGACTGCTGAAGTTAACTCAAACGAAGAGGCTGAAAAAGTTGCAGAAGAAATGTTTAAGCTAAAAGAACCTTTCATTCTTATCTGTAATGTTCATCCTGATACACCATCAATTTAAGTAGGGGGATTAAGATGAAATATACTTTATCAGTTATTGTTGAGAACTGTTCAGGCGTATTGTCAAAGATTTCTGGTCTTTTCTCAAGAAGAGCATTTAACATTGACAGTCTAGCCGTTGGTGTAACAAGTAATCCTAAAATCTCTAGAATTACAATTGTTACTGATGGTGACGAATATGTAGTTGAACAGATTGAAAAGCAACTAAACAAGCTTATCCCTGTTATCAAGGTTAAACGCCTTGAAGAGGGTGAATATATAGGTCGTGAATTACTCTTAATTAAAGTTTCTTGCACAAGTAAGAAACGAGAAGAAATTATGGGTATTGCACAACTTGTTCAAGCTAAAATTGTAGATGTTTCATCATCTGCAGTAACCCTTGAATATAGCGAAGAAGTTGACAAAATCGACATTTTGCTTGAATTACTGAGACCATTTGGTATCAAGGAAATTGTTCGTACAGGTAAAGTAGCTATTGAAAAGGGACATGGTGAAGCCTATCACAGTGGCTTCAACGATTAAGCGATTAACTAGCATTAAATTTTCCATGCTATTTAACCTTATATTATGCCAATTTTAAGGGAGGAATATAAAATGGCAGCAAGAATTTTTTATCAACAGGATTGTGATCTTAACCTACTAAAGGATAAGACTGTAGCAATTATCGGTTACGGTTCACAGGGCCACGCACATGCACTTAACCTAAAGGATAGTGGCGTAAAGGTTATTATTGGTCTTTATAACGGTTCTAAGAGCTGGGCTAAGGCTGAAGCTCAGGGCTTTGAAGTATTTACAGCAGCAGAAGCAGCTAAGCAGGCTGACATCATTATGATTCTAATCAACGATGAAAAGCAGGCAGCTATGTATAAGAAGGACATTGAACCTAACCTAGAAGAAGGCAATATGCTAATGTTCGCTCATGGCTTTGCAATTCACTTTGGTCAGATTGTACCTCCAGCTAATGTTGATGTTACAATGATTGCTCCTAAGGGACCTGGTCACACAGTACGTTCAGAATATCAGGCAGGTAAGGGTGTTCCTTGTCTAGTAGCTGTTGAACAGGATTACACAGGTATGGCTCAGCAGTTAGCTCTAGCATATTCAGCAGGTATCGGTGGTAGCCGTGCTGGTGTTCTAGAAACAACATTCAAGACAGAAACAGAAACTGACCTATTCGGTGAACAAGCTGTTCTATGTGGTGGTGTTTGTGCTCTAATGCAGGCTGGTTTTGAAACACTATGTGAAGCAGGTTATGACCCAAGAAATGCTTACTTTGAATGTATCCACGAAATGAAGCTAATCGTTGACCTAATTTATCAGTCAGGTTTCGAAGGTATGAGATATTCAATCTCTAACACAGCTGAATACGGTGACTACATCACAGGTCCAAAGATTGTTACAGAAGACACAAAGAAGGCTATGAAGCAGATTCTAGCAGACATCCAGAGTGGTGCTTTTGCTAAGGACTTCCTACTAGATATGTCACCAGCAGGTGGTCAGGCTCACTTCAGAGCTATGCGTAAGAATGCTGCTCAGCATCCATCAGAAATCGTTGGTAAGGAAATCCGTAAGCTATATAGCTGGGATGATGGCGATAAGCTAATCAACAACTAATTTTTAATTAGTTAATCATATTATCTATTCTGACTTATAAGGCTGTTCCGTTATGGGACAGCCTTTTTTCTGACTAATTTTGACTTATTTTAAGTAAATTTGACTTTTATTTTAAATAGAAAAAATTGTATAGTAAAGTTTTACAATAATAATGCTTATGTGTGTAATAAATTTTAGCATTTATTCAATAGTAAATGATAAGAAAAAATGATAAAATATTAATAGGATAAAAGGAGGAATATTATGAAAAAATTATTATCCATTGTTTTGGCAGTTTTAATGTGTATGACTGCTATGACAACAGCAATTTCTGTTTCTGCTAAAGAAACAAATACTGTGGAAACTTCTGCAACAGTAGGCAACATCTCTTGGGGTGTTAGTGGTGGTTACCTTTATATTGTAGGTTCAGGTGAATTACCTAACTTTACTGCTTATAATGCACCATGGAGTTCTAAGTATCAGGAAATTAACAGAGTAGTTATTGATGGTAATATCACTTCTATCGGTTCATATGCTTTTTATAATCTATCAAATCTTGTTTCTGTACAGTTTGATGGTGTTTCAAAGCTAACTAAGATTGGCAATAATGCTTTTAGTTATTGTACTTCTTTAACTGATATTACTTTACCTTCAACAGTTAAAAGTGTAGGCAAGAATGTATTTTATAATTGTAAGGCTATGACTAATTTTACAACAAATTGTAGTGCTTCTTACGGTGACTATGCTTTTGAATATTGTACAAATCTAAAGACAGTTAATGCTCCAAAGTCTAAGTCTTTTGGTGGCAATGCTTTTTATGGTTGTGATAATCTTACAAAGGCAAACCTAGGTAATGCAACACTAGGTGAGTATTGTATGTACAATAACGATAAACTGGTTAGCCTTACTGCAGGTTCCCTAAACAAAAGAGCGGTTTATAGTGCTGATAATCTAACTTCACTTAATATTAGAAATGCAAAGTTTATAAAGGGTTTTGCTTTGTACAACCTACCTAAGTTAACTTCTGTTAGCTCAAATGCAACTTCTATTGATGCTGATGCATTCTTTGGTTCAGAAAATATTAAGACAATTAACCTACCAAAGGTAAAAGTAATTCAAGATTATACTTTTAAAAATGCTAAGAAACTACAAACAGTAAAACTTGGTTCAGCACAGAAAATCGGTAAATATGCTTTTTATGGTTGTACTAACCTAACAACAATTACTGGTACATCTAATGTTAAGAGAGTTGATATTGCTGCATTCGATAGTTGTAAAAAACTTAAAAAGTTTACTTCTTCAAGTAAGCTAGGTTATGTTGGTTACAATGCATTCTTTAATTGTCAGAATATGACAGGTTCAATTAACTTCTCTAATGTTACATATGTTGATGATAATGCATTTGCAAACTGTAAGAAGTTAGCATCAACACTTAACTTTAAAAAGGTAACAAACATTGGTACATCTGCTTTCTTTAATTGTCAAAAACTAAAGGGCAATACACTAGGTACAAAGCTTAAGAAACTTGGTTCTAAAGTATTTATCGGTTGCAGTAGTATCAGTTCACTATATGTACCTTCAACTTGTAAGAAGACAGGCTATGATATTTTTGTAAAACAGGCATTCTCAATTAAGGACTCTAACGGTTATTTTACTTATAAGTATTACCCAAATGGTAAGAAGATTACTATTTACGGTAACAAAGGTTCAGGTATTCATTCTTATGCAAAACTATACAAAAACCCATTTAAGTATGCCGTTAAATCAGTTTCTGTGAATAGCACAAAGGTAACAATTAAGAAAGGTAAGACTTTCAAACTAAAAACATATGTAAGCCCTGCAAACTGTGGCAATAAAACAGTTACAGTAAAGAGTAGCAATGCAAAGGTTGCAACAATTAACTCTAAGGGTATTATCAAAGGTATCAAAAAGGGTACATGTAAAATTACAGTAACTGCAAGAGATGGTTCTCAAAAATCAAAGACTGTTACAGTTACAGTAAAATAAATTAAATATTAAAAGTCCCTTGTATAAGGGACTTTTTTGTATATTTATGGGAGATAATTATGGAAAAAATGAATGTTAACTCTAGGGCGTTTTCAATAATTAAGTTGTTAGGTAAGGGGAAGGGTGGATATTCTTATCTTGTAACTGATGGTAAGAAAGAATATGTACTAAAGCAAATTCACCATGAACCATGTTCCTATTATCAGTTTGGCGATAAACTTCAATCTGAACTTGATGATTATAAAAGATTATTGGATATAGGTATTGCTATGCCGAAATTACTTGACTATGATAGAGAAAATGAAAGAATTTTAAAGGAATATATCAAAGGTGAAACTGTTTTTTATATGGTATTAAATGATTGTCTGCCTAATGCTTGTATAGAGCAAGTAAAGGAGATGTGTAAAATTCTTTATCCTAAAAATACAAATATTGATTATTTCCCAACTAACTTTGTGTTCCAAGATAATATTTTATATTATATAGACTTTGAGTGTAATGACTATATGGAACAGTGGAATTTTGAAAATTGGGGTATTAATTATTGGTCAAAAACATCTGAGTTTCTCTCTTATGTAGAAGAACATAAATAGCCTATTATAAAATATTTTTTATTTTAGTGTTTTGTAAATTAGGGTTTGTGGGGATGTTGTAAATTATAAAAAACTGTATACCATCTTATTACTCTATACACATTGTTCGCCCGTAATGAAAGTGTGATACCTATGGGATTTTTGTCCTATTTACAGACTATAAATTTATAATATCTACAAAGGACAAAATACAAATAGAAAGGTTAATTTTCAAACGGGACATCAATTAAGTGAACATCAAAAAAAACGAGCCATAGGCGAAGTTTGATTTGCTAATGTGAACTTATGCAAAAGTTTTTGAACAAAAACTTTTGTTGAAAGGCTCTACACCTGTGAGTCATAGTTATATATAATTTAAAATGCATAATCTCACTATAAATTTTTTCTTTATAGACAATTAAATTTAAAACAAACTTACCTTTACCCACAGACAAAATTGAAAAACCCTAATTTATAATACTGATTATAAATTATCAAAGACAAAAAATATGACAATAAAGCTCTATGAAAATCTAGTTTCATAGAGCTTTAATTTATGCTTTTTTAAAAAATCTTTTATAAGTATTTATATCTTCTTTAACTTCTGAAATATCCATTGTGTAATAGGGAAAACCCATTTCACAATAAATTTCTATTAAGTGTTCTTTAGAAATACCCAGTATCTCAGCAACTCTGCCGTGAGAGTATTCTAAATTATCAATTTTTGGGCGTAACTGTAAGGCTTTTTCCTTTAGTTTATCCATATCTTTATTAGAAAGTGCTGTCATAAAAATCACATCATTTCATATTACAAAATAATCTACAATAGTAGAAATTACAGATTATTTATTTTCCAATGCCTTTACAATTTGGTTAGCACACATATATACATTACCACCACCCATTGTTAGTACAAGGTCGCCTTCTTTAGCATTCTTAACAATGTAGTCAGTGATTTCATCAAATGTTTCAAGGCATACTGAGCCTGGAACTTTCTTGCCTAAATCTGTGTTGTAAACATTGTATGTGTTAGTTTCTCTAACCGGTAAAATAGCAGAGATAATTGCAGTATCAGGAATCTTTAGAGCCTTAGCAAAGTCATCCATTAATAGTGCAGTACGGCTGAATGTATGTGGTTGGAAAACTGCCCATACATGGTTGAAGCCAAGCTCCATAGCAGTTTCTAGTGTAGAAGTTAATTCTGTTGGATGGTGAGCAAAGTCGTCAACAACAGTAATGCCATTTGGTTTGCCCAGTAATTCAAATCTTCTGTGTACACCTGTGAACTTTGCAATATTTTCTGCAATATCTTTAATTGGTACACCAAGATAATCTGCAACTGTAATTGCTGCAAGAGAATTATAAACATTGTGAATACCAGGTACTGATAGGTTAATCTTTGTTAGAAATTCGCCTTGATACATTAAATCATAACTTTGAGTAACACCATGTCTTTGCATATTTGTTGCATAATAGTCATTTTCCATTGAAAGGCCAAATGTAATCTTCTTAATGTTAACATCTTCAAGTGCATCTTCAGCATTTGCATTGTCACCGTTATAAACAACAAGGTTGCTTGTCTGATGAGCAAACTTGTTAAATGACTTTTTGATGTTGTCAAGATTCTTGAAGTAGTCAAGATGGTCAGCATCAATATTTAGGATAACTGAGATAAATGGATGTAACTGTAGGAAAGAGTCAACATATTCACAAGCTTCACACACCATAATATCACTTTTACCAACGTGACTGTTGCCACCAATGTATGGTAGCTTACCACCAATAATAGCTGATGGGTCTTTCTTTGAACCCACAAGAATTTGAGTTAGCATACCTGTTGTAGAAGTCTTGCCGTGAGTACCACTGATAGCAACACTCTTTTTGTAGTGACTTACTACAATGCCTAACATTTCTGAACGCTCAAGTGTTGGAATACCCATTTCTCTTGCTGCAACAAGTTCAGGGTTGTCATCCTTGATTGCTGCTGTGTAGCAAAGAACATCAGGTTTTGCATCCTTAATATTCTCTGCATTTTGTCCCATATATACCTTAATGCCATAGTTACGGATTCTTTCCAAAGTGTCACCCTCTGCAATGTCAGAACCTGTAATTTCATAACCTTTAGCTAAAAGAATTTCTGCTAGTGGACACATACCACTACCACCAATTCCCATAAAATGAATTCTTTTTTTATCGTCTAAAAAATGCTTTTTATCCACAATAATTACCTCTTTAATTTATTTATAGTTCCATTATATAATTTTATAAGATAAATTGCAATTACTATAACAGATATTTTATAAAATTGTTGATTTGACTATGTATAAATGTTAAAATTAAGATATGAAAAAAATTATGACTATTAAGAAGAATGACAGATTAATAATTGATATAACCGGCACAACAAGTGAGGGTTATGGTGTAGGCAAAAGTGATGAGGGTATTGCAATTTTTGTACCTAATTCAGCAGTAGGTGACAGGGTAGATGTACTGATTGTTAAGGTGCTAAAGCGTTATTGCTTTGGCAAAGTGATGGAAATTATCAAGCCATCAGAATATAGACAAGAAGTAGATTGTAAAGTTTTTCTAAAATGTGGTGGTTGTTGTTACCGTCATACTACCTATGATGCTGAATTAAAAATCAAGGAGCAAAAAGTAAAGGATGCTATTGCAAGAATTGCAGGTCTTAATGTAAAAATCAATCCTATTGTAGGAGCAGATGTACCGGATAATTACAGAAACAAAGCACAGTTTCCTTTAGTTAAAAATAAAGACGGTAATGTTGAAATGGGTTTCTATGGCTTTCATAGCCATAGGGTGGTTGATACCGATACTTGCTTGTTACAACCTAAAATTTTTGATAAGGTAATGGCAGTAGTCAAGGACTATTTGCAAACCACTAATGAAACTATCTATGATGAAACAACCCACAAAGGTTTAGTGAGACATTTGTATGTTAGATACGGTGAAAAAACAGGTGAAGTGATGGTTTGTCTTGTTATTAACGGTGACAAGCTAAAGAATGAAACTTTACTGGTTAATTCTTTAAAAGAAAATATACCTAACCTAAAAAGTGTTGTAATTAATTCTAATAAAGAAAAAACAAATGTAATTACAGGTACAAAAAATAGAGCAATCTATGGTGACACTTATATTATTGACAACTTGTGTGGACTTAATTTCAGAATTTCCCCAAATAGTTTTTATCAAGTTAACCATAGTCAAGCAGAGAAACTGTATAACAAAGCTAAAGAATATGCCAACCTTACAGGTAAAGAAAATCTAATTGACCTTTATTGTGGTACAGGTACAATCGGACTTACAATGGCTAATGAATGTAAAAGTTTAATTGGTGTTGAAATTGTACCTCAGGCTATTAAGGATGCTAAACTTAATGCAAAGTTAAATAATATTAATAACGCACAGTTTATTTGTGGTGATGCAACAAAGTGTGGGGAAAAGCTAAAGAATGACAATATTTCTCCTGATGTTGTAGTTGTTGACCCACCAAGAAAAGGACTAACAGAGGACTTGATACTTTCTATTAAAGCAATGTCACCAAAGAGGGTTGTTTATGTTTCTTGTGACCCGGGAACTTTAGCTCGTGATTTAAAGTTTTTTGCAGATAACGATTATTCCCCTGTAGAATTAACCCCATTTGACCTTTTCCCTCGTACCAGCCATGTGGAAAATGTCTGCCTTTTGGTTAGAAATAATTAAGGTTACTTGATGAATATAGAAACACAGAAAAGAATATACTTTTGGAGATAAAAAGTTATCAGATCCTGAATAAAATTTAATGTTTAATTAAAAAGACTCTCATACTATTTGCTGGTAATGAGAGCCTTTTCATATCAATATTATTTATTAATTTGCTTTTCAATATGTCTGCCACCATACATTACACGAACAATTGTAACTATATGTTTAACATTGTTTGTAATGTAAAGCACCAAGTAATTATCAATAGGCATAATACGCAAATTTTTGTTTTTCCATGGTTCTTTGTCATACAATCTAAAACGCTCAGGCAGTTGTTCTAAAGAGTATATAGCTTGTTCAAAACGGTCAAGTAGATTAGATGCATTTATAAAAGATTGTAAGTTAAAAGCAATATATCTGAATATTTCTTCTAAATCATTTTGAGCCTTAGATGTAATATCTATTTTATAATTCATATGTCATACTTGTTACGGATAGATGCAAATACTTCTTTAGCCGGAATAGTATTTCCATTTTCAACATCCTGTAAACCTTTCTCTATTTCCTTATTAAATTCATCTTCTGTGATTTTGTTAATATCTAGTGGATGATTAGGAATTTTCAGTTCAAAGGGAATACCATTGTGCATTACAATTTGCTTATAAAACATAGTGATTGCACTTGACGCAGAAATGCCCAGTACATTCAAAATAGCTTCTGCGTTTTCTTTTAGATCAGGTTCAATTCTAGCATATAAGTTTGCTGATTTTGCCATATATAAAACTCCTTCCAAAAGTATAATTTGTTTCCTTAATAATATTATATAGTATTGTATATACAAACGCAATACATATTCTAATATTATTATATTATAAATGCTGTATAGTATTAAGTTAAAACAAATGTTATAATAGAGAAAATAAAAAATAGAAAGAATATTTATGAAAAAATTTATCAAAAACATAATACCCTACATATCCACATTATTACTAGTTGGGATAATGGTAGGGATAGCTGAATTACTTAATGAAAAAGAAATAATTTTCCCGGAGATAACTGCACTTGCAGTTGGATATATGGTAGCACAAAAGAGAAGTTGGAAAGTCAACGGAAAAAGAATGTTACTCCTGATAACAATATGTGCAACTGTTGGTGTGCTGATAGTTAGATACAGTGGACTTGCACTTTTCCCACAAATGATAATTGCCTTTTCTTTTGCACAAATATTATTTATGTTTTCCGGTACAACTTTTGCACCATTTGTGTCTGCAATAGTGTTGCCGGTTATGATGCAAACGAAAAGTTTTATTTATCCCATTTCTGCAGTTGTATTAACCATATTGGTAATCGGTTTTCATCAACTATTTTTGAAAATGAAAATTAGAGAAGATGAAGAATATATACCTGTAATGCTAAACAGTAAAGATGATATTATTGATACTGCACTAAGGATAGTTTGTGTTGCTATTGTTGGTTTTGTGGCAATTTATTTTAACTATAAATTTATCATTGCACCACCACTTTTAGTAGCATTTACAGAGTTCTCTCGACCAAGAAATAAAGTGAGAAACAAACCTATAAAAACTGTTTTGGTTATAACAGGTTGTGCTTTAGTAGGTTCATTATCTAGATATTTATTAACAATAAAATTAGAATTACCACTAACAGTTTCAGCCTTAATTGCTACATTAATAATGCTTTTGATTTTAACCTACACAAAAATGTATATGCCACCTGTTGGTGCAATTACAATACTAAGTATGATAATCCCTCAAAGTAGTGTAATAACATATCCACTTCAAATATTTGTAGGTAGTGTTGTGATTATCCTATTATCAAGAGTTTTCTTTATGTGGAGACAAGATAAAAAATTATATGAAAAAGAATATGAACTAACTGCACATTAAGTTGTGCAGTTTTTTAATTGATTACAATAGTGAAACCATATAATTAAAAGTATCTATTTCCACATTATTATGTTATAATGATAAAAAATAGAGAAAAGAGTTTTTAAGATGGAAAAAGAATTAATTTGTCCTGTATATAAAAAGTGCAATGGCTGTCAGCTAATGAATATGCCATATGAACAACAACTAAGTTGGAAACAAAATAAAGTAGAAAGATGCCTTTCACAATTTTGTAATGTTAAGAAAATTATAGGTATGGATTCACCCTATAATTATAGAAATAAGGTTCAGACTGTGTACCGTACAACAAAAGGTGGCAGAATAATCAGTGGTGTTTTTCAGTCATCAAATAACGGTATTGTCGGTGTTGAGCATTGTCTGTTAAACAGCAAGCGTAGTGACAAGATTGCCATTGCAGTAAAAACAGTTCTAAAGAACCTAAATATTTCTATCTATAACCCTAAAACAGACAAAGGCTTTTTCAAAAATATTTTAGTCCGTACTGCTCAAAATACCGGTGAAATTCTATTAACAGTTGTTACTGCTAAAGGTAAATTTCCTAAAGAAAAAGAGTTTGTCAAAGGTGTTCTTAAACTATTCCCAAAGATTACAACTATTGTCCATAACATAAACCCTAACCCTACAAAAATGAAACTGGGTTCTTATGAAAAGGTGCTTTACGGCAAAGGTACAATTATGGATGTATTATGTGGTTGTAAGTTTGAAATTTCACCAAAGTCATTTTACCAAGTGAATTCACTTCAAACAGAAGTCCTTTACAAAACTGCAATTAAATTTGCTCAGCTTAATAAGGATGATGTTGTGCTGGATACTTATTGTGGTATAGGTACAATTGGTCTTGTAGCATCAAAATATGTTAAAAGTGTAGTAGGTGTAGAGGTTAACCCTCAAGCAGTTGAAGATGCTAAGAAAAATAAAGAACTTAATAAGAAGAGTAACATAAATTTCTATTGTAAAGATGCCAGTGAATTTATGACAGAAATGGCAAGTGAAGAAGTAACTTCACCAAATGTTGTTTTTGTTGACCCACCAAGAGCAGGTTGTGGTAGAGAATTCCTAGATTCTCTCTGTGAGCTTTCACCGGATAAAATCGTCTATGTAAGTTGTAACCCTGAAACTTTGGAAAGAGACTTGCATTATCTAACTACAAAAGATTATTCCGTTACCAAAATCCAACCTGTGGATATGTTCCCTCATACAAACCACATTGAGTGTGTGGTCTTATTAACAAATGTATAAAGTATGGTTAGAAAAATTGAAATATGTAGAGTTATGATAAATCTAATGTGATTAGATGTTTTATTAATATAAAGAATAGGAGTTTCTAACTTATGAGTATATCTAGATTTCGTAGAATTTTGGAAAAAAACTTAGGTGAGTTCTGGCTTTTTGAAGATATGAAACATGTATTTAATAATGTGATGAAAGTTATATTTGAACAGTCATTTATCTTCCCAAACGGAGAGCAGATAAAAACGAGTAATGAGTGAGGTTTATCATGGCATACGAAAAGAAGAGTATAAGAGCAATAATAGACGATGTGAATAGCAGAAGGATATATCTGCCTGCTATTCAGAGAAAATATGTGTGGGGTGACTCGCAAATTACAAGACTGTTAGATTCAGTCATGCTTGGGTATCCTATTGGTACTTTCTTGTTTTGGAAAGTAAAGAAGACAATTGTAAACCAAAAAGAATATTCAATGTATGAATTTATAAAAGATTACCATGACAGAGATATGTATAAGAATCCTGCTGCACCACAGCCGTTCCCAATTGGTAGTGGAGATGAAACTATCTGGGCAGTTTTAGATGGGCAGCAGAGATTGACTTCTTTGTATATAGCGTTGCAAGGAAGTATGAGCAGAAAACTTCCAAACAAAAGATGGAAGAACGATGATGCTTTTCCAAAGAAGGAACTTTACTTTGATTTGCATAGCGAAAAAACTGATGACGAGGATATTTCCTATGAATTCAGATTTTTAACAGTGGATGAGGCTGCAAAGAATAAGGATGATAAGATTTGGTATTTAGTAAAAGATATCCTTAAGTATTCTGCTGAAGATTTATTAACAGAAGTCATCATTCCAAATGGCTGGGCAACCGATAAAGTTGCAACAAAGAACATTTTGCTTTTACATACAAGACTTGTTACTGATGAAATTATCAACTACTTTGAAGTAGAAAAAGATTCGATAGACAGTGTATTGGATATTTTCGTTAGAGTAAATTCTGGTGGAACCATTCTTTCAAAGAGTGACTTGCTATTCTCTACTATTGTTTCTCATTGGGATAAGGCAAGGGATGAAATTGATGAGTTGCTTTCTGAAATAAATAAGAAAGGCGAAGGATTCAAGTTCTCTAATGACTTTATAATGCGTACCTGTTTGTATCTTTTAGATATGTCCGTAGCATTAAAAGTAGAAACATTCAAAAAAGACAGTGTACTAAAAATCAAAGAAAACTGGGACTCAATCCGAAAAGCCATCAAGGATACAGTTGATTTGTTAAATGAGTTCGGATTCAACTCAGAGAACATGATTTCTTATGTGGCTGTTTCTCCTATGGTTTACTACAGATACAAAGGTGGTAATTTCGATTCAAGCAGTAAAGCTGAATTAAGAAAATATATTGTAATCGCACAGGTAAGACAGATTTTTGGTACCGCATCAAACTCTGCACTGACAAGCATAAGAGAGGCATTGAAGGCTGCACCATCTAATTCATTTAGCATGAAAAATCTAAATGGGATTAGATTCACAGGCGACAGAACTCTTAGATATACTGCGGATGAGATTGATGCAATGTTTGATACATATGAGATTGGTGCCTATACATTTATGTTGTTATCTCTTCTGTATCCAAATTTGAAATATAGTCAGAAGGGATTCCATCAAGATCATATGCATCCGTATACAGGATTTGAAGAAGGAAAGATTAAAGACTTAGTGTTACCGGACGGAACAGTGATTGATGATGATACTAAAGAAGATTGGCGAAGAAGAAGGAATACACTAGCAAACCTTCAGTTGCTCGAAGGCAGAGAGAATGAATCTAAGAATGCCACACCACTCGTTGATTGGTTGAAGATTACTGAAAATAGTGAAAATGCTAAGTACCTTCCGGGAGATATTTCTTATGAACTTTCAAATTTTGAAGAGTTTATGGAGAAACGTCAGGAATTGATGAGCAAGGCATTAAAGGACATTCTATTATAGGAAATTCGCAAAATTTACAAGGACTCTTATGGGAGGCAAAGTATGAAAGATAAAAAGAAAAAAGATAGATATAGCAAAGTGGCGTGGTTTGTTGCCGGTAGTGCATTCACAGTAGCAGGATTCATTTTTATTCCACCACTCATCCAAAAGTATGGAAATAAAGCATATAAAAAATCGTTGAAAAATGATGAAATTGACTTCAATGAAATGGGGCCTGAAATAGTGCCATTTAATGAAGAAACAAAGGAGAAAGAATAATGGCTGGAATTGATGCTGAAAAAATTGCCCAAGAAGCAATTAATGCAATAGCAGAGAAAATCAAGAACCTAAACACACTTAATATAATAGTTGCTGGTAAAACTGGTGTCGGTAAGAGTACCTTGATCAATTCTGTATTCAAGGAGAAACTTGCTGACACTGGAATGGGTAAGCCAGTAACATCGCATATGCGAAAAATCACAAAAAAAGGTGTACCACTTGCAATCTATGATACGAGAGGGTTTGAACTTGGAAAAGAAGTTCAGGCAGAAGTAAAGCAAGAGGTAATGGATACAATCAGTAAAGGGCTTGCTACTCAAGATATAAATAAGGCTATTCACTGTATTTGGTATTGTATCAATACTGCCTCAAATAGAATTGAGCCAGAAGAAATTGAGTGGTTAAGAGAACTCTCAATGGAGAATCAAATCACACAAGTTCCGATTATCGTTGTGCTTACACAATCATTTTCAAAGAAAAAAGCACAGGAAATGAGACAAGTGTTATTGAATGAAAACTTGGATATTATCCAGATAATTCCTGTGCTTGCAGAAGATTATGAGATTGAAGATTTAGGTGTTGCTAAAGCATACGGATTAGATGTGTTAATCAAGGTAATGGGAGAGGTTCTTCCAGATGAGTTGATGGACACACTTCAACATGTTCAGATTGCATGTTTAGAAGAAAAAAAGCGCCGTGCACAGGCAGCAGTAGCAACAGCATCAGTTGCAGCGGCAGGTGAAGGAGCTGCACCTATTCCGTTTTCTGACTGTGCATTACTGATACCTACTCAATTAGGTATGATAGCTTCAATTACAGTAATATTTGGTTTTGATGTAAATAAGAGCGTTATCACTGCACTGTTGTCATCGTCAATTGGTGCGGGTGGTGCAACTTTGTTAGGAAAGACTGTAGTTACTAACTTGTTGAAATTCATACCAGGAGCAGGAACTGTGGTTGGTGGTGTAATATCAGCAGGAACAGCTGGAGTTATTACAGCGGCACTTGGTGAGGCATACATAGGAATTATGGAATTGGTTTTCAAAGGAGACATGAGCATTGATGATCTTGGTAGTAAAAAGGGAAAATATGCTATGTCAACAATGTTCAAAGAACAGCTAAAGATGAAAAAGTAAGAACAATTGAGATATTGCCTTGTTTGATGAACAAGGCAACTCAAGGCTTTAATCGGTTCGACATACCCATTTTTAGGCGAAAATAGGTGTTCCACTATTCTCTTGTACATTGGGTACGAAATGCGTTACTCGTTGGAGAATCGAGCCACATTGAGACAGTATGTTTGATAACAAGATAAAACAAAATCATAAATAGTGTATTTTACTTTATAGAATTAATTTGTGAGGTGTATATAATGAAAATTAAGCAACAAAAGCAGATTAAAGGATATTTAGTTAGAGAATTTGGTGAAGAAAAGGGAACTGAACTTTTTAGTAATGAAGAAAAAATACTGAATGTTCTAATAAAAAACACTCACAATAAAACAGAAAATCAGATGAATACCCTTATCACTACAATACTTCCTCGTATTGCTTTGTATAAGACTTTGTTAAAAGCTGATTTATCCAATGAAGATGTACATAATTATATGCAAAATTATATGATTAATGAAGTAGCAGAGAAGAAACATTCTTCTACTGCAAAAATGGAGCTTGTACCTTTTTTCTATAAGATTTACAGCAGTGTATTTCTTAAGGTTGTGCGTAAAAGTGATTTATGGGTAAGTGAACAAAATTACGGAAAAGATTACTTCGATGTTACAATGAAAAAATGCCTGTGGCATACTGCTTGTGTGGAAAATGATTGTGAAGAACTTTGTCCTTTATTTTGTGATGTTGATGATATTACATACGGTGGACTAAAGAAAATAGGTTTTAAACGAACAAAAACTCTAGGTTATGGTGGAGATTGTTGTGATTTTCATTTTTATAAAAAGTAGTTTACTTTGAATTTTTAACAAGAAATATTGCGTATAATTTTAAATTTAATAATCGAAAAGTCCTTTTATTGTTTAGTCAATGAAAGGATTTTTCTTTTGTAGAATATTATATTTATAAATTATTTAAGAAAATGTTTATTTACTATTGACTTTATACTTACCGTTCGGTAAAATAATAATATACATTATAAGGTTGTGGTATTATGGCTAATGAACAAACACGGCTGAAAATATTACAAGTATCAATAGAATTATTTTATGAAAAAGGCTATGACGCAGTAGGTGTTCAGGAAATTGCTGACAAATGCGAGTTAACCAAACCGGCACTTTATTATCATTTTAAGAACAAGTCCGGTATTCTTGAGGGTATAATGCAACAGTACATTGACCCTGTAGTTGTAAAACTTAGGGAAGTAGTTAACAGTAGCAGTTCCTTTGAAGACAGTCTTCATAATTTTGCTTATTGCTATGTATCAGAAGGTTGCGAGAATTTACACCTTTACCTAATGTTAATGACAATGCAGTATAGCCCACCAATGAGTGAATTTAACAATGCTTTTATTCGCCATTGTACAGAGATAAATAACATTGTAAAGTCGATTTTCATAAATGCCAGAGGTTTACTTGGTAATATGAACGGTAGGGAAAACCAATTTGCAACAACTTTCCTTGGTATGATTGGTTTCCATATGTATGAATATCATTCAGAGAAAGAACCTAAGATGGATAAATCAGCAGTTGATATGATTATTCATCAGTTTCTTCATGGTATTTATTCTTGAATGGAATATTAATTTTGAAAAACATTGCTAATTGTGGAATTTGCACAAAATATGTCGCAAAATTTATATGTAAGTTTTTCAAAATGTATTGAATTATAATAAAAAAATTGATAAAATATACTTATTGAATGTAAGTTGTACACATTGAAGGAGTGTTAATATAAATGGATTACAAATTTAATGATTCTCGTACACCCCTCGAACTATTCCATGCAGGAGATTCTGTTAGAGCCTATGAGTTTATGGGTGCTCATAGAGTTAATTGGGATAATCGTGATGGTGTAGTTTTCAGAGTATGGGCACCAAATGCTCTCTCTGTTTCTGTTGTTGGTAACTTCAACGGTTGGAATAACGATGCTAACTATATGTACAAAATCAGTGAAGCCGGTGTTTGGGAACTTTTCATCGAGGGTATTCAGCAGTACGATATTTATAAATATTGTGTTGAAACACCTTGGAACGAAAGACAACTAAAGTCCGACCCATATGCTTTCCATTCTCAGACAAGACCGGATAATGCATCTATGTTCTATGATTTAAGTGGCTTTGAATGGGAAGATGACCAGTGGATTAAGGACAAGGAGTCATCAAACCACCTAGAAAAGCCAATGAATATTTACGAAATTCATGCAGGTTCTTGGAGAAAGTATATGGACGGTAGTGTATTTAACTATCGCAAACTTGCTGAAGAACTTGTTCCTTATGTAAAGGAAATGGGTTATACTCATGTAGAACTTATGCCTATTACAGAATACCCATTTGACGGTAGCTGGGGTTATCAGGTAACAGGTTACTATGCTCCAACTTCTCGTTATGGTACACCACATGACTTTATGGCATTTGTTGATGAATGTCACAAGGCCGGTATCGGTGTTATCCTTGACTGGGTTCCTGCTCATTTCCCTAAGGATGCTCATGGCTTAGGTCGTTTTGACGGCACAGCTTGTTATGAATATATTGATAGCCGTAAAGGTGAACATAAAGAATGGGGTACATATGTATTCGATTACTCAAGATATGAAGTAATTTCATTCCTAATTTCATCAGCTATGTATTGGGTAGATACTTACCACATTGATGGTATCCGTGTTGATGCAGTTGCTTCAATGCTATACCTTGACTATAATCGTCAAGATGGTGAGTGGGTTCCTAACCAGTATGGTGGCAGGGAACACCTAGAGGCAGTTGCATTTTTACAAAGACTAAATACAGTTATCCATATGTATCACCCTCATACAATGATGATTGCCGAAGAAAGCACATCATGGCCAAAGGTTACAGGTCCAGTTGATGATGGTGGTTTAGGATTTGACTATAAGTGGAATATGGGTTGGATGAACGATATGCTTCATTATATGTCACTTGATCCATTATGGAGACCATTCAACCATGATAACCTTACATTCTCATTTATGTATTGCTTTAGCGAACACTTTATCTTACCAATTTCTCATGATGAGGTTGTTTATGGTAAGGGTTCTCTAATCAATAAAATGCCGGGTGACTATGACCAGAAGTTTGCCGGTGTAAGACTATTCTTAGCTTATATGGCTGCTCATCCGGGTAAAATGCTAACATTTATGGGTTCAGAAATTGGACAGTTTGATGAATGGAACGCAGAAGAAAGTATTCAGTGGAATCTTCTAGAATATGAAAAGCATTGGAGATTAAAGGACTTTGTTTCTAAGCTAAATCATTTCTATATTACAGAAAGACCAATGCACGAAATTGATACTAACTGGGATGGCTTCCAGTGGATTCACCACAACGACTATACTCAGTCAATTATTGCATTCCGTAGAATTGATAAAGACGGCAATAACATTATTTGTGTATTTAACTTCCAGCCAATGCACAGAGTTGATTACAGAATCGGTGTACCATTCTATGGTGTATATGAAGAAGTATTCAATACTGATGATGAAGAATATGGTGGTTACGGTATTACAAATGGTAAGAGAATTATGTGCGAAGAAAAGCCAAGACATGATTCTAATTGGAGTATTGATTTATCAATCCCACCAATGAGTGCTATGTTCTTTAAGTGTGTTGAAAAGTTACCTGAACCTAAGAAAAAAGAAGAAAAGAAGGAAGAAAAGGTAACTAAGAAAGCACCTGCTAAGAAGACTACAACAAAGAAAACAACTAAGACAGCTACAAAAACAACTACAAAGAAAACTACTGCTAAAAAGGCAACAAAGAAAACTGTAAAAGCTACAGAAGAAAAGGTTGAGAAGAAAGCAGTAAAAGCAGAATCTAAGGTTGAAGAAAAGCCAAAGGCTGAAGCTAAAGCTGAACCAAAGGCTCAGGCTAAAACTGAAAAAGTAGCTGAAAAGAAAACAACAAAAACAACTGACAAATAAAGATAAAAAATTATTTGTTTTATATCTCCTCCAAGGGCAGTTTCTTTTATTAGAAACTGCCCTTTACACATTTGTAAAATACTATTGACAGTACCAAAATAATGCGATGTATTAAAAGTGGATTAAATATATGATACCAAAGGGTTTATAAAATTTCGGATAGATTATTATGAAAAAATTTTATTATTATGTTTATCACTTGTATTGGTTGTAATTATGGTAGGTTGTAATAATTTAAAAGGTGGAGAAGATGCATTAAATGTTTTTGATGTTAACAGTAGTAAGGTGCTGATTACCTACAACAACAAAACCACTACTTTAACAGACGATAAGCGAAAAGAATTTGTAAGTCTAATTAAAAGTATCTACAAAGGCACTAATGTAAAAGATGACAGTACTACTAAGTATGATATGAAAATCGACTTTAATAATGAAAATGTAGTCGAAATTTCTACTGCTTTATTCTTAGTTTCAATCTTTGTGTGGAACAAAGGTATTAGTAATTACAAATCAGCAGGTTCATAAATGGTTTTTAGGGAATGGGCAACCATTCCCTTTTTCTTTAGTTGTTTTATATAAATATTTTATTCGAAATTTGTGCAAATAAAATAAAGAAAAAATATAGAATTGTTCACAATTTTGTGTTATTATAATAGGGAAAAATATTTATTTAGAGAGGAAAACGAAATGAAATTTATGAAAAAGATTTTAGCACTATCACTTTGTTTAGTTGCCTTTACAACAATGATGTTGTTTGCAGGTTGTAATGATGAGGATAACTCAAGTAGCGCTCAGGGTGCTTATGTATCTGATGGCGATACAGTTCAGCAGAATACTGATGATGTTGAGAATGCTACAGTATCTCAGCCACAGGTTGATACTGATAAGTTTCCAACAAATTATGAAACTATTGAACAGAAAGTTTACTTTGTTATTGCTTCTCCAAAGACAACTAAGGACGGCAAAACTACAGGTAGTGATGCACTTAAGATTATGTCAACTGCTAACGGTAAGGTCACTGACCAGCTAAATGCTAAGCTAAAGAAAGAAATTACAACTGCAGTTAACAATCAGGTTAATTCAGTAAAATGTACAGATGCTCATATTGAGGAAGACCCTAATAACTCAAAGATGGGACTTTTAACAGTTACTTTTACTTATAAGTCAACAGGTGGGGAAGATAAGAAAATCTTCAATATGTCACTTAACTGATTAAATGATATAGTAAATCAAGGACTATTGTTTATGCAATAGTCCTTTTTTGTCAACATTAATATTTAAGTCCATATTATATATTAGGGTTATTACCCAGAAAATTAAAAATGGAGAATGTATGTATGGCAAATTTTTATAATCAGGCTACATTAGCCTATAATGGAAAAACAGTAAATTCTAATATTACAATCGGTGAAATTGTTGAGAAGATAACTGTTACAAAGACTGCAGTTTTAGATAGATATTATGCAGATAGTGAAATAAACTATGTTATGACAATAAGAAATTCAGGTTCAACTTCAATTAGTAACTTAATCTTAACGGATAATTTAGGTGAGTATGATTATAATGAACTCTCATTAGTACCACTAGAGTATATCCAAGGTGCAATTCTTTATTATGTAAATGGGGTTCTTCAAAATACACCAACAGTTACAGTAGGTCCACCACTAACTATTACCGGAATATCTATTCCGGCAGGTGGTACTGTTATTATTGTATATAAAGTTAGGACAAATCAGTTTGCACCACTTGATCTGGAAAGCTCAATAGAAAATACTGTTTCAGTAATTGGTGATGGCATTAATACACCTATTACTGCAAATGAAACAGTTTTTCCTGAGTCTGAACCAATGCTTTCAATTACAAAGGCACTTACACCAATTGTTGTAGAAAATAACGGTAGAGTAACTTACACATTTACCATTGAGAATAGGGGAAATGTAGCAATAGTCGCAGCTGATAATGTTATTTTGACAGATAAATTTGACCCTATACTTTCTGATATAGAAGTTACATACAATGGAACTCCTTGGACAGAAGGTAATGAATATGAATATAACACTACAACAGGCGAATTTGAAACAAAAGCTGGGGCAATTACAGTTCCTTCTGCTACAACTACAAGGGATGACACGACAGGTGCAGTTAGCATAACACCTGGAGTTTCAACTATTACTGTAAGCGGCACAATATAAAAAAAGAGTATTCGAATGAATACTCAAAATAAATATAAAAATGGGGGCTGTCCATATGGGCAACCCCCTAAAATACTTTTACAAGTAGTGATTAGTTCTTTTCAGCGATTGCAGCCTGAGCAGCAGCAAGTCTTGCGATTGGAACTCTGAATGGTGAGCAAGATACATAATCTAGACCAATCTTATGACAGAACTCAACAGATGTTGGGTCACCACCATGTTCACCACAGATACCGCAGTGCATATCCGGTCTAACTTTCTTACCTAGTTCAACAGCCATTTCCATTAGTTTGCCAACACCTGTCTGGTCTAGCTTTGCAAATGGATCGTTTTCATAAATCTTGTTGTCATAGTAAGAATCTAGGAACTTACCTGCATCGTCTCTTGAGAAACCAAATGTCATCTGTGTTAGGTCGTTAGTACCGAAGCAGAAGAATTCAGCTTCCTTAGCGATTTCGTCAGCTGTTAGAGCAGCTCTTGGGATTTCGATCATTGTACCAACTTCGTACTTTAGATCTGTACCTGCAGCAGCAATTTCAGCGTCAGCTGTTTCAACAACAACTTTCTTTACGAACTTAAGTTCCTTAACATCACCAACTAGTGGGATCATAATTTCAGGAACTAAGTTCCAATCAGGATGAGCCTTAGATACGTTTAGAGCAGCTTTGATAACTGCCTTTGTCTGCATCTTAGCAATTTCAGGATATGTAACTGCTAGACGACAACCACGGTGACCCATCATAGGGTTGAATTCGTGTAGACCGTTGATGATAGCCTTAATCTGATCAACTGTCTTACCCTGAGCCTTAGCTAGAGCTTCAATGTCAGCTTCTTCAGTTGGTACGAATTCGTGTAGAGGAGGATCTAGGAAACGAATAGTAACTGGGTTACCTTCTAGAGCTTCATATAGAGCTTCAAAGTCGCCCTGCTGATATGGCATAATCTTATCTAGAGCCTTTTCTCTTTCTTCAACTGTATCTGCACAGATCATTTCTCTAAATGCAGCAATTCTTGATTCTTCGAAGAACATATGCTCTGTACGGCATAGACCAATACCTTCAGCACCTAGTTCCTTAGCTCTCTTAGCATCTTCAGGTGTATCAGCATTTGTTCTAACCTTTAGAGTTCTGTACTTGTCAGCCCAAGTCATAATTCTACCAAATTCACCGGCAATTGAAGCAGGAACTGTTGGGATGATACCGTCATAAATGTTACCTGTTGAACCGTCAATTGAAATTGGATCGCCTTCGTGGAATTCCTTACCTGCTAGTGTGAATACCTTGTTGTCTTCATCCATATTGATGTCTGAGCAACCGGATACACAGCAAGTACCCATGCCACGAGCAACAACAGCAGCGTGAGATGTCATACCACCACGAACTGTTAGGATACCTTCAGCAGCCTTCATACCTGTGATGTCTTCTGGAGATGTTTCTAGTCTAACTAGAACAACCTTTTCGCCTTTTTCTGCCCAAGCAGTAGCGTCATCAGCTGTGAATACGATCTTACCACAAGCAGCACCCGGAGAAGCACCAAGACCCTTACCCATTGGTGTAGCAGCCTTTAGAGCTGTAGCATCAAACTGTGGGTGAAGTAGTGTGTCTAGGTTACGAGGGTCGATCATTGCAACAGCTTCTTCTTCTGTTCTCATGCCTTCGTCAACTAGGTCACAAGCAATCTTTAGAGCAGCCTGAGCTGTTCTCTTACCGTTTCTTGTCTGTAGCATATATAGCTTACCGTGTTCAACAGTAAATTCCATATCCTGCATATCTCTGTAGTGATCTTCTAGAGTCTTACAAACTGTCTTGAACTGTGCGAAAGCTTCTGGGAACTTCTGTTCCATTTCAGAAATGTGCATTGGTGTACGAACACCTGCAACAACGTCTTCGCCCTGTGCGTTTGTTAGGAATTCACCGAATAGACCCTTAGCACCTGTTGATGGGTCTCTTGTAAATGCAACACCTGTACCACAATCGTCACCCATGTTACCGAATGCCATTGCCTGTACGTTAACTGCAGTACCCCATGAATAAGGGATATCGTTATCTCTTCTATAAACGTTAGCTCTTGGGTTATCCCATGAACGGAATACGGCTTCAATAGCGCCCATTAGCTGTTCCTTAGGATCAGTAGGGAAGTCAACGCCAATCTGCTTCTTGTATTCAGCCTTGAACTGTTCTGCTAGTTCCTGTAGATCTTCAGCAGTTAGTTCAACGTCCTGAGTAACACCCTTCTTGTTCTTCATTTCGTCAATAAGAACTTCAAAGTACTTCTTACCAACTTCCATAACTACGTCAGAATACATCTGAATGAATCTTCTGTAGCAGTCCCATGCCCAACGAGGGTTGTTTGACTTTTCAGCCATAACAGCAACAACATCTTCGTTTAGACCTAGGTTAAGGATTGTATCCATCATACCCGGCATAGAAGCTCTAGCACCTGAACGAACAGAAACTAGTAGTGGGTTTTCCTTATCACCAAACTTCTTACCTGTGATTTCTTCCATCTTGATGATGTATTCCATGATTTCAGCCTGGATTTCATCATTAATCTTTCTGCCATCTTCATAGTACTTTGTACAAGCTTCTGTTGTAATTGTGAAGCCCTGTGGTACTGGTAGGCCTAGACCTGTCATTTCAGCTAGGTTAGCACCCTTACCGCCTAGAAGATTACGCATGTCCTTGTTACCTTCTTTAAAAAGGTACACATACTTGTGACTCATAGTTTGAATCCTCCTGTAAAAGTATAAAATTAACCACTAAGTAATTCACCTGCAGTTTTATTGCAGACTTTCTTAGTCTAGGAATAATTATAACAAAAAAATAAAAAAATAGCCACATTTTTGGAAAAATATTTCTTATAAAAAGTGGAGATTTTTTGTAATGTATATTGTGTAATATGTTAAAAATTTAAGAATTTTTTCAGTTTTTTTGGATTTGTACTTGAAAATTTGAGGAATTGTGGGATAATAGTAGTGTCTTATTATGTGTATAGCATAGAAAGAGAGAGTATATTATGAGTAACTGTGCAATTATTTTGGCAGGTGGCGAAGGTAAAAGAATGAAAAGTAACCTTCCTAAACCAATGTCAGAAGTTTTGGGAAAGCCAATGTTAAGATGGGTTATCGACTCAGTAAAGTCAGCCGGTGTTGATGACATATGTGTAGTAAAAGGCTACAAGAAGGAATGTATTGATGAATTTGTAAGTTCGCTTCCTTTTGAAGTAGAAACTGTTTATCAAGCTGAGCGTCTTGGTACAGGTCATGCAGTAATGATGGCTAAGGATTTTTTGGAAAAGCACAGTGGCAATGTTGTTATTCTAAACGGTGATGCTCCTTTTATGGATGCAAAGACTATTTCCGATGCACTTGCTCTTCATACAGAAAAGGGTAGTGTTGCAACAGTAATTTCAGCTAAAGTTTCTGACCCTACAGGTTACGGTAGAATTGTCAGAGATGAAAACAACAATTTCCTAAAAATTGTTGAGCAGAAAGATTGTAACGAAGAAGAAAAGAAAATTAATGAAATCAACTCAGGTGGTTTTTGGTTTAACTGCGAAAAGTTACTTTCTGTTTTAGGCGAAATTAAAAGTGATAACAATGCTAAGGAATATTATCTTCCTGATGCACTAAAACTTCTATTAGATAAGAATGAAGTTGTTTCAGCATTTGTTTCAAGCAACCCTGATACTGTTTTAGGTGCTAATGACCCTGAACAGTTAAAGGAACTTAACGAAATTGCTAAGAGCAAAGGCTATAAATAAGGTATTAAATTTACTTGTTAAATTTTATATATAAACTAAAAACAAACATAGGTAAGGGGATTAAAAAATGAATTTCAATGGTAAAGACATTAAGATTTTCTCCGGCTCATCTAATAAGGATGTAGCACAGGGAATCGCAGGTTGTCTTGGACTTCCACTTGGAAAAAGCAATTGCTGTACATTCTCTGACGGTGAAATTGCAGTTTCACTTAACGAGTCTGTAAGAGGTTCTGATTGCTTTATTGTACAGTCAACATGTACACCTGTAAATGATAATCTTATGGAAATGCTAATTATGATTGATGCTATGAAGAGAGCTTCTGCCGGTAGAATTACTGCAGTTATGCCTTACTTCGGTTATGCTCGTCAGGACAGAAAAGCAAAGGCTAGAGATCCAATCTCAGCTAAACTTTGTGCAGATATTATTACTGCTGCCGGTGCTGACAGAATCCTAACAATGGATCTTCATGCAAATCAGATTCAGGGCTTCTTCAACATTCCTGTTGACCACCTAATCGGTGCTCCAATTCTTGCAGCACATATGAGAGAAAAGATGGGTACAAACGCAGATGATTATGTTGTTGTTTCCCCAGACCTTGGTTCAGTTACAAGAGCAAGAAACTTTGCAGCTAAAATCGGTTGTGGTCTTGCTATTATTGATAAGAGACGCCAGAAAGCTAATGTTTCTGAAGTTATGAACATTATTGGTGATGCTAAGGGCAAGAGAGTTATCCTAGTTGATGATATGATTGATACAGCCGGTACACTATGTAACGCTGCTGAAGCTATCATCGAAAAGGGTGGTGCTGTTGATGTTACTGCTTGTGCAACTCACGCAGTTCTATCAGGTCCTGCTATTGACAGAATTAAGAAGAGTCCTATTAAGGAAGTTGTTCTTCTTGATACAGTGCCTATCCCAGAAGACAAGATGCTTGATAAGTTCACTATTCTTCCTGTTGCTCCTGTATTTGCAGAAGCTATTGAAAGAATTTATTCTGACAAGCCTGTTTCTCCAATCAACTCATAATTGATAATTATTTTAACTTTTTAAGGGGTGCTCTTTAGTGCCCCTTTATTTTTTAGGTGATAAAATGTTTGGTAAAAAGAAATTTAGTTCTTCTATTGAATATATGGTTGTTGGTCTTGGTAATCCGGACAAAAAGTACGAGAATACCCGTCACAACACAGGCTTTATCTGTCTTGATAAAATCGCAGAAAAGTTTTCTTGTGATGTAAACCGTATTAAGTACAAGTCACTTGTAGGTGAATGTACTATTGACGGTAAAAAGGTTTTACTAATGAAACCACAGACATATATGAATAATAGTGGTCAAGCTGTTGTAGAGGCTATGAATTTCTACAAAATCCCCCCTGAGAATGTGATATTAATATTTGATGATATATCCCTTGATGTTGGAAAGATGAGAATACGCCGAAAAGGTAGCCACGGTGGACAAAATGGTGTTAAGAACATTATTTATCTAAGTGGTAAAGATACTTTCCCTCGCATAAAGGTAGGTATAGGAAAGAAACCTCATCCAGACTATGATTTGGCTGCTTGGGTTCTTTCAAAATTTACAGGTGACGAAATTAAACTGATTGATAAAATGGCCGATAATTGTTGTGAGGCTATTAAGTACATTATTGACGGTAATGTTGATAAGGCAATGAATTTGTTTAATTCCTAACCTAATAATATGCAGGTGAATAATGGAATTTTTATTTGATTGTGTTGCACAGTTAAAGAATTTTCAAAAACTAAATTCTTATGCAAAGTTAAAAGGTGCAGTTGCAGTAACAGCACTTAATTCAGGTTTTAAATCAAATATCATAGGAACGCTCTGTCATTATAACGATGCCAGAGCTTTTTGTGTTGCCGGTGATGAAAAGGAAGCACAAGTATTTTGTAATGACCTATGTATGATGGGTTACAAGGCTTGTGTATATCCTCAAAGAGACTTTAATTTTAGAGAAGTTAGTGGTATTTCCAGGGAATACGAACACCAAAGGTTAAAGGTTCTTACAAAACTTTTAACAGGTGAATGTGATATTGTGGTAGGTACAATTGATGCATTACTTCAATATACTATTCCACCGGAAATATTAAAAAAAGCTACACTTCACTTAAAACAAGGTCAGCAAATCTCTACAGAACAATGTGTAGAGGCTCTTAATTTGCTTGGTTATGAGCGTACAGATATGGTTGAGGGTACAGGTCAATTTGCACTGAGAGGTGGTATTCTTGATTTATTTGTACCGGATAGCGAAAACCCTGTTCGTGTAGAATTTTGGGGTGATGAAATCGACTCTATCAACCATTTTGATATTCTTACCCAAAGAAGATTTGACAAGGTGGATAGTATTTTACTTTCCCCATCAAATGAAATTCTTGTGGAAAACAAAGCAGAACTTTCTGAAAAAATAGTTAAGAAAGCTAATTTACTAAGAAGTGAAAAAACTGAAAAAGCAAAGGAAACTCTCTATAGAGAGGCTGAAAATATTGCCAATGGTGTAAACCTAACTATCCTTGATAAGTACATTTCTTTAGTATATAAGAAACCTGCAACTGTCCTTGACTATGTTGATGAAGAAGATTTTATCTTTATCAGTGAACACACTAATATTTCTGATAGAGTAAAGTCTATGGAATTTCAGTATAAAGAGGATATGAAAGAATACTTTGAAGATGGTATTCTTTGCAGAGGTCTTGATAAGTTCTCAATGGACTATAAGGAATTTTTGGAAATTGTAAACACCAGACATACAATTTTTATGGATAACTTTACCAGTGGTCATTTTGATTTACCTTTAAGTGATATTGTTTCATTTAATGTAAAGCAAGTTGCACCATGGAATGGTTTATTAACTGTACTTTGTGAAGATTTAAATGAATTCTTTAAGGAAAGAACTACTGTTGCAATTCTTGCAGGTACAGAAAAGTCAGGTAGAAATCTTACAGAAGAATTAAAAGAAAAAGGTTTTAAAGCACAGTTTGTAACAGACTTAAAGAAAGCTGAACAAGGTAACATTTATGTTATGGAAGGTGCTTTGTCAACAGGTTTTGAACTATTACAAACTGACTTCCACTTAATAACATATGGTCAGTCAGTGCAAAAGCCTAAAAGAAAAGTACAGCGAAAAAAGCAAGGTCAAGAAATTTATTCTTTATCAGAATTAAACAATGGTGATTATGTAGTTCATTCAACTCATGGTATAGGTATCTTTAGTGGTATTCATAACCTAGAAGTACAAGGTGTAAAGAAAGACTATATCAAAATCACTTATGCAAAAGGTGATGTACTTTATGTACCGGTAACTCAGCTTGATTTGGTAGCAAAGTACATTGGTCCTAGGGATAATGAACATGTAAAGTTATCTAAACTAGGTGGCAGTGAATGGCAGAAAGCAAAGACCAGAGTTCGTTCAGCAGTAAAGGATATGGCTAAGGAACTTTCTAAGCTGTATACAGAGCGAATGAAAGCTAAGGGCTATGCTTTTTCACCTGACGGTGAGTGGCAAAGGGACTTTGAAGCCAAGTTTATGTATGATGAAACACCTGACCAATTGCGATGTACTGATGAAATCAAAGGTGATATGGAACGACTTGCTCCAATGGATAGACTACTTTGTGGTGATGTTGGTTTTGGTAAAACTGAAGTTGCATTGAGAGCAGCCTTTAAGTGTGTTTGTGACAGTAAACAATGTGCAATTCTTTGTCCAACAACAATCCTTGCATGGCAACATTATCAGACTATTATCAATAGATTTGACGGTTATCCGGTAAGAATTGAACTGCTAAGTAGATTTAGAACTGCAAAACAACAGAAAGAAATTGTTGAAAAGCTAAAGCGTGGTGAAGTTGATATTGTAGTGGGTACTCATAGACTGGTACAAAAGGATGTTACTTTCCACGACTTAGGACTTGCAATTATTGATGAAGAACAAAGATTTGGTGTTGCTCATAAAGAGAGATTTAAAGAAATTTGTAAGAATGTTGATGTACTAACTTTGTCAGCTACACCTATTCCACGAACACTTAATATGGCTATGAGTGGTATTCGTGATATGTCTGTATTGGAAGAAGCACCAACCAACAGACAACCGGTACAAACCTATGTACTTGAGCATGAACCTGCAATTCTCCACGAAGCAATTAGAAGAGAACTAAGGCGTGGGGGACAGGTTTTCTATCTTCATAACAATACAGAAAGTATCAACGCAAAGGCAGTTGCAATTTCAGAAGCAATACCGGAAGCTAAAATTGCAGTTGCTCATGGTAAAATGTCTGAACATGAATTGTCTGATATTTGGGCAAGAATGTTGAACCAAGAAATCAATGTGCTTGTATGTACAACAATTATTGAAACAGGTATTGACTTACCAAATGCAAATACCTTAATTATTGAAAATGCAGATAATATGGGACTTTCTCAACTTCATCAGTTAAGAGGTAGAGTTGGCAGAAGTAGCCGTAGAGCTTATGCATACTTTACATTTAACCCTCATAAGGTGCTTTCTGATATTAGCCAAAGAAGACTTAATGCAATTAGAGAGTTTACTGAGTTTGGTAGTGGTTACAAGATTGCAATGCGTGATCTTGAACTTAGAGGTGCAGGTAATATCCTAAGTGGTCAACAACATGGTCATATGGAGGATGTTGGTTACGATATGTACCTAAAGCTACTTAATGAAGCAGTTAAGGAAGAAAAGGGAGAGATTAAACCAACTGATACAAATGAATGTACTGTTGATATTCAGATGGATGCCCATATTCCTGAAAGCTATATTGAAAGTCTATCTCTAAGACTTGATGCTTATAAACGAATAGCAGATATAAAAACTCCTGATGACTATGATGATGTAGTTGATGAACTTTGTGACAGATATGGTGATATGCCACAATCTGTAATTGGTCTTTGTGATATTGCATTAACAAGGAACAAAGCAAAAGAATGTGGTATCTATGATATTAAGCAAAGTGAAAGCAATATTATATTGAAAGTAAACGATTTGAAAAATCCGGAACTTTATAAATTAATAGGCAATGCTAACGGCAAAGCTATATTAACACCATCAGAAAACCCATATATTACACTTAAAGTTGACAAGAACAAAAACGGTCTTAGTTCTTTAACAGAATTATTCTGGGAGAAATAATAGACAAATTCCTACATAAAAGTACAAAAATAAAGAAAAAATCGTTGATTTTATGAATTTTTAGTGTTTTTTATGGACTTTTTGATTGAATTATTGTATAATACAACTTATGTTATATTATTATGTTATCTTATCCTAAAGGCAGGTATAATCAAATGAATTTTAAGAATATTAAAAAAGTAATGGCTGGTACAGTTGCAGGTGCAATTATGGTATCAGCAGCAGCTTGTACTCCAATCAGTACAAAGGCTCAATGGTCTTACAAAGAAGGCAAAAATGAAAAGGCAATTGGTGTTTATATTTTTGCTCTTTTCAATGCTTATAACCAGGCTAAGACTTATGCTGAGAAAGCAGATGGTTACAAGAAAGACGAAAGTTTCCTTGATTTAAAGATTAAGGATGATGACGGTAAGGAAGCAGTAGCTTCTGATTGGATTAAGGATAAAGCTGATTTAACTCTTAGAGAAGCTCTTTATCTTGACAGTAAGCTAGATAGTCTAAATGCTACAGTTGATGAAGCATCTTATGCTGAACAGGCTGAAAAGGACTGGACACTGGGTTATATGGCTGAGTATTACTCACAGATGGGTTACTCAACAACACCGGAACAGGATATTCTGGAACCTTATGGTATTTCTAAGGAAAGCTATCAGGAACTACAGTACAATATGTCCGGTAAACAGCAGAAGTTATTTGATTTAATGTATGGTAAGGGTGGTTCAGAAGAAGTTCCTGACTCAGACCTACAGAAGTTCTTTGATGACAACTACACATACTACACATACTTTACAGTACCTCTATCAGAAACAACAACTGATAAATCAGGTCAGCAGACATCAAAGGCTTATGATTCTAAGAAGCAGAAGCAGTTAACATCTGATGCAGAATCTTATGCTAAGGCTATTAACAACGGTTCAACAATGGAAGATCAGTGTACAAAGTATCTAAAGGCTACAAAGAGTTCTTCAAAGGCTAGTGATACAGTTCAAAAGGGTTGTGAACTACTTGATAAGGACAACCTAAGTTCTTCTTCAATTGGTGAAGATGTAGCTAAGAAGCTTGTTGATATGAAAGTTAACGAAGCTAAGGCTGTTACAATCGGTAAAGATGATTCCAAGACAATTTATGTTATCCAGAAGCAAAACACTAAGGATGGCGAAAAGGAATATCTAACTAAGGATGATTCTACTAGGAAGAATGTTCTTCAAAAAATGAAGAATGATGATTACAACAAATTCCTACAGAAAGAAGCTAAGGCACTTAAGTGTGAAGTAAACGAATCTGTAGTTAATAAGTATGACCCTGATATGTTCTGGGAAAAGCCAGAAGAGACAAGCACAACAACAACTTCTTCTAAGTAAGATTTGTTAAACAATTTTCTAACAGTACGGAGCTACTTTTTATGATTAATAGATTAAAGAAATTTATCTGTATATGTGGAGTTTGCGTATTGTCAATTACTACTCTTTCATTTGCAACAGTAGCAAATGCTGAGGACTATGTTGACAATAATCAAGAAGCAGTCTATACAACTGCACCGGCAGTAGTAAATACAGAACCGATTTATACTCAGTCACAGGAACCGGCCAATAATGTTGATACATATACATATGCTCAGGATTATACTGAAGCACCGGTAGTTGATAATTACAGTAACGATACTAACACTAATTATGATGGTAATGCTGGTAGTTACAATTTCTATGACGATAACGGTGAAGTTTCAGACGGTAGTAGTGATACAAATTCTGATACTAATACTGATACAGATACTAACACTAATACCGATAAAAATGCTGATGCCGGAGAAACAACAACTCCAACATACAAAAATGTTAAAGACATTGATGATACTGAGTTAAAAGATAGCGACTGGGATAAAATCTCAAAAGAATTATCTAAAAATAAATCAAAAGGTAAAAGCTCAAGCCCATTTGACTATATTAAAAATAGTGAAAAGGCTACTGGTTGGGATGCTTTCATTAATAATCTTAATTGGGCATCAACTCTTGCATTAGTTTCATTTGCATTAGCTTTAATCTGTATTGTAATTTTCGTAATCTTTACAATTAAGAAAATAAGAAACAAGAGAAAAGGTTTACCTAATGTAAAAGTTAAATCTAACAAATCTGATGTTAGTGGTTCTCATGCAATTATTGAAGATGATGAAGAAGATAACTTTGATGAAATTTCTTCCAATACAAATGCAGAACCTGAAGAAACACAGAATATTTCTTCTCATGCAAAGTCAGCTCACGGTGGTGCTGAGGACTACGGTGATGATTATGATGAAGAAGATTTTAAAGATGTTCATTATGTAAAACCTGCTGATAAGCCAAAGAAGAAAAAACTAAAGCAGGATACATCAGAAATCATTATTCCAAATAAATATAAAAGATAAAATTAAGGCACTGTTTTCAGTGCCTTTTTTGTTATAATTCTGTGCATAAAAATAAGCTGAGTTTGATTTTACAAACTCAGCTTTTGTTATTAATAGTAATTAACCTTCTAGATATTCTACAATTGTTGTGTCAAGATTGTCAACATTTTTACCTGTGTTGCATAGTGGGATTTTCTTGCCTTTTCGTACAAATAGAGGTACTTCATTTAGTGCAACATTTACAAAGTGAACACCTTTTTCAAGTTTCTCTTTATGTACAACCTTGTTGCCTGAAAGCTTGTAGAATGTCATTTCTTCAGGTAGATATACTGTTCTGCCTGATTTGTTCTGTTCGTAAACAGGTGCAATCATAGCTTCATCACCAAGAAGAACCTGGTCATCAGTTTCCTTAGATAGTGCATCCTTATATTCAAATGCAAGTGGCTTAAACATCATTTCATTGTTTTCAGCACATTTCTTAGCTAGGTCATATAGGTAAGGAATAAGTCTGTATCTAACTTCAATAACATCCTTAAATTCCTTGTTATTGCTAAATGCATATGCTTCCTGATTTCTTGTACCAATAGCAGAGTGGTTTCTAAATAGTGGAGTAAATACAGATAATTGCATCCATCTGATTACAAGTTCTCTACTTGCATTACCATTAAAACCACCACAGTCAGCACCTGTATAAATGTAACCACACATATTTAGTGATGGTAACATTCTTAGGTTAAGTAGGATGTGACTCCACCAAGATGTGTTGTCACCTGTCCAAATACCACCGTATCTATGTGAGCCAATGCATGATGCTCTGGAGAATAGGAGAGTGTCCTTTGGCAAACATTCACCAACACCTCTTGTCATCATATAACCATATAGGTTATGAACATCATAGTGGCTGTATTTGCCATCTAGGTGGTGCATATTCTTGTAGTCATCAATACTGTTAGATAGCTTAGAGAACTGATCTCTGTATTCAAAGAAGTCCCAACAACCTAGGTCTTCACCGTTATACTGCTTAACAAAGTCAACTGCTTTCTTAAAGCCTTCCATTGAGAAGAATAGAGCAGGTTCATTCATATCAATCCAGAAACCCTCAATACCCTTGTTAGTTAGTGTATGGAACTTGTCACCAAACCACTTTCTTGTGTCAGCCTTTAGATAATCTGGGAAACAACAAATACCGGGCCATACTGCTGCCTTAAAGTCATCACCGTTTCTATCCTTGCAGAAGTAGTTGTTCTTTACACCTTCTTCATAAACATCAAAGCCATCTTCACATCTAACACCTGCATCAATAATAGGAATTAGTCTAATGCCCTTTTCCTTTAATTCTGCTACATAACTTTCGAAGTTAGGGAATGCCTTGTCATCAATTGTAAAGTCCTTGTAGTGGTCCATATAGTCAATGTCAAGGATAACAGAATCAAGTGGAATATCTGCCTTTTCATAACCATCTACAACTGCATCTACCTGTTCTTTGTTAGCATAGCTCCATCTGCTTTGCTGATAACCAAATGCCCACATTGGAGGCATATAACTTTGACCGATTAGTTCTCTAAAGTTCTTAACAACTTCAAGTTCATTTTCACCGTTAATTACATAGAAGTCAGCGTCTTTACCTTCCAGTGAAATTGTAATTTCATCTTCAACAGTAAAGCCCATATCGTAGTGAACAGTACCCGGAAAATCAATAAAGTAACCAACTGTTGTTTCACCACTAATAATGAAGAAGTTGTGTGCACCGTATAGTGCTTCCTTTTCTTCTGTGTGGCAAGGGTCATCTGAACAGAATGAACGATACTTTCTGCCTCTTTTGTTAATACCACCCATTTGTTCACCAAGACCATAAATGGCATCACTATCATTTAGTGACATAGAGATAAATAGGTTATCTTCTTTTAAAGAAATATAGTCAGGGCTTTCCTTCTCAATTGGCAAATCAATTACAGTAGAGTCTGTACAGAATGGTTCGCCAAATCTGTATTTTTTAATATTCATATAAAATCTCCTAATCCTTTCTTATTATCATAAAGATTATAACATAAAGATTTCATTTTTCAAGGTATTTAAACAAAAAATATTAACAAATTATGAACCCTATTTTTGTAAGTCCTTTACAAATTATTTCACCATGGTCAAATGCCAATCCATCATTGCTAATAATTTTAAAGTCAGCACTATTTTTTGTAACACCTTTAGTTATATTTTTTTCAAGTTTTATATTAATAATTTCATTTTCATCCTTGTTGCTTAAAACTAATTTAACCTTATCATCACTGTCATTAATCTTAATATCAAACCACTTTGCATCTTTTGCATCGTCACCGGCTATAGGCTTAATCTTGTTTTTATCAACAATAGCAAGGAATGAATCTGTCATTGTCCAACTTCTTGGGTCACGGTTTGGGGAAGAGAACACACCGATTTCTTCGATAGGTATATCTTTAATAGAAGTTTCTTCATAAAGTTCCCGTTTTGCAGTATCAAAGATTGTTTCATCACTTTCAGCAAATCCACCGGGTAATGCCCAATGGTCAAGAAATGGATGACCACCTCTTTTTATCAGTAATACTTGAACTTTATTTTCTTTTATAGAAAATAAAACAATATCAGCAGTTACAGATGGTTTAGGGTAGTCCTTAGCTTTGTAATTTTGTAAAAATTCCTCTAGTGTAAATCCCTTATCATCAACAGTTCTTTTCATAACAATTACCATCCTTTCAAGAAAAAAGGCTATTACAATAGTAATAGCCTTTTATAGTATGTGTTATAAAATTAGAAATCTACTTCTGTATCATAATAACAGCACTTGAGAAGTTTTTCCATTTCTTCCTGTGTAGGAATACGAGGATTAGAACCTGTACAAGCATCAGCAATAGCATTCTTTGCAATTTCAGGTAGTCTTTCTAGGAATACATCTTCAGGTACAAAGCCCTGTTCTGTTGGATATGAGTCAGGACCATAGTTCTTGATGCAATGAGGAATATTTAGTTCATCATTCATACCTCTTAGATGGTCAATAAGTAGAGAAATCTTTTCATCAAGTGAGTCACCACCAAGGTGCATAAAGTCAGCAATCTGACCGTATCTTTCAGCAGCTGTTTCATTCTTTGCATTAAATGCAATAACCTTTGGTAGATACATAGCATTAGCAGCACCATGGATAATATGTGCACCATAGTCAGCAAAAGCAGCACCTGTCTTATGTGCCATTGAGTGAACAATACCTAGTAGAGCATTTGAGAATGCCATACCTGCAAGACACTGAGCATTGTGCATATTGTCTCTCTTTTCCATATCACCATTGTAAGAACCGATTAGGTCGCTCTGAATCATCTTAATTGCGTGTAGAGCAAGAGGGTCTGTGTAGTCACAGTTAGCAGTAGAAACATATGCTTCAATAGCATGTGTCATAGCGTCCATACCTGTATGAGCAACCAGCTTCTTAGGCATTGTTTCTGCTAGGTCAGGGTCAACAATAGCTACATCAGGTGTAATTTCAAAGTCAGCAATAGGATACTTAATACCCTTTGAGTAGTCTGTAATAATTGAGAATGCTGTAACTTCTGTAGCAGTACCTGATGTTGAAGAAATAGCACAGAAATGTGCTTTCTTTCTTAGACTAGGAATACCGAATACCTTGCACATATCTTCAAAACTAATGTCAGGATATTCATACTTAATCCACATTGCTTTTGCAGCATCAATTGGTGAGCCACCACCCATTGCAACAATCCAGTCAGGTTCAAAGTCAAGCATAGCCTGAGCACCCTTCATAACAGTTTCAACTGATGGGTCAGGTTCGATACCTTCAAATAGCTTAACTTCCATACCTGCTTCTTCTAGGTAAGAAACTGCCTTGTCTAGGAAACCAAAGCGTTTCATACTACCGCCACCTACGCATACGATAGCTTTCTTACCTTTAAAATCTTTTAGTGCTTCAAGAGCTCCTTTGCCGTGATAAAGATCTCTTGGAAGAGTAAATCTTGCCATTTTAATTACCTCCATTTATATTAAATATAATTTCTTACTTTGTCATAATTGATATTCTTAACAATTATTTATTAACATTATAGAACCTTTTGTTTAAAATATCAAGACCTATATACAAATTTTATAAATTTTTTTCTTACACTTTACAATTCTATGTAATAAATATCAATTATATGATAAGGATATATCTTTAATTTGATAAGGTATAATCTATATTTAACAAAAGAAAAACTGCCTACCGTTACGGTAGACAGCTATGTGAATAGAGATTAATTATTATAGTTCAGCAATAACTTCAACTTCAACCAAAACATCCTTAGGTAACTGTTTTGCAGCGACACAAGAACGAGCCGGTTTTTCAGTAAAGTATTCACCGTAAATACCGTTGAAAGCACCGAAGTCTTCCATATTCTTTAGGAAACATACAGTCTTAACAACTTTGTCTATGGAAGTACCTGCTTCTTCAAGAACAGCCTTTAGGTTCTTACAAACCTGATGAGTTTGTTCTTCAATAGTAGTAGCTTCTACATTACCACTGGCTGGGTTAATAGCAATCTGACCGGAAGTAAATACTAGGTTGCCTGTCTTAACTGCTTGTGAATATGGGCCAATAGCATCAGGTGCATTTTTTGTGTAAACTTTTTCACTCATTTTGATTACTCCTTTATATGTAAATTATACTAGCTTAAAGCCATTATCTTTTAATGCTTTTTCAATCATAGCAATATGGTCAAAGTTCTTTGTTTCAAGAACAAGTCTTAGGTAACAACCGTTAATGTCGGCAATTTCGCTTGCTCTTTCGTGATGAACAGAAATAACATTACCACCACAATCAGCAATAATCTTACTAACCATTTCCAGCTGACCCGGTTTATCCATAAGTTCAATACATAGGGAAGCACTTCTGCCTGTGTTCATAAGACCTCTCTTGATAACTCTTGATAGGATAGTAACATCAATATTACCACCTGAAACAACACAAACAACTTTCTTACCCTTAACAGGTAGCTTGTTGAACATTACAGCAGCAACAGAAACTGCACCTGCACCTTCAGCAATCATTTTTTGTTGTTCGATAAGTGCAAGAATAGCAGAAGAAATTTCATCCTCAGTTACTGTAACAATTTCATCAACATATTCTGAAACTAACTTAAATGTATTTTCACCCGGTTCCATAACCTTGATACCGTCAGCAATTGTATTAACAGAATCAAGCTTAATGATTTTACCTTCTTTAATTGAGTTGTACATTGATGGTGCACCGGCAGCCTGAACACCATAAACCTTAATCTTTGGATTTAACTTCTTAGCAGCAAATGCAACACCACTAATTAGTCCACCACCACCGATTGGTACAACAATAGCGTCAACATCGGACATTTCTTCCATAATTTCAAGACCAATAGTACCTTGACCGGCAATAACATTAATATCGTCAAATGGATGCACAAATGTATAACCACATTTATCTCTTAGTTCAATAGCCTTTGCATAAGCGTCATCATATACACCTTTAACCATACAAACTTCTGCACCGTAGTTCTTAGTAGCCTCTACCTTAGAAATAGGAGCACCATCAGGTAAGCAGATTAAAGACTTAATGCCATACTTAGTAGCTGCAAGTGCAACACCCTGTGCATGGTTACCGGCAGAACAAGCAATAACACCATGTGCCTTTTCTTCATCACTTAGCTGAGAAATCATATAACCTGAACCTCTTAGCTTAAATGAACCTGTAAGCTGTAAACATTCAGGCTTTAGATAAACTTCACATTCAGGGTTGATTTTTGGAGCTTCAACAAGCTTTGTTTCTCTAACAACATTCTTCAATACATGAGAAGCGTGATAGATTTTGTCTAATGTCAACATTTTAATAACCTCTATTCAATAAAAATAAAAAAGCCTTCGTCCCATAAAGAGACGAAGACCATAATCTCCGTGGTACCACTCTTTTTATTGCAAAAAAGCAATCACTTAATTCATACACCAATATGTACTATTCTTTAACGCAGAACACACGAACGCTCTTACTAAATTTCAGATGTCAGCTCAAGGGTGATTTACTATGAAACTTTTCGTTACCTTTCACCAACCGATAACTCTCTGAAGAAAAGTACTTCATGTACTGTCCCTATCCTTGCTTTTCAATCATATTTTATTCTTATCAAAAACTTTTGTCAATAGTTTTTTGTAATTTTTAGGATTTTTGTTTTCCACTTTATTACTTATTAAATGTGTAATATAAAAATTCAGGGAAGATACTTCTCCAAAAATGCTCATTGTGACAAGCCTTTTTGTATTCCTTAAATATGATTTTATCTTTAGGATAATTTATGTTTTCAAGATACTTAATCATTTTTTTAGTATCGGTTAGTAGCATTGATTCAAGTTCATCACCATCACCGTTGTACATATAAAATAGGGGATAGTTACCTTTAAAATCAAGATTTTTTAAGTATTTGTTCCATGTGTTTTCATTAAATAATAGAAATGCCGGGGACAATGCACCGATAGAACGGAACTTATCACCGTGTTCCATACCAATATAAAAAGCTTCAAGTCCACCGGAAGAACTACCACATATAGCAGTATGTTCTTTGTCGGTATAAATGTTGTAGTTTTTGTTGATGTACTTCATAACAGTATTTACAACAAAATCTGAGAATTCCTTGCCTGTACCATTTTCAAAATCACCTAAAGACTTTTGGTCTTCTCTGATTTCACCAATGTTAGGGGTAAGTTCATTATCTCTGTTTCCGTCACCATTATCTATACCAACTACAATACAGTTGTTGTCACTGTTCTTCATCATAGAATTTACACTTTCAGCAACATTCCAACAACCTTTGTCAGTTGACAATTTGTCAAAAAGATTTTGACCGTCACACATATAAATGACAGAATACTTTTTATTCTTATCATTTTTGTCATATTCTTTAGGTGTGTAAATGAAAATATTTTTCTCTTTATCCTTATTGTATTTTAAGGATACTGTTTCATATTTTGCATCTTCTTCTTTTTCGTCATATACAAATGGAATACCGATATTACCTTCTGAGCTACCGGCCTCTAGGTGATAACCACTAATGTACTTATTAAATACAAGAACCATTGATTTATCGGTATCATCACCGATAAACATAACTCTGTCATATTTTTTGTAGTCACCTGTACAACTATATGTATTGTAGTCATCACTTGACTTTATTCTCTTTAGATTTACTTCTTCAGTTTCTTTACTTGTTGAGCCGGAAAAGATTGCTTTGATTTTGTCAGAATATGACTCTCTAATATAAATGATATGTGGATTTTTGATAGTCATTTTTTTCTCCTTACTGACGAAATTATTTTGTTTCGTACAACCAAATAACCCCATAATAATTGGTAAAATAAGTAGTATTGCTAATATTTCCTTCATTTTTATCAAGTCCCTTTGTTCTATTGTAACAAAAAGCAATAAACTTCGTCAATAACTATTTATTTTGTATATTTTTCTACTTGCTTTTTACTTCTTTAATGTATTAAAATATATATTGTGTTTTCTATAAACAATATTTTTATGAAAGGGGTAGTATGATTTAATTCATACGAGTAGAACATGGAAAAATTATTCAAACTCAAAGAAAATGGCACTACAGTAAGAACTGAAATTATTGCCGGTGTCACAACTTTCCTTGCTATGGCTTATATCTTGGCAGTTAACCCAAGTATTTTGTCAGCAGCAGGAATGGACCAGAGTGCTGTTTTTGCAGCTACAGCTGTTTCTGCTGCTTTCGCTACATTAATTATGGCATTCTTCGCTAATTATCCTGTAGCTCTTGCTTCCGGTATGGGACTTAATGCTTATTTTGCATACACAGTAGTTCCTCAGTTAGCAGAACAGGGTATCACAAACCCTTGGCAGGTTGCACTAACTGCAATCCTAGTAGAAGGTATTATCTTTATTATCCTTTCAATCTTTAAGTTTAGAGAAACTTTGGTAAACAAAGTTCCTGCAAACCTAAAGAATGGTATCTCAGCAGGTATCGGTCTTTTCGTTACTATTGTTGGTCTAAAGGGTGCAGGCGTTGTTACAACTGATGCTTACTATGATGGTAAGGCAGTTCAGTCATCAACACTTGTAAAGCTAGGTGACCTAGGTTCAGCTCCTGTAGTGCTTGCTTTAGTTGGTCTATTAATTGTTGCTGCTTTATGGCATTTCAAAGTTAAGGGTTCAATCCTTATCGGTATTCTAGCTACTTGGGTACTTGGTATTATTGCTCAGTTAACAGGTTGGTACGATGGTACTTCACTAATTCCTGATTTCTCTAACTACCATGTATTTGGTCCTGTAGCAGATATGGGTTCAAAACTTGCATTCCACTTTGACTTTGGTTATGTAGCATCAAATGTTGTTAACTTTGCAGTTATCGTATTTGCATTCCTATTTGTTGACCTATTTGATACAGTTGGTACTCTAATCGGTGTTGCTCAGGAAGGTAAGCTACTTAACGAAAAAGGTGAACTACCTAGAGTTGGTAGAGCCTTAATGGCTGATGCTATTGGTACTTGTGCAGGTGCTTGTCTTGGTACATCAACAGTTACATCTTATGTAGAATCTACAACAGGTGTTGCTGAAGGTGGTAGAACAGGTCTTACTGCTTTTACTTCTGCAATCCTATTTTTACTTGCACTTCCACTATATCCAATCTTCCTAGCTATTCCATCATTTGCAACTGCTCCTGCTCTTGTATTTGTTGGTCTATTAATGCTAAAGAACATTACAAAGATGGATTTCAACACAGATATTGCTGATACAGTTGGTGGTTTCTTAGCTATCATTATGATGCCATTTGCATATTCAATTGCAACAGGTATTATGTTCGGTATCCTATCATGGGTTATCCTAAAGGTTGTTACAGGTAAGATTAAAGACATTCACCCTGTTATGTGGGTTGCATTTGGTCTATTTGTACTTCGTATAGTTACAATTATCTTGGGAATTTCTTCCTGATAAATTATAATTATTCTATGGGTTGAAGTTAATGCTTCAACTCATTTTTCTTTTGTAAAATACTTGAAAAACCTTGTATCTTGTTGTATAATACTTTTTGGCTTTTTGCCCGTCAGTTCGTGACCATCCTGACGATAAACAAAACTACGGACTTTAGCAATAATAATTTTATTGACTTTGGGCGTAGTATAACTATGCCCATTTTTTATTTTTGCTGTTCCGTTATTTTAAGGAGGAAATATGGAAAGGTACAGTGTCTTAAAGGACAAAAATCCTCGTGAAATTGTTTTATTACGAGGTAGTGGTTGCAAGTGGAAACGATGTACATTTTGCGACTATCATCTTGACTATTGTCTTGATGAGGAGGATAACTATAATCTAAATGCACAGGTGCTATCTAAGGTTACAGGTATTTATAATAAGCTGGAAGTTATTAATTCCGGTAGTTTTTGTGACTTAGATAACAAGACTATGGATTTGATTATCAAAACTTGTGAAGAAAAGAATATTTCTACAGTACATTTTGAATGTCACTATATTCATCACAAAGAAGTTCCTGCATTAAAGGAAAAGTTCAAGGAACACAACATTAATGTAAGAATAAAGACAGGTGTTGAAACCTTTGATGTTGACTATAGAGAAAATGTAATGAAAAAAGGTTTTGGTAAGTCAACTCCTGAAAAAATAAGAACATATGCAGATGAAGTTTGTTTACTCTTTGGATTAACCGGACAAACAGAAAGCTCTATGAAAAATGATATTGAAACAGGTTTAAAGTACTTTGACAGAGTTTGTGTAAACATTATGAATGATAACACAACTAACGTGAAACCTGACAATTCCGTTATCAAAGTTTTTGCAGAAAAAATTGCACCAAATTATATTGATAACGATAGGGTAGATATTTTAATGAAAAATACTGACTTTGGTGTTGGTGGAGAAAGTGAGGAACAAACAAATGATTAATAATTTATTACTTATAGGTTCACTACTGTTTATTTTTGGTGGTGCATTATTTGCATATAATTTCTTTGGAAAAGCCGGTCTTTATGCAGTTACTGTTATTGCAACAATTACTGCTAATATTGAGGCACTTATTATGATTAGAGCCTTTGGTATGGAACAAACCTTAGGTAATGTTTTCTTTGCAGTAACATTCCTTGTAACTGATATTCTCAGTGAAACCGAAGGCAAGAAAGAAGCCAACAAGGCAGTATGGATTGGTGTGTTTACATCAGTATTCTTTATTTGTATGACACAAAGCTGGATGCTGTATACTCCATCAGAGTCTGACTGGGTAATGCCATCAATTACAGCAGTATTCTCAAATACACCAAGAATGATGATTTCTTCATTGGTTGTATACGCAATTTCTCAGCTGATCGATGTTCAGCTTTATCATTTGTGGTGGAGATTTACCGAAAAGCATTTTGGTGATAAGAGAAGATTTTTATGGGTTCGTAACAACGGTTCAACTCTAATTTCTCAAATTCTAAATACTGCATTATTCACAATCTTTGCTTTCTGGGGTACATATGAAATCGGCACATTATTTAGCATTATGATTTCCAGCTATGTTATTTATATTGTTACCAGTCTATGTGATACACCATTTGTATACCTTGCAAGATTAATTAAAGACAGAAAAGATAGAAAATTAACTTCTATTGCACATTAATTTCAGATAAAAAAGTAGCCCTTATAGGTTTTATTCCTATAAGGGCATTGTTTTTTTAATTAACTTTCGTTAAGGTTGTTGTGAATGTAGTAAAGTGTATGACTTTCTGTATCATAATAATATACAGAATATTCGTGATAAATCTTAACTGCTTTTCTTTGACCAACTGAGCTTACATTAACATTTTCATCTGCAATACAGTAGTAGTCACCTTCGGTAATCATATCAGTTTTAAAGTCGTAATGGTCACTAAAGGAACTTGTAGTACCCCAAGTGTCAAAGTCCTGAAAATAACCGGTAATATCTTCCTTGTTTTTAGAAGTAACCTTTGTATAATTTTCATCTTTGCTAAACTTACTGTCATAACTTTTGTCGTAAGTGTATTTACTAAAATTCTGTTGAGTAGAACTTTCATCACCATCAGAATAAGTTTCACTGTCGCTATATCCTTTAAGTACTTGCTTAGGGGCTTCGCTATTTCCACAACCTGCAAGAATTGCACCACACATTAAGCCTGCCAGTAAAATTGTTACTATTTTTTTCAAATGTATTCCTCCTTTGTAATTTGCTAATACCACATTTCCAATTGTAGCACATAAGTATTGTTAACTCAATATGAAATAAAAATTTTCGGTTTTACACAAATAATCAACATAAATTATATTAATGTTGAATAAATATATACCTATTCTACAAACTTTTGTTGCAATTAAGGTGTTTATTCGTTAAAATGGATAATAGAATGTTTCTGGGAGGTACAGTTATGGAAACAAAATGGATTAATGAATCAATGTTTTATCACATTTATCCTTTAGGTTTTTTCGGATGTGATATGGAAAATAAAGGTGGAGATAATGAATCCCACAAAATCTTAAAGCTAATTGACTACATTCCTCATATGAAGTATATAGGAATTAACGCTCTTTATATTGGACCGATTTTCCAAAGTGCAACTCACGGTTATGATACAACTGATTATAGAAGAATTGACACCAGACTTGGTACAAATGAAGATTTTAAAAAGGTTGCACAGGAACTAAAGAAAAATGACATTAAGATTGTTCTTGACGGTGTGTTTAACCATGTAGGCAGAAAGTTCTTTGCCTTTGAAGAAGTAAGAAAGCATAGGGAAGGCTCTCAGTATTGCTCTTGGTTTAGTGGTCTAAGATTTGATTTTAACAATAGTTATAATGACGGTTTTCATTATGACAGTTGGGAAGGTCATGAACTGCTTGTTAAACTTAATATGCAGAATCCTGATGTAAGAAACCACCTACTTGACGCAGTAGAAATGTGGATTGATGAATGGGATATTGATGGTATCAGACTTGATGCAGCAGATTGTATTGATTTACAATTCTTCCGTGAATTAAAGCAGAGAACAACTGCTAAGAAAAGTGATTTCTGGCTAATGGGTGAAATCATTAACGGTGAATATACAAGATGGTTGCAACCTGATTTACTTGACTCAGTTACTAACTATTCACTATTTAACGGTATTTACAATAGCTTAAATTCAAAGAACCTTTGTGATATTGGTTACAATGTAAACAGAGAATTTAACAATGAATGGGGACTGTACAAAGGCAAGTTGCTTTATAACTTTGTTGATAATCATGATGTTAACAGAGTTGCATCATTAATCAATGACCCTAAAGATTTGTTTAATGTTTATTCAATTCTTTATACTTTACCCGGTGTACCATCAATTTATTATGGTAGTGAATGGGGAATAAAAGGTCACAAAAATGATGGTGGAGATATTGAACTAAGACCTACTATTGATGTGGATAATATTCCTATTGAAAATCAAGAACTTGTTGACCATATTAAGAAATTAGCAGAAATTCGTAAGAATAGTGTTCCTCTAAAGTACGGTGATTATGTTCAGATTAGCAATGAATGTTTGTACTGGGCATTTGCTCGTAACTTTAATGGTGAAACAACAGTAGTTTGTGTTAATACTGATGATAACCCTCACCATTTCTCATTTAACTACAATGGCAGACAGTATGACATTGATGTAAATGGCAGAGATACTGAAATTGTATAATTCTTTTTTATATTATATTAGAAAGCTGGAATTAAAATGTATAAGTCAATTAAAATTGCTGATACAACAAGAGAAGAAAGAATTGAAATTATCAAAACTTCTTTAGCTTATAATGAAGACAGTTGTGAAGGTTCTGTAGGTTTTGATGCAATGACTATGTACCAGCCATATATTGACGGTGAAAAAGAAATTGCACAAATCAATATGGAATTTCGTAGTGGGCTTGTAAAGTAAGGAGATTTTGCAATGGAAAAGTTTTTTACTCATACTTGGAAAGTGATTTCAAGATTTTTTGAAAACTTTAATTGGGAAGGATTATTAATAATGATAATCATTTTAGTAGGTGGTTATTTTGCAACAAAAGCCTTTTCAAAAGTAGTTAGAAAAGGTCTAGATAAGGCCAATATAGACTTTTCACTTTCAAAGTTCCTTGTAAATGCAATAAAAATTGCTTGTTATGTTGTGATTATAATGAGTGCTTTATCATATATAGGTATCTCAACAACGGGTTTGGTAGCATTTTTCTCAGCCAGTGCTGCTGCAATAGCTTTAGCTCTAAAGGATAGTTTATCCAACATTGCTTGTGGTATTATTCTTCTTTTTACAAAGCCGTTCGTAACCGATGATGTAATTGAAATTAACGGTGAAAGATGTACTGTACTTCAAATTGATTTAATGCACACAAAGGTACTTACTGCTGACCATAGATATATTATGATTCCTAACAGCGTAATCTCGTCAAAAGAAGTTGTAAACTTTACAGCAGAAGATAAGAGAAGACTGGATTTCCATGTACCTGTTGATTATAATGCCGATATTGAAGAAGTGAAGAAAATCTTAATGGATGTTGCTTTATCTAACGATAAGGTTATCACAGAGGATGAAATGCCTTTTGTAAGACTAAATGCATTAGGTGACAGTTCACTTGATATGGTGGTAAAAGTTTGGGTTAAGACTGAAGACTATTGGGATGTATATCACGATATGATTGAAAGTATGAAAAAGGCATTAGACCGAAATAATATAGCAATTCCGTACAATCAATTAGATGTACATATAACTAAATAATGTCAAAAATGTACCTTGTATTCCACTAAATATTGTGGTATCATGTTGTGGTATGTTTAAATGTGGAGGTGTTGAGGTGCAGTATAGAAATTTTGGAAACACCGGTATAAAGGTTTCTGCATTGGGTTTTGGTACAATGCGACTTCCTATGTTTCCTAATTCCAACACTATCGACCAAGAAAAGTCTATTGAATTAATAAGGTATGCCATTGATAATGGTGTTAACTATATAGATACTGCTTATTCCTATCAGGACGGACAAGCTGAAATTGTTACCGGTAAAGCATTAAAGAACGGTTACAGAAGTAAGGTTTATTTAGCTTCAAAAGCACCTGTATGGGAATACAATAACGAGTATGATTTTGACAGAATTTTAGCTGAACAAATGAGAAGAATGAATGTAAATCAAATTGATTTTTATATGCTTCATTCTCTTGATGCTAATTTCTGGGACAACAAAGTCCTAAAGTATAATGTACTTGAACATCTTTATAAAGCAAAGCGTGACGGTAGAATTCGTTACATTGGTTTTTCATTTAATGATGACTTTGATATGTTTAAGTGGATTTGTGACTATTGGGAACATTGGGATTTTTGCCAAATTCACCTTAACTATATTGATGAAGAATATCAAGCAGGTCTAAGAGGCCTTGAATATGCCAAGGAAAAGGGAATGGCAGTTAATATTATGGAACCACTTAGAAGTGGTTATCTTGCCAATGTACCTAAGTCTACACAAATTGTATTTGATGAAATTTGTGCTAAACCTGTAGAAATTGCAATGCAGTATCTTTGGGATAAAGAAGGTGTCAGTTGTGTACTTTCTGATATGGGTAGTTTTGAACATATTAATCAGAACCTTGAATATGCAAAGGTTTCTTCAATCGGTATGCTTAGTGGTAAGCGTATTATGGCTATTAAGAAAGCTCAGCAAACCTATATTAATTCAAGAATGATTCATTGTAACGGTTGCTATAAGTGTAACCGTTGTCCTCAACATGTTATGATACCTAGAAATCTTGAAGCAATTAACAAGATTGGTATTCACAGTAGTGTAAAGGTTGCAAAAGAATTTTATGATGGCAGTGTTGCCTTGGTAGGTGGCAGTGCAACTGATTGTACAAATTGCAAATGGTGTGAGTCAATTTGCCCACAACATATTAATATCAGCCATTGGATGCGCAAACTTCCTGAATTAATTAAATAATTGAATACATAATATAACTAAACCGGTGCTTTTTTAGCACTGGTTTTCTTTATTATTCTATAAAGTAAATATAAAATATATATGTTAAGAAAAAATTTACTAAACAGAAACTAAAATAAAGTAAAATAATCCTCATAAAAGCTGACTTTGTTGAATATTACCCACAAATAGATGGGAATTATTTACAAGTTAAAATTCTAGTGATGAAAGTGATACTTTGTTATATTGCAAAAATATATATGAATTATGTTTATAATAATATATTTTAATATAAATTTTGCAATACAAACAACAATCACTTGCAAAAACACAAAATGTACTAATGTTTATTGAATTTTTTGTAGTTTTTTACAAAATGTCTGTTAAAATATTGACATTTTAAATCAAAAGTCGGATAATATGGGTGTTATAAGATTATTGGCACACTATATTTTGTAGTGAACCGTAACCAAACAATTTTATATGGAAGAGGAGGCGACATTATGGGCAATATTGCAGAATCAATCCAACAGGAAATGACCTGTGAACCTGTGTTTACAATCCCAATCTTTGGTGGTATCAAAGTTTACGAGTCGGTTGTTGTCACTTGGATTATAATGGCAGTATTCCTTGCATTATGTCTTATTCTTGTAAGAAATCTGAGGGTGAAAAATCCTAGCAGAAAACAAGTTTTCTTAGAGTTTTGTGTAAACTGGCTCTATAAATTTGTTGGTGGAATGGTTGGAGAGGAAGGTTCAAAATATGTACCTTACTTAATATCTGTTCTTATTTATATAGGGTTTAGTAACATTATAGGTATTTTTGGCTTTAAGTCACCGACAAAGGACTTGGCAGTTACCATTGCCTTGGCTCTCATGAGTATAATCCTAATTGAAGGTGCAGCTTTGATTAAGAAGCGTCCGAAAAAGTTTCTTAAGAGTTTTATTGAGCCAACGCCGATTATGTTGCCCTTTAACATTCTTGAAATTGGAATAAGACCACTTTCACTTTGTATGCGACTATTTGGTAATGTTCTGGGTGCTTTTGTTGTTATGACACTTATCGAATGTGTTGTTCCAGTTGTTGTGCCGGTAGCATTTAGTCTATACTTTGACTTTTTTGATGGCTTGATTCAAGCCTATGTATTTGTATTCTTGACATCTTTGTTTATCAAGGAAGGTATAGAAACAGAATAATTATTAATTAACATATTAAGGAGTGTTCACTATGTTGACATTACTTGCAATTGGTGCAGGTATAGCAGTATTTACCGGTCTTGGTGCCGGTATTGGTATCGGCTATGCTACATCCAAGGCTACTGAAGCAGTTGCTCGTCAGCCTGAGGCAGACGGTAACGTTAGCAAACTTCTACTTCTAGGTTCAGCTCTTGCAGAAGCAACAGCTATCTACGGTTTTGTTGTTGGTTTGCTTATTATTCTATTATTAAAAGATTCAAGTGCAACCCCTGGTATCGCAGTTGGTGCAGGTGTTGCAGTTCTAACAGGTGTGGGTGCCGGTGTTGGTATCGGTATTGCTACTGCAAAGGCTTGTGAGTCTGTTGCCAGAGCACCTGAAGAAGACGGTAAAATTTCTAAGCTATTGCTTCTAGGTTCAGCCCTTGCTGAAGCAACAGCTATTTATGGTTTCGTTGTAGGTCTACTGATTATCCTACTTCTACCTGATAACTCAAGTCAGTATGTTTCTCAACTTGCAATTGGTGCAGGTCTTGCAGTTCTAACAGGTGCAGGTGCCGGTGTTGGTATCGGTATTGCAACATCAAAGGCTTGTGAATCAGTTGGTCGTATGCCTGAAGCTGACGGTAAGATTTCAAAGCTATTACTTCTAGGTTCAGCCCTAGCTGAAGCAACTGCTATTTACGGTTTCGTTGTAGGTCTACTAATTATCCTACTACTTCCTGATAATGCAGAACTAGGTAAAGGTCTTGTATCTTATACAGGTATCGGTGCCGGTCTTGCAGTTCTTGGTGGTCTTGGTGCCGGTGTTGGTATCGGTATTGCAACATCAAAGGCTTGTGAAGCAGTTTCTCATCAGCCTGAAGCTGACGGTAAGATTTCAAAACTATTACTTCTTGGTTCAGCCCTTGCAGAAGCAACAGCTATTTACGGTTTCGTTGTAGGTCTACTAATTATCCTACTTCTACCTGGTAACAGTGACCCAACTATTGCAATGGGTGCAGGTATTGCCGTACTTACAGGTCTTGGTGCCGGTGCCGGTATCGGTGTTGCAACATCAAAGGCTTCTCAGTCAGTTGCTCGTCAACCTGAAGCAGATGGCAAAATCTCAAAGCTATTACTTCTTGGTTCAGCACTTGCAGAAGCAACAGCTATCTACGGATTTGTTGTTGGCCTTCTTGTTATTCTACTATTCTAAGGTAGGTGGGATAAATAATGCTAAATTTAGATCCATGGAATATTTTATTCACAGTTATTAACCTATTAGTGTTCTTCTGTATTATTAAGTTCTTCCTTCTAAAACCTATCAAAAAGGTTATGGACCAAAGAGAAAAAATGATTCAGGATGACCTAAACAATGCAGCCGACACAAAGAAAGCTGCTAATAAACTAAAGGCTGAGTACGAAGGTAATGTACAGGCTGCTCAGGATAAAGCAGCTGAAATTACTAAGGAAGCTAAAAAGACAGCCGAACTTCAGAAAAACAATATTATTGCTTCTGCCAATGATCAGGCAAAAGAAATTGTTGATAAAGCACAAAAGAATGCTCAGCTTGAATATGACAAGACAATGAGCAAACTTGAAAGTGAAATTGCAGGTCTTGCTCTTGTAGCAGCAACAAAGGTTGTTAAAGAACAGTCAAGCAATTCAGATACTTCTTCCTACGATGAGTTTTTAGGTGAGGAGGACAAGTAATGACTACAACAGTTAGTAACTATGCTAAGGTGTTGTACCAGTTAAATGTTAGTGCTGACTCTATTAGTATTGCTGAAGATACTTTTGCCGAAAGCAAGGAACTTATGAAAGTTCTTTGCTCTCCGGTAATTATGCCAACGAAAAAGTATGAAATTATTGATAAGATTTTCCCAAAAGATATTTGTAATTTTATCAAGGTAGTTTCAAAAAATGGCAGAATGACATCTATTAATGATATTTTCAAAGAGTATCATAATTGGTACAATAAAGAGAACAAGATTGTTGTTGCTCATCTTTATTATGTTGTGAAACCAACTGAGGAACAGCAAGAAAAGTTAAAAGCATTCGTTAAGAAAAAGCTAAATGCCAGTAAGGTTGAACTTGAACTTATTGAAAATCCTGACCTTATTGGTGGATTTGTAATTGAAGCTAACGGTCATGAATTTGACAGAAGTTTCAAGAATAAACTTAACGCATTAAATCGTAAATTAGTCTGGAGGTAAACTCGAATGAGCGCAATCAGATCAGATGAAATTATTTCAATACTAAAAAGTGAAATTGAAAATTTTGATTTTGATAATGGAGAGAAAGAAACCGGTACAGTTATCTCTCTAGGTGACGGTATTGCTCGTGTATACGGCATTGACGCTGCTATGTACGGCGAAATCGTTGTATTTGAAAATGGTGCAAAAGGTATGGTACAGGATATTCGTGCTAACGAAATCGGTGTTATTCTTTTTGACAAAGACCGTGGTATCCACGAAGGTACTAAGGTTTCAAGAACTCACAAAAAGGCCGGTATCCCTGTTGGTGATAACTTCCTTGGCAGAGTTGTAAACGCCCTAGGTGCTCCTATTGACGGTAAAGGTGAAATTAAAGAATCCGATTACCGTCCAATCGAATGTGCAGCACCTTCAATTGTACAGAGAAAATCAGTTGACACACCTATGGCAACAGGTATTCTATCAATCGACTCAATGTTCCCAATCGGTAGAGGTCAGCGTGAACTTATTATCGGTGATAGACAGACAGGTAAAACTTCTATTGCTACTGATGCTATCCTAAACCAAAAAGGTAACGATGTAATTTGTATTTATGTTGCAATCGGTCAAAAGGCATCAACAGTTGCAAGAATTGTTAACACACTTGAAAAGAATGGAGCAATGGATTATTCAATAGTTCTTTCAGCTACTGCATCAGACCCTGCTCCTGTTCAGTATATTGCTCCATATTCAGGTACTTCACTTGCTGAATACTTTATGTATCAGGGTAAGGATGTACTTATTGTATATGATGACTTAAGTAAACATGCTGTTGCTTACAGAGCAATGTCACTTCTACTGGAAAGATCTCCGGGTCGTGAAGCTTATCCAGGTGATGTTTTCTATCTACATTCAAGACTGCTTGAAAGATCAGCCAGACTTTCTGATGAACTCGGTGGTGGTTCAATTACTGCTCTACCAATTATCGAAACTCAAGCAGGTGATGTTTCAGCTTATATTCCTACAAATGTTATTTCTATTACTGACGGTCAGATTTTCCTAGAAAGTGACCTATTTAACTCAGGTATGCGTCCTGCTGTTAATGTTGGTTTGTCAGTTTCCCGTGTTGGTGGTGCTGCTCAGACAAAGGCTATGAAGAAGGCTGCCGGTTCTATCCGTATTGACCTTGCTCAGTACAGAGAAATGGAAGTATTTACACAGTTCTCATCAGACCTAGACCCTGAAACTAAGGAACAACTTCAGTTTGGTAAAGGCCTAATGGAAATGCTAAAGCAACCTTTATGTCATCCGCTTTCACTGGCACAACAGGTTATTTCACTTGTTGTTGCCGAAAACAAGCTAATGCTTGATGTTGATGTTAAGGATATTAAGCCATTCCAGATGAATATGCTAGATTACTTTGCTACTAAGCATCCTGAAATCGGTAAAGAAATCGAAGAAAAGAAAGTTCTTTCCGATGAACTTAAGGATAAAATCCTTGAAGTAGCAAAAGAATATAAGTCTATAAGTTAAAGGAAGTCTTGATATGGCAAATACAAGAGAAATCCAAAGCAGAATTAAAAGTATCAACGATACCCTTAAGATTACAAATGCTATGTATATGATTTCTTCAAGTAAGCTAAAAAAGGCTAAGAGAAATTATGAAAATACTCATCCATACTTTATCAGCCTACAGGATTCAATCAGAAAAACATTGAAACTTGTTCCTGATGTTGAAAACAGATTTTTCTGTGACCAAAAGTATGTTGCAGGTGACGCTGATAAGCGTAAGGGTATTATTGTTGTTACTGCCGATAAAGGTCTTGCCGGTGCTTATAACCAAAATGTTATTAAGTTAGCCCAAGAGATTATTGATACAGAAAAAACAAGTAACGATAAACTTTTTGTTATCGGTCAAGTTGGTCGTCATTATTTCAAGAAGAAAGATATTTTTGTTGACGAACATTTCCAGTTTACTGCTCAAGACCCTAGCTTAAACAGAGCCAGAAAAATTGCAGAAACTGTTATGGATTTATATGAATCTAAAGAACTTGATGAAGTTTATATCGTTTATACAAATATGAAGTCAGCTATTGCCACTGAACCAAAGGTTAAGCGTCTATTACCACTTCGTAAACACGCATTTACAGATACATCAGACCATATTGATATGGGTACTCATATTGAGAATATTACTCTTTTACCATCTGCTGATGCTGTTTTCGATAATGTTGTACCTGACTTTATTGCCGGTTACATTTACGGTGCCTTAGTTGAATCTTACTGTAGTGAACAGAATGCCAGAATGATGGCTATGCAGTCTGCTACTGATAGTGCGAAGGAAATGTTAAAGGACCTTTCAGTCCTTTATAACAGAGCTCGTCAAGCAGCTATTACACAAGAAATTACAGAAGTTATTTCCGGTGCAAAAGCTCAGAAAAATAAAGGTTAATTTTCATAATATACTTATGAAAGGATGAATATAATGAATAAAGGTAAAATCATTCAGGTAATGGGTCCTGTTGTTGATGTACAGTTTACTGAAGACACAATCCCTGAAATCAAGGATGCCCTTACTGTTGAAAATGATGGCAAAACTCTTGTTATGGAAGTAGCACAACACCTTGGTAATGACCAAGTAAGATGTATTATGCTTGCTTCTTCTGATGGTTTATATAGAGATATGGAAGTTACTGCTACCGGTTCAGGTATCAAAGTTCCGGTTGGTGAAAAAACACTAGGCAGACTTTTCAACCCACTAGGTGAAACTATTGATGGTGGCGAAAACCTAGATAATGAACAACATTGGGAAATTCACAGAGACCCACCTTCATTTGAAGACCAAAGTCCTGTTGTTGAAATTCTAGAAACAGGTATCAAGGCTATTGATCTTCTTGCTCCTTATGCTAAAGGTGGTAAGATTGGTTTGTTCGGTGGTGCCGGTGTTGGTAAGACAGTTCTTATTCAGGAACTTATCCGTAACATTGCTACTGAACACGGTGGCTACTCAATCTTTACCGGTGTTGGTGAGCGTTCAAGAGAAGGTAATGACCTTTGGACAGAAATGACAGAGTCCGGTGTTATTGAAAAGACTGCACTAGTCTTTGGTCAGATGAACGAACCACCTGGAGCTCGTATGAGAGTTGCTGAAACAGGTCTAACAATGGCTGAATACTTTAGAGATGAAATGAACCAGAATGTTCTTCTATTTATTGATAACATTTTCCGTTTCACACAGGCCGGTTCAGAAGTTTCTGCTCTACTAGGTCGTATGCCATCAGCCGTTGGTTATCAGCCAACACTAGCTACTGAAATGGGTGAATTACAGGAAAGAATCGCATCAACAAAGAATGGTTCTGTTACATCAGTTCAGGCTGTTTATGTTCCTGCCGATGACCTTACTGACCCTGCTCCTGCAACAACATTCGCTCACCTTGATGCTACAACTGTTCTATCAAGAAAGATTGTTGAACAAGGTATTTATCCGGCTATCGACCCACTGGAAAGTACATCAAGAATTCTTGAACCTGATGTAGTTGGTGAAGAACATTATGAAACTGCTCGTAAAGTTCAGGAAATTCTACAGAAATATAAGGAACTTCAGGATATTATCGGTATCCTAGGTATGGAAGAACTTTCTGACGAAGATAAAGTTACAGTTTATAGAGCAAGAAAGATTCAGAGATTCCTTTCTCAGCCATTCCATGTTGCTGAAACATTTACAGGTGTTCCTGGTAAGTATGTTCCACTAAAGGATACTATCCGTTCATTTAAAGCTATTATTGATGGTGAAATGGATGAATATCCTGAAGCAGCTTTCTTCAATGTTGGTAATCTTGAAGATGTTATTGCTAAAGCAAAGGCAATGAAAGAATAAAAGGTGATTCATAATGAATACTTTTAAATTAAAAATCTTGGCAGCCGATAAGGTTGTTTTTGATGGTGAATGTGAGAAAATGACTATTCCTTGCTTTGATGGTGAAAAGGGTATTTTGGCTCATCATGAAAACATTTTGATGGCTACTGATATTGGTATTACTAAGTTCAAGCCTGTTGATGAAGATGAGAGAGTAGTATTCACCGGTTTAGGCTTTATTGAAGTTATCGATAATGATGTTACTTTCCTTGTTCAAACAAGTGAAAGACCGGACGAAATTGATGCTAACAGAGCCAGAGAAGCTAAGGAGAGAGCTGAAGAAGCATTGCGTCAAAAGCGTAGTCAGATTGAGTATCATCACTCAAAGGCATCTCTATCAAGAGCTATGGCTCGACTAAAAGCCACAAGCAAATATATGTAAAAGTCAAAGGTTGTCCTTTATGGGCAACCTTTTTTATGTTATAAAAAAGAAAAATCCCATCTTCAATGAAGATAGGATTATACATTACGTATCTAATTGTAAAAATTATTTTCTTACTAAAAGAATTTTACCGGACTTTTTGTTTACAGTATATTTTCTTAATTTTATTGCAAGACCAATGTTTAATTTTTGCATAAATTTAAGTGTTAGAAGAATTGTAATTGCAAAAAGAATAACACATAAAGAGATAATAGCAACTGCCATAGTCCAGTAAATATCTGAGATTAAGTATGTAATACCGAAAACTATTGTGCCGATAATCCCCACAATAAGTGTTACCACACCTACAAAAACAATGTTACTTATAAGTCCACTTCTGAGAACCTTGTCACTAATATTACCGTGAATTTCAATTTCCTTCTGCTTTTCATCTAAAGCAGTATTTAGGTTTTTCATATTACTAATTTTCATAAAATCACCATGATTATTATATCATATGATTTTAAATTTGTCATTATTTTATGTTAATTAAATAGTTTACTTTGTTAAAAAATTGCAAAATAATTAGCAAATTCAACAAATTTCAAGTGGTTATTTACAAATAGTTCATTGCTTTATTTAGGTAATGGGTTTATAATAATGATGAAATATATTAGGAGGGATAAAAATGATTAAAAAACCCATTGCAATCATTCTTTCTGTAATGATGATTGTAACTTCAATGTTTACAGCTTCCTCTGCTGTATTTGCAAAAACAACATCGGCTGATGGTTTTAAATTAGGCGATACAGTATATTTTGATTGTTCATCCTGTGGTGATAATTGGACTAGTGCCTATGCTACAGAGTATATTAACTTTACAGAATATTCAAAGGCAGATAATGACGGTAAGAACATTTCCATCAATAATGCTGACAAAACAAAATATAATCCGGTAAAGGTAACTAATGACTTAGGTAACTATAAGTTTAGTTATACATTTACTAATGAAACTGCCGGTGCAAAGGCAATAAGATTTTGGAGAGGCAGTTCTGATACACTATGGAACAATTCTCCTGTTCTTACATATGAAGATTTTGCAAAAGGCAACAACTGTGTATTTGCAACAGACTTAGAGGGCAATGGTTCTGTTGGTAAATATGGTGAAAAGCCTATAGAAACTAAACCTACTGAACCATCACAACCTTCAACCGATGAATATAAGTTTAGTTATGCAAAGGCTAATAACCTTTATGTTCACGGTGTATCTGCTAATGAAAACGAAACAGAAGCTTGGCAGATATGGCAACATAAGTATGATGAAAAAGGTAAATTAACAGATAGTGGTGACTACTATTTCTTCCTACCTTCATCAACTGATAAATCTAAGATTGATGTTTATAACACATTCTCTTCAACAGTAAAGATTGGTAATGTTGAAATTCCATCAAAGTCAACAGTTACTATGAATTACACACCAAACAGTAAATATACTGTTACTGTGAATTCAACCAGCTACACTTTAAATATTATGAGAAGTGGTGCTGAATGTGCAGTTTATGTAAATAATGCAGCAAGTTTCAACGGCCAAGATTTGTTATCTTATCTAAGTGCTAATAAGTCAAATAATGCTAAGGCTACTGCAGCAGTTACAGAAAGTAACGGTAAAATTACAGATACTTCTATTAAGAAAGTAAAGGGTAGAGGTAACACTTCTTGGGCAAAGTCAAAGAAGTCATTTAATCTTAACTTTGATTCAGCACTTTCTGTTGCAGGTATGGAAAAGACTAAGAAGTATAGTATTGTTGCTAACTATCAAGATGACTCTTTGTCCAGAAACAGATTCCTATATGATTTAGGTGATCAAGTTGGTATTCCATATAACTCAGACAGTAGATATGCTGATTTCTATATTAATGGTGTATATCTTGGTTCATATCAGCTATGTCAGAAGATTGAAGTTGGTTCAAATAACTTGATTTCTGATATGACCGGTGAAGAATATATTAACGAAGATGGTACAACACCAACTGATTTCCCATTTGTTATTAAGATTGACGGTGCAGCAGAAGGTTTCTGTTTTAACACTTGTGATCAAAATATCGAAGTAGTTTCACCTGATATTACTTCATCAGATAAGGGCTATAGCAATGCTTATAACTACATTAAGGCAAAATTTGAAAAAATGTATAATGCAGTTAAGAACAATCAAAAAGATTTAGCTGATGTTATTGATGTTGATTCATTTGCCAGAATGTACCTACTAAATGAATATTGCAAAAACTGGGATGCCGGTATAAGTTCATTCTATTTTGTAAATAAAAAAGATGCTAATGGTAAGTACAAAATCTATGCAGCTCCAACATGGGATTACGATAACTCCCTAGGTAATGCAGTAGGTTCTGATGGTGGTACATATACAAAGCCTGAAGGTTCATATATTTCAACTAAAGGCGATAGAAATATGTGTACTCTAATGTACAAAAACCCTGTTATTTATAAGAGAAGTGGCGAACTATGGTATAAAGATTTTGTACCTGCTATTGAATATCTATTTAAGGGACAAAATATTTCTTCCGGAGAATTATATTCATCAGATGCTTACTACAATATAGTTAAAGATTCAGCAGAAATGAACTATACTTCCGGTAGATTGTTAAACCCAGAACCACAGTGGTTAGCAGACCATAGCACACTTTATAAACTAAGTTTTGATTACAAGACAAAGACATATACAAAGAGCACAACTGCTACTAAGTATGATACAAATACATTTAAGGGTGTATATGATTATATGGTAGATTGGGCAATTAGCCGTGCTGCATATATGTCAAATATGTTTATTGATTATTATGTAGAGCCTGTAAAACCAACTGAACCAACTGAACCAACTGAACCTACAAAGCCAACAAAACCGGAACATCAGCTTGGTGCAAACACTATTTCAGAATTCTATTTTGACAGTACAGGCAAGAATTCCGGTGATAAGCTGGAAGAATATGGTGATAAGTCCGGTTATAAAGCAACATTCGGTCAAGCTGATTTGTTCCTATCTATGAATGGTAAAAACGGCAGAGCACTTGAATGGTCAGACGCTGAGTATGGTAAAGACGGTGATGAAATTGTACCACTAATGTCAGCCGGTAAGAAAAACCCTTGGGGAGATACTCCATATATTCAAACTACTTTTGATGGAACTGATTGTAAGGATTTATCATTCTCAATTAGTATGGGTGGTAGTAGTAAAGCTCCTGCAAATTGGAAAATGCAGTATAGCATTGACGGTACAAACTTTACTGATATTTCAAACTCTAATTTCACAATTACTTCTAACAACAGAAAGGTTTTAACTAACTATATTAACAAGGTTAAACTTCCAGAAGAATGTAACGGTGCAAAGAGTGTTACAGTTAGAATTATTGCAACATCAACAACAACTATTGCAGGTGGTAATACATCAGACGAACCAACAGGTGGTGAAATTGCAGTAAATAATATTGTAATTGAAGGAAAGTCAACTCGCCAAGGTTTAATTGGTGACTTGAACCTTGATGGCAAAATTACTGTACAAGATGCTACAATTTTACAGAAACATACTGTTAAGAGATTAACTTTAATAGATGCTCAAAAAGCAGTTGCAGATGTAAACAATAGTGGCAAGATTAACATCAAGGATTGTACTGCAATTCAAAAAATGCTAGTAAGAAATTCATAATATATTTCTCTTTTAAGCCCCATGCTATAATAGTGTGGGGTTTATCCTTTTGTTTATTGACTATGTGTTACTTTTGAAGTATAATATATTTAGATGTGTAATGTTTTGCACAAAACCTATGTGATTTATAAGAAAGAGACTTTAGAACAGAGGGAAAAATGATGATTGAAGACAATTTTAGAAAAGTTGTTCCTTATGTTCCCGGTGAACAGCCTAAGGACAATGATGTTATTAAACTAAACACTAACGAAAATCCATATCCACCATCACCATCTGTACTGGATGCACTTGCTAAAGTGGATAACAATTCCTTTAGAAAGTATCCTGATCCGGATGTTACTGATTTGGTACAAGCTATTGCCGACTATCATCATTTTAAGAAAGAAAATGTTTTTGTAGGTGTAGGTTCTGACGATGTACTTGCAATGTGTTTCTTGTCATTCTTCAATAGTGGTAAGGAAATTTTATTTCCGGATGTAAGCTATGCTTTCTACAAAGTTTGGGCAGACCTTTTCCAAATTAAATATAGGGAAGTACCTTTGGATGAAAACTTTAACATTGTACCTAAGGACTATATGGTAGATAATGGTGGTATTGTTTTTCCTAATCCAAATGCTCCAACTGGACTAACACTTTCTTTATCTGATATTGAAGATATTATTATTGAGAATAAGCACAAGGTTGTTATTGTTGATGAAGCTTATATTGATTTTGGCGGAGAAACTGCACTTTCTCTAATCAATAAGTACGACAACCTTATTGTTACAAGAACATTCTCAAAGTCACGCTCAATGGCCGGTATGCGTATTGGTTATTGTATTGGTAATGAACAGTTAATTTCTGTTCTAAATTCAGTGAAATTCAGCTATAATTCATACACAATGTCCGATGTTGCAATTAAGTGTGGTGTTGCTTCCATTAATGATGATACATACTTTAAGAATATAGTAGCTAAGATTATTGATACAAGAGAAAAGACTAAAGAAAGTCTTACAAAATTAGGCTTTTCATTCCTAGATAGTTCATCTAACTTTATTTTTGCTAAGCATAATGAAATTAGTGGTGAAGAATTATTTAATGCATTAAAGGAAAATAAAATCTTTGTTAGACATTTTAATGCACCAAGAATTAATGAATATCTAAGAATTACAATCGGTACAGAAAGAGAAATGAAAGAATTAATTTCATTCCTAGACTCATATATTAGTGGTAAGAGAGGATAAGAAAATGAGAATTGTCAAATTAACTAAAGAATCAAAGAACAATATCCTTGAGGGTATGCTAAAGAGAAGTCCTAATAACTACGGTAGTTATGAAAGTGTTGTAGCTGATATTTTAGCTAATATTAAGGAAAATGGCGACAAGGCACTTTTTGAATATACTAAGAAGTTTGATAAGTTTGACCTTAATAAAGACAACATCCGCGTAACAGAAGAAGAAATTAAGGATGCTTATTCTAAGGTTTCAGAAGACCTATTAACAGTTATCAAGAAGTCACTTGTAAATGTTAAGTCTTATCACGAAAAACAAAGACAGAACAGTTGGTTTAACTCAACAGAAGATGGCACAATCCTAGGTCAGAAGGTTACACCACTTGAAAGAGTCGGTGTTTATGTACCGGGTGGTAAGGCAGTTTATCCATCATCTGTACTTATGAACATTGTTCCTGCAAAGGTTGCCGGTGTTAAGGAAATTATTATGACAACACCTTGTAACAGTGAAGGTGAAGTTAACCCTGCAGTTTTAGTTGCTGCTAATGAAGCCGGTGTTGATGAAGTTTACAAGGTAGGTGGAGCACAGGCAATCGGTGCTTTAGCTTACGGTACAGATAGCATCAAAAAGGTAGATAAGATTGTAGGTCCGGGTAATATTTATGTTGCTTTAGCTAAGAAAGCAGTTTATGGATTTGTTAATATTGATAGTATTGCAGGTCCTTCAGAAATCCTTGTTATTGCCGATGAAACTGCAAACCCAAGATTTGTTGCAGCCGATTTACTTAGTCAGGCTGAACATGATGAACTTGCATCAGCAATTCTTATTACAACCAGTGAGGAATTTGCAAAGAAAGTTTCTGCTGAAGTTGATAAGTTTGTTGCAGTTCTTTCAAGAAAAGAAATTATCTCAAAGTCACTTGATAACTTTGGTTATATCCTAGTTGCAGAGAATATGGATGAAGCTATTGATGCAGCAAATGAAATCGCATCAGAACACCTTGAAATTCAGACTGCCGATCCATTCCTAGTAATGACAAAGATAAAGAATGCCGGTGCTATCTTCCTAGGTAGTTATAGTTGTGAATCACTTGGTGACTATTTTGCAGGTCCTAACCATGTTCTTCCAACTAACGGTACTGCAAAGTTCTTCTCACCACTTTCAGTTGATGACTTTGTAAAGAAATCAAGCATTATCTATTATTCACAGGATGCCCTTAAGGGTGTTTATAAAGATGTTGCTAAGTTTGCTCGTTGTGAAAGTTTAACTGCTCATGAAAATGCAGCACTTGTTAGATTTGAAGAAGAATAATTCTTTAATGAATGAAGGAGAATTATAGTGGATAGAATTGCAGAAGTAACAAGAGTTACTAAGGAAACTGACATTTATATTAAAATTAACCTAGATGGTAGTGGCAAAAGCAAAATCAAAACCGGCATAGGTTTCTTTGACCATATGCTAGAAGGATTTGCTAAGCATGGACTGTTTGACCTTGAAGTAAAGGTTAAAGGTGACCTTAATGTTGATTGTCACCACACCATTGAAGATACCGGTATTGTTCTGGGTGAAGTTATCAGAAGAGCATTGGGGGATAAGTCAGGCATTAAGAGATATGGTAATTTTCTATTGCCAATGGATGAAACACTAGTAATGTGTGGTGTTGATTTATCAGGCAGACCTTACTATGTATCTGATTTAAAGTTCACAAATGACAGAACAGGTGAAATGGATAATTGTATGGTTGATGAATTTTTCTATGCAATTTCATATAGTGCAATGATGAATCTTCATTTTGTACAAATGCGTGGTGTTAACGACCATCATATTATTGAAGCAACATTTAAAGCCTTTGCAAAGGCTCTTGATATGGCAACAACTGTTGACCAAAGGATTAATGGAGTGCTTTCTACAAAAGGTACTATTTAATGCAATAAATTGTACTAATTTTCTCAATAATTTTGTATAACATTTTTAGAAAAAAACTTTATTTTTATTTAATATTGTGATATAATAAATTGTGAATAATATGAACTGTTATCCTTAAATATAGGAGGAAATTATTATGAAAAAAATATTTGCAATTTTAGCAATTACTGTTGTAGCAATGACAGTTTGTTTATCATCAATTAGCTTTAGTGCTGCTAGTAGAAAAAGTCCTGTAGCTACAACAACTCGTCCAAGAAATACTAATAATAACCCATCAAACCCTACCGGTAAACCCGGTGGTGGTGACGACCATAGCAATGGTAATGCCTCTACTGTAAACCCAGAGGATGATAGTAGTGAATGGTTCAGAACTTCAACTACTAACCCTAATAATGGTGGAGATAATGGTAATCCCGGTGGTGGCAACGGCACAGATGGAACAAATGGTACAGGTGATTCAACTACATCTCCTGTAACCGGTGACTATGTTGCATATTCAGTTCTTATTGCTGCCGGTTTAGGTCTATCTTCTTTGTTTGCATATAAGAAATATACTTCAAAGAAAAAGTAATCACAAAGATTATACCCCTACTTTTTAAGTAGGGGATTTTTGTTTGACCCAAATTCCTTACTATGGTATAATTTTTCTAAAGGAGTTTTATTATGAAAGAAGATAAAAATCTAGTAGAAAATAAATCTATTGAAGATATTATTAAAGAAAATGAACCGGAAAAAAAGCCTAAAAGAAAGATTGTATGGCTAATTGTTTTTATAGTTTCACTTGTTTTATGCATATGTTGTGTTGTATTTTTGGTATTGAATACATCTTCTTGTACTAATGGAGAGAGTCAGTATAAAAAGTTATCCAGCCAAGTTGTTTCACCAACATTAACAGACGATAACAAACCTAATGTTAAGAAAACTAAAGAGAAAAATCCAATTGACTTTAAGGTGTTAAATAAGATTAATAAGGATATTGTTGGATGGATAAAAATTTCCGACACCAACATTGATTATCCAATCTTGAGAGCACCTGAAAGTGACCAAAGCTTTTATCTCCATAGAGATTATTACAAGAACTATCTTTATGCCGGTTCTATCTATATGGAAAGTTATAATCAACCTGATTTTTCCGACAGAAATACTATTCTTTATGGTCATAATATGGCAAATGGCACTATGTTTGCTGATTTGCATAAATTTGAAGATTCCGACTTTTTCTCAAAGCACAAAACTTTTAAGGTATATACTCCTAAGAGTATCAAGACATATAAAGTGTATTCAGCTTATGAATATGATGATAGACATATAAATAATTCTTTTGACCATTTTAGAGATGATAAGGTCTTTAAAGAATATATTGACTATAGTTTAAATCCTACTAACGCAATAGTCAGTAATGTAAGAAAAGGCACTAAAGTAACAATTAACGATAAGCTAATTACACTTAGTACCTGTACAAACAACCGTCCTGAAAACCGATTTTTAGTTCAAGGTGTATTGATAAAAAATGAAAGAACAGAATAACGATAAATTAATTAAAATAGAGGATAGCCCTCTAATTGAAGAAAGTAAAGATTTTAACAAGAATGCTCCAATAAAAAATATTGCAAATGATACTGCAATTGATGTTGATGGTGTTTCAGGTTATGTACTTTCTTCTGTTAAGAGAAAGAGAATTAGCCCTACTAAAAATCGTAAGAAAAGTCAACACAATAAGCACAAAATGAAGAAAAGTAAGAAAGTTCTTATTACAATTCTTTCTTGTATTTTAGGTTTATGCTTACTTGTAGTGGGTACTTTCGGTTTCTTGTATTATAGTGGAAAGAATGGACTTCTCGATAAAAGTGGTATGTCGCTAAATCCACCATCAGATACAAAGGTTATTGATAACGGTAACTATATTTTCTATAACGGTCATAATTATAGATACAAGGACAGTATGACTTCAATATTGTTTATGGGTGTTGATAAGGATGAACTTGGTACTGTTAAAAATGTAGTTGGTACAGGTGGTCAAGCTGATGCACTTTACCTAATTGCTATAGACACAGACAATGGTGTTACAACAACATTCCAAATTAGCCGTAATACAATGGTAGATATTGATTTGTACAATACTGCCGGTGACTTTATCCGTACAGAAAATAACCAGATTTGTCTTTCTTATGCTTATGGTGATGGCAAAGAAACATCAGCTGAGAATACAGTAAGGTCAGTAAGAAGATTGTTTTATGGACTTCCTGTAGCTCAGTCTTATACTGCACTTGATATTAGTGGTATCTCAGCATTAAACGATTCTATCGGTGGTGTTACTGTTACTTCACCTGTTACATATAAGGATGATAATAATAAGGTTGTGTACAATGAAGGTCAAACATATGAACTTCACGGTAAAGATGCCGAGAGCTTTGTTCGTTCAAGAAACCACGAAACTGCTAGCTATAATGACAACCGTATGGCTAGACAAAAGGCATATTTAAACGCATTTATAGACAAAACAGTTTCTATGACAAAAAGTGATATTACTACACCGGTTACTATTTATAATTCAGCAAAACCTTATATGACAACTAATTTGTCAGCCGCAAAGGTTAGCTACCTTGCTACCGATTTACTCCGTAAAGGTATCACAAGTGCTGATATTCAGAAAGTACCCGGTAAAGATAAAGATGGTAAAAAATATGTTGAATATAAAGTGGATAACAAGAAGTTCTTTAAAATGATTGTTGATACTTTTTATGTTCAAGCTGATTAATGGAGGCATTATGTACAATTTACTTGCTAATTCTGAATCAATGAATGCAGTAGAAGAATTTACTTCAACCGTACCTATTGTACAAAAAGGTACTAATCATGCAGAAAACCCACTGGAAACCAATATGACTTTACAGTATGGTATTCTAATTGGTGTGTTGGTGGTTTTAGTATCTATATTAGTTTATAGAAAAGTTAAGAACAAAAAGAAAAAGTAAGGAGTATTTATTATGAAAAAGTTTTCAAAAATTATTTCCTTATTCTTAGTTTTGGCACTTTGCCTTTCAACTTTTATTGTTTCAGTAAGTGCAGTAGCAAAACCTAAGAATTACACATTAAACCTAAATGCTAATAAGTCAAAGGGCTATAGCTGGACTTGTACAGTAAACAATAAAAAGGCAGTTAACTTTACTGTCAAGAAAAAGAATGTATCAAAGACAACTTGTAAGTATACATTTACCTTTACCGGTAAGCAAAAGGGAAGTGCTATTGCAATACTAAAGTATGGCACAAAGAAAAAGAAAATTAGTCAGAAAACTATTAACCTAACTGTTGATGAAAACAAAAATGTTACTAAGACAATTCCACCAAAGAATTATGTTCTAAAGCTAAATACAACATCAACAACTAATTACAATTATTCTTATCATAGTTCAAATAAGTCAGTTGCTAATATTAGTGCTGATTTAAAGTTCAATAATAAAGGTGCAACATACATCTTTACTTTTAAAGGACTTAAGAAAGGCAAAGTTACTTATACAATTAAGTATCAAAGTAGCAACAAAAAATTATCTACAAAAGTAGTTAAACTAAATGTGGATAACAAACTTAATGTAACACTTGCAAAATAAAAAAATAAACCTCATCTAAGAAGATGAGGTTTTACTTTTGTCAATTTCTATATAAACAAGAAAGAGCAACCACAATTGTGATTGCTCTTTTGTAGCTTTTATATGTAGAACAAATTACTTATTCTTAATAGCTTCGTCAATAGCAGCAGCAGCCTTTTTACCTGCACCCATAGCTAGGATAACTGTAGCAGCACCTGTTACTGCGTCACCACCTGCATATACGAATGGACGGCTTGTTAGACCATCTTCATCAGCAATAATGCCACCCCACTTCTGAGTATCAAGACCTTCTGTAGTTGACTTGATTAGTGGGTTAGGAGATGTACCGATAGACATAATTACACAATCCATAGGAATAGTAAATTCAGAACCTTCCTTAACGATAGGTCTTCTTCTACCACTTGCATCAGGTTCGCCAAGTTCCATTTCAACACACTTAATGCCTGTTACTGCGTCATCATCATCACCAAGGATTTCAACAGGGTTTGTAAGTGTACGGAAGATAATACCTTCTTCTTTAGCGTGATGTACTTCTTCTGCTCTGGCAGGAAGTTCAGCGTCAGATCTTCTATAGATAATGTTAACTTCTTCTGCACCTAGTCTTAGTGCTGAACGGGCAGCATCCATAGCAACATTACCACCACCAACAACTGCAACTCTCTTAGCGTGCATAATTGGTGTTGTGCTACCTTCTTTATAAGCCTTCATTAGGTTAACTCTTGTTAAGAATTCGTTAGCTGAGTAAACACCCTTTAGGTTTTCACCCGGAATGTTCATAAATCTTGGAAGACCTGCACCACTACCGATAAATACTGCTTCATAACCATCTTCCATTAGTTCATCAATAGAAAGAACTCTACCGATAACCATATTTGTTTCAACATCAACACCTAAATCTCTTAGGTTGTCAACTTCCTTATTAACAATAGCCTTTGGTAGTCTAAATTCAGGGATACCATACTGTAGAACACCACCTGCTGTGTGTAGTGCTTCAAAGATAGTAACTTCATAGCCAAGTTTAGCTAGGTCACCGGCACAAGTTAGACCACTAGGACCACTACCGATAACTGCAACCTTATGACCGTTTGATTCAGGCTTCTGGATTTTTTCTGTTGAGTGTTCATTGTGATAGTCAGCAACAAATCTTTCTAGTCTGCCGATAGCAACAGGTTCTGTCTTGATACCACGAACACACTTTGATTCACATTGAGATTCCTGAGGACAAACTCTACCACAAACTGCAGGTAGGGAAGAGCTTTCGGAAATTACCTGATAAGCACCTTCAAAGTTTTCTTCAGTAATCATCTTAATGAAATCAGGAATATTAATATTAACAGGACAACCGTTTACGCAAGGCTTGTGCTTACAGTGTAGGCATCTGCTTGCTTCATCAAGAGCCATCTGCATTGTGTAGCCTGTAGCAACTTCTAGGAAGTTCTTAGCTCTTACTGCAGGTTCTTGCTGTGGCATATCTGTTCTTGGAATTTTCATATTTGGCATCTTATTTTACCTCCTTATTTAGAAGGTTACAACTTTCTTCGTAAGCGTGTCTTTCAAATTCTTTGTACATTTGACCTCTCTTCATAGCCTCGTCAAAATCAACAAGGTGACCGTCAAAGTCCGGGCCATCAACACAAGCGAACTTTGTTTCACCGCCAACTGTAAGTCTGCAACCACCACACATACCTGTGCCATCAATCATAATTGGGTTCATTGATACAATGGTTTTTACATCATACTTTTTAGTTAGCTGACACACGAATTTCATCATAATAAGTGGACCAATTGTGATAACTTCATCATACTGGTTGCCTTCTTTGATTAGTTCTTCAAGAGCGTTAGTTACAAGACCCTTTTCACCATAAGAACCGTCATCTGTCATTAGCTTAAATACATCAGAATTGTTCTTAAAGTCATCTTCCAGGATAACTAGGTCTTTGTTTCTGAAACCAACTACTGAGTGAACTTCAACACCCATTTTATGAAGTTTCTTAGCAATAGGGAATGCAATAGCACATCCTACGCCACCACCAACAACAGCAACTTTCTTTAAGCCTTCTGTTTCTGTTGGTTTGCCTAGAGGACCAACAAAGTCATGAATATAGTCCCCTTCGTTAAATGAGTTTAGCTGATTAGTTGTAGCACCAACAATCTGGAAAATGATTGTTACAGTACCTTTTTCTCTGTCATAATCAGCCACAGTTAGAGGGATTCTCTCACCGTTTTCGTCAGTTCTTAAAATGATGAACTGACCTGGTTGTGCTTTTTTAGCAATTAGTGGTGCTTCAATTTCCATCTTAGTTACGGTAGGATTAAGCACCTGTTTACTTACAATTTTGTACATGTGTATACTTCCTAACATAATTTTATACCGTACTTTCATTTTACACTAATTCAGTAGTCTTTGTCAATGTAATATTCACATTTTCTATTGAATATAGCCTAAAAATGTGGTTTTTCAACATTAAAATTCGTTAAAAAATTAACGGAGCATATTTTCATATGCTCCATAGATAGTTTTACTATTAATATTACTTTGCAACAGATGTTAAGTACTCAACAACTTCACTTTCTGTTTTCAGTGTAAGTGCTTTTTCTGCTACTTCCTTAGCTTCATCAATAGTCCACTGAGAAATTATCTTTCTAGTCTTTAGTACAGATGTTGCACTAACTGAAAATTCATCAAGACCAAAAGCAAGTAGTAGAGGAATTAGTAGTGGGTCAGCAGCAGCTTCACCACACATACCAACCATAATATCCTTACCATCTTCAATAATTTTCTTGATACTTCTTAGTACTGCCGGTTGGAAAGCTGAATATAAGTAAGCTACATCAGCATTGCCTCTGTCAACTGCCATTGTGTAACCTGTAAGGTCATTAGTACCGATAGAGAAGAAGTCAGCTTCTTCTGCTAATAGGTCAGCAATAAGAGATGCAGCAGGTGTTTCAACCATTACACCAACTTGAATATCCTTGTTGTATGCAATATTTTCAGAGTCAAGCTCAGCCTTAATATTTTCAATCATAGCCTTAACTTCTCTAACTTCATCAATACAAGTTACAAGTGGAATCATAATCTTAATATTACCAAAAGCACTTGCTCTCAGTAATGCTCTAAGCTGAGGCCTGTAAACATCTTCTCTGTGTAGACAATATCTAACTGCTCTAAATCCCATAAACGGATTGTCTTCTTTTGATAAACCAAGATAAGGAATATCCTTGTCACCACCAACATCAAGTGTACGAATGATAAGTGGCTTGTCACCAAGTTTTAGAACAGTTTTCTTATATGCCTCAAATTGTTCTTCTTCTGTTGGAATAGATGAACTGTCCATATATAGGAATTCTGTTCTAAATAGACCAACACCTTCACCGTCTTTAGATAGAACTGCGTCAGCATCATCAGGTTTACCAATGTTGCAACATAGCTCAACTTTTACACCGTCAGCAGTTACTGTTTCTTTACCGATAAACTTCTTAAGTTCTTTTTTTTCTTTTTTGTATTCAATAGTCTTTTCTCTATAGATAGCAATTTCACCGTCACTAGGATTTTCAATTACTTCACCATGACTACCGTCTACAATAATTTCTTGACCATTTTCAAATGTTTCCATAACATTAGGAACAGAAAGTACAGCCGGAATTTCCATTGCTCTTGCTAGAATTGCAGAGTGACTTGTTTTGCCACCAACTTCTGTTACAATACCAACAATGTTTTCTTTTACAATACAAGATGTCATTGATGGTGTTAAGTCTTTAGCAACAAGAACTGTACCTGATGGGGCAGAGGCAATGTCAACTTCTTCCTTACCAAGTAACATTGTAATAAGACCGTTCTTAATATCTTCAACATCAGATGCTCTCTGTTTAGTTAGTTCATCATCAGCCATTGAAAATACACCGATGAACATATCACATACCTGAGCAACTGCATCTTCAGCACAACAACCACTTGAAATATTACCTTCAATTGAACTGCTCATTGCAGGGTCTTTTATCATAAGTAGGTGACCAAGAATAATGTCAGCTTCCTTTTCACCAATAGTGTTCTTAATGTTTTCAGCTTGTTTTTCTGTTTTTTCACAATATGCGTCAAAAACTTTTCTATATCTATCAATTTCAGCTTGAGTATCTGTAATCTGTTTCTTCTCATAATCAAGAGAAACTTCTTCAATAAGCATTACTTTACCAATACCGATACCTTCTGATGCGTTTACACCTTTTAACATAATTTCACCTCTTAAAAGAAAAAGCAGGAGAATTATAATAAATAACTCTCCTGCTAATGTACTTAACTAACGATTAATTATTCACCAAAGCCTGTTGAAATCATTTCAGCAGCTTCTTTCATTGCAGCTTCTTCGTCCGGACCTTCAATCTCAACTGTGATTTCTGTGCCACACTTGATACAAGCAGCAATTAGGTTCATAATGCTTTTACCATCAATTTTGTTGCCATCTTTAACGATAGTAACTGTGCTTTGGTACTTACCCATAGCAGATGTAAAAGTTCCTGCAGGTCTCATATGGAAACCCTGACTATTAGTTATAGTAAATGTTTGTGATACCATTTTAATTTCTCCTCTTTGATTAAAAAAGTTTTCTCATCACAAATATTATACAATATAAGTCAATTATTATCAATATTTAATTGTGTCAAAATTGAGTTTTATATTATTAAATTGTGATTATATATTTATTACTTAGATTTCTTCTTCATAAATAGAGCAAGTAGAATCATTGAAATAAATGAACCAACTGCTAGGGCAAGAATGTACCAGTACCATGTACCTGACATTGTAGCAAATACGAATATACCACCGTGAGGAGCCATTAACTTACAACCGAATAGAGCAGATAATGCACCGGCACTTGCTGAACCTACGATACAAGCAGGAATAACCTGTAGAGGGTGACCTGCAGCATAAGGAATAGCACCTTCTGAAATGAATGATAGACCCATAATATAGTTTACAGTACCGTTCTTTCTTTCTTCAGCTGTCCATCTGTTTTTGTTAAATGTTGTTGATAGAGCAATAGCAATAGGAGGTACCATACCACCAATCATTACAGCAGCCATAATCATATAAGAAGCATCTGTACCTGTTGAAAGCATACCTGTTGCAAATACATAAGCAGCTTTGTTGAAAGGACCACCCATATCAATAGACATCATACCTGCAAGTAGTGCACATAGAGGAACCATTAAGCCTTCTGTTTTGCTCATTGCTGTTAGAGCATTTGTCATACTTGTGTTAATCCAGCCCATGATTGGGTTAACTGCACACATAATAACTGCAATACCACCTAAACCAAGTAGTGGATAAATAAGAACCGGTTTAATACCTTCCAGTGAATGAGGTAGTTTGTCACATGCCTTTTCAATCATTAGCATAATCCAACCACCTACGAAACCGGCAAGTAAGCCACCTAAGAATCCTGATGGAACAGCAGCAGCAACACCTGCTTCAACAGCTGCATCACCGGTTAAAGCACCAGGGTTAGCAAAAGTTGCACCACTAGTTGCTAGGAAACCACCTACTAAACCAACTAACAAACCGGGTCTGTCAGCAATACTCATTGCAATGAAACCGGCTAGGATTGGAACCATTAGGTTAAATGCAACACCACCGATTGTCTTTAAGAAAGCAGATGCAGGAGTCATTGTACCAAAGTTACCACTACCTGAACCACCATAACCACAGATTGTATCAATTAAGAATGCAACTGCAATAAATAGACCACCGGCTACAACGAATGGTAGCATATGTGAAACACCGTTCATTAGGTGCTTATAAAGCTTTCTACCAAAGCTTTCACCTTCAATTTCATCACTGGAAGCAGCAGCTCCACCATGATGATGGTAAATAGGAACTTGACCACTTTCGATTTTTTTAATAAGTTCCTTTGGCTTGTGAATACCGTCAGCAACCTTAGTTGAAATAACAGGTTTACCGTCAAAACGAGCCATTTCAACATTCTTATCGGCAGCAACAATGATACCGTCACATTCTTCAATTTCTTTCTTTGTAAGAATGTTCTTAGCACCAGCTGAGCCGTTAGTTTCTGCCTTTAGAGGAATACCCATTTCTTTACCGGCTTTTTCAAGAGCTTCAGCAGCCATATAAGTGTGGGCGATACCTGTAGGACAAGCAGTTACTGCAAGAATTCTGTAACCGTCTTTCTGTTCCTTTTTAGCAGGTTCGTCAGGGTATTTTACTTTTTCAAATTCATCAATTGCTTTTAGAAAAGCGTCTTTATTTGGAGCGTTGAGCAACTTGTTCTTAAAGTCAGCGTCCATTAGCATTGTCATTAGTCTAGCTAAAACTTCAAGATGTACATCACCGTCATTTGGTGCTGCAATCATAAAGATTAGATTAGAAGGCTTACCGTCCATAGCCTCATAATCAACACCATCCGGTACAGTTACTACTGCAAGAGCAGGTTCTTTAACAGCTTCACTCTTTGCGTGTGGAATTGCAATTCCGTCACCAATAGCTGTAGTTCCTCCGGCTTCTCTTGCCAAAATTCCTTCTTTGTAGACCTTTGCATCAACAAGATTACCGGCTTTGTTGTGCAAATCTACTAGTTTGTCAATTGCTTCAGATTTTGAATTTAGCTTAACACCAAGTTCAATACAATCCTTTTTGAGTAAATCAACGATCCTCATAATTTTACCTCCTGTTTATAAATTTAGATTTTATTGAGTAAATCTATTACTTCCTGTTTTGTAGCCAGACTTTCTGAAAAGGCTGAAGCACTACCGGCAGCAGTACCCATTCTTAAAGCATATTTGTAGTCACCTTTTTCTAGGTATCCGGCACAGAATCCGGCAACCATTGAGTCACCTGCACCAACAGAGTTCTTGACCTTACCTTTTGGTGTACCAATCTTGTGTGCCACATCATTTTCATCAACAAGAATTGCACCGTCACCTGCCATAGAGATAAGTACATTCTTTGCACCTTGTTTCTTTAACTCTCTGGCATAGTAGATAATTTCATTGTCTGTTGTAAGTTCAAGTCCAAAGATTTCACCAAGTTCGTGATTGTTTGGCTTGATTAGAAATGGTTCATACTTTAGTGACTTAACTAGTAAATCACGAGTAGCATCAACAACAAATCTTATGCCCTTGCCATATAATCTCTCCATAATCCTCTCATACATATCATTTGGGAGAGAGGTTGGGATTGAACCGGCAAGTACAAGTGTGTCGCCTGACTGGAGATTATCAAGCTTTTTAAATAGTTCATCAATTGCAGAGTTTGGAATTTCCGGTCCTCTGGCATTAATATCGGTTTCTTCAACACCTTTAATGTTTACATTGATTCTTGTGTTACCCTCTTCAAGGCTGATGAAGTCGGTTTTAACACCCATTCTTTCAAGTCCTGTTCTTAGTGCATCACCTGTAAATCCGGCAACAAAACCAAGAGCAACATTTGGAACTTCTAGGTTTGTTAGAACTCTGGAAACATTAACACCCTTACCACCAAGGTTCATATATTCTCTAGTAGTACGGTTAATTTCTCCAATGTTAAAACTAACTAACTCAACAACATAGTCGATTGCAGGGTTAAAGGTAACTGTGTAAATCATCCATCTACCTCCTTAATTACAGCTAAGTCTTTGTAGCTATTATCTGTAAGTTTGTCTGTAATGATGCAAGAATTTGACATCTCTCCAAAAGAAACAGAAAACACTCTGTTAAATTTACTGTGGTCTGCAAGAATATAAGTAACATAGCTTTTTTCGTGAGCCTTGTTTTTTATCATTGCTTCATCAATGTCAGGTGTAGTAAAACCGTTTGCCTTAGAGATACCGTTAGTACCAAGGAAACATTTTGAGAAGTTATATCGGTTAAGTTCTTCAATAGCAGTAACGCCAATGATAGCTTCTGTAATCAGTTTTAATTCTCCACCAATAACAAATGCTCTAAGTCCTTTTCTAACTAAGCTTTTTGCATGAACAATACCGTTAGTAACAAATGTTGCTTTGATATTTTCAGGCAAATACTTAATTAGTTTTTCTGTTGTAGTACCGGCATCAAGGTAAACAAAATCATCATCTTTTATAAGGGATGCTGCGTACTTAGCTATGTTCTCTTTTTCTTGAGAATGAAGATGTGACTTTGTAACAAAGTCATCCTCGGTGTTTACAAATCCATCGTCAGATTTCTTTAATGTGGCACCACCATGAACCTTTTCAAGTTTTCCTTGTTCATTAAGTGTGTTTAAATCTCGTCTGACTGTTGATTCAGAAGTACCTAAAACTTCTGATAATTCTTGAACTGTAACAGCTCCTTTTTCTTCTAGTAAATTTAGAATTGTGTTAAATCTTTCTTGTGTCAACATTCAATCACCTTCTATGGTTTAAATTATACATAAAAATATTAGCTTGTCAATAGAAATTATGCATTTTCTTGATATTTTTTTCATTTTCTTTCAAATTACTTCAAATATACGCATTACTTCAATCAAAAAGCGTCATATTTTTGATTTTTTATAGAATTTTTTAGTCTTGTTTATGTAAATTTGCACAAAAGTATTATGCACAATTTACATTTAATAATAAAGAAAGGCGATGAAAAATTCATCGCCCTTAGTTTAATTTTTCTAATTTCATAAATCAGAATATAAAGAAAAACAATATTCCGATAACAGAACTAATCAATATACCTGCAACAACATCACTAATGTAATGTACACCACAAAGTGGTCTTAATGATGCCATTACTAAAGATATACTCAGTGAGATAATTCCAAGTACCGGATTAATGTACAGAAAAGCATATGAAAGTATAAAGGCACTTGCTGCATGACGAGAAGGAAAACTTTTTCCTTTGGTGTCTTTTGGAAACACAGGTGTGTAGTTATATTTTTCATATGGTCTTGTTCTGTTAATTAATAATCTCATTATAGTTACACCAATAAATGTAACCAGAGGAATTACAATAACCTTGATAATCCTTATATCTTTAGTAAATAAAAGGTAGCATAATAGAATAGGATAGCCTAGAAAAATTGAAAACGGTACAAACTTGTAAATGAATTTTACTACTTTGTACAGAGCATTATTGTTTTTTATTGTGTTAATACATTTTAAAAATTGTTCTCTTTTGATTTTAATCACCCTTTATTTGGTCGTAAAAATTCAATGGCTCTTTCATGATTATGAATTTCCACATTATCGGTTTTGCCACCAAATTCACCGTCAAGTGTCCAGTTAAGTGGTTCTTCACTAATAATTCTAAAGTTGCTACTTCTAAAATATTCAAAGTGTTTACTGTTTAGCTTACCACTTAATGTGTCGTTAAGTGTTTCTTGAAGTTCAATAGGGTTCTTAGGTTTCTTTACAAAGATAGCTTCAAATTTACCGTCATCAAGAGAAACATCATCTCTGTCGATTTTAAGTAATCCACCTACAGAAAAAGTATTGCAAATCATACCGAAAATATAATTACCTTCAACAGTTTTATTTTCTGTAATAATTTTTACATTAGCACTTTTAATTTTTGTAAGACTTTTAATACCCTCAAGAATATAAGCAGTTTTGCCTAGCATATTTTTAACACTTTGTGATGTTGAGTAAGCAACCTCAGTAAATGCACCAAAACCTGCAATATAGTTAAAGTATCTGTCACCGAATTCTCCAATATCATAAGGGAAGATACTACTATCCAAAATTTGGTCAATACATTTGTTAACATTTTTAGAAATGCCAAGTGAAGTTGCAAAGTCGTTAACTGTACCAGCAGGAATATAACCACAAGGTTTTCTTCTTTCCTTTTCTACTTTCATATATCCTGTAGTAACTTCATTAAGTGTACCGTCACCACCGGAACAAATGATAGTATCGAAATTATCCATATTTTCAACTACAAATATAGTAGCATCGCCTTTTGCTTTAGTAGGCATAACTGTTACTACACCCATAGTTGATAGATTTTCTACAATATAAGAAAGCTTTGACCTTATTGCACCTTTACCTGATACAGGGTTATAAATGAATAATATCTTTTTCATGATTACTATTATCTCCTTACCGTACACGATATTATAACATATCAAAGTTGATATTTCAACGAATAGTGATTAATTGTGATTGATTTGTAACCAATATGAAAATCAAAAGTGCAAAATAAATCATAAAAAAGCAGAGTTACAAAAACTCTGCTTTCATCTCTATATGTCTATTTCAACATTGTATGTTTTAAACCATTCATCAAGTTCAATAATATAAGCCATAATCTGTGGTGCTCTCATTAATTGACCGTACCATGGTGTTTCTATCTTATCAGGATTATCCATAATATCCTTGATGCCATCTCTGTTAAGTAAAGTGGATAATGCACTTGTTTTGTTTTGTAAAATTTCTTGAACCTTTTTACTGACAATTTCCATATATATAGGATTGTGAGTTTTAGGATAAGGACTTTTCTTTCTCCAACATATTTCATTAGGTAATATGTCCTCAAATGCTTTTCTTACAATACCTTTTTCTCTGCCATCGTAGGCTTTCATTTCCCAAGGCATATTGTAAGCATATTCAACAATTCTATAATCACAGAATGGAACTCTAACTTCAAGACCTGAGTACATACTCATTCTGTCTTTTCTATCAAGTAGGCATTGCATAAAGAAGTAAAAGTTCAACATAAACATTTCTCTCATTCTTGCAGATACTTTTGTGTCACTTCTTAGCTTTTCGGTTCTTCTACAGGTTTGATAGTATCTTTCGTGCACATATTCTTCACCATCTTTTAATAAGCCGGACTTTAGAATTTTTCTTCTTATAGTTTGGTCTTTTGACCAAGGGAAACATTGTTCAAATAAAATATTTTTGTTGTGATACCATGGGTATCCACCAAAAAGTTCATCGGCACATTCACCTGAAAGTGCAACTGTATATTCTTGTTTTATCTTTTTACAGAACAGCAGTAGGGAAGAATCAATATCAGCCATACCCGGTAAATCTCTTGCAACAGTAGCATCATAAAGTGCATCAGCAAGTTGAGGATGATTTAGGATAACTTCATTATGAACACTATGAGTATCCTTAACCATCATTTTAATATAGTCAGCATCTCTGTTAGGTTGAAATAAACTTTTCTTAAAGTATTTATCATTTTCTTCATACTCAACAGAGAAGGTGTGTATTCTGCCTCTGTTCTTTTCTCTGTAGTACATTGATGCAACTTTAGAAATTATTGAACTGTCAAGTCCACCCGATAAGAAGAAACATACCGGCATATCGGAAATTAACTGTCTTTTAATTGAGTCTGTTAGTAAGTATCTTGTTTTCTCAATAGTAGTTTGTAAATCATCTGTATGTTCTTTTGCTTTTAGCTTAAAGTAAAATTCTTTGTGTAGCTTTCCGTTTTTGTATAGAGCCATTTCACCGGGACACAGTTCATTAATATCCTTAAATATACCAACTCCCGGTGTTCTTGCAGGTCCCATAAAGAAAACTTCCATTAAACCTTGTTCATCAACAGTAGGTTTTACCATACCGGTAGCAAGAATAGATTTTATTTCCGAAGCAAAAATTAAGCCACCTTTGTATTGATGATAGAACAAAGGTTTTACACCGATTCTGTCTCTACAAATGAAAAGTTCCTTGCTTTTCATTTCATAAATACCAAAGGCAAAAATACCATTTAACTTTTCAACACATTTCTTTCCCCATTGAATGTAGGATTTTAGTACAACCTCTGTGTCACTTCTTCCTCTAAACTTAAAGCCTTTTGCGATAAGTTTAGTTCTGACTTCTTCAGTATTATATAACTCACCATTATATACAATAGTATATTTTCTGTCTTTGTGTTGTACAGTCATAGGTTGAGTTCCGTTTTCTCTGTCAATAACTACAAGTCGCCTATGTATAAGGGCAATGTCATTTGTAATGTAAGCACCATTCTCATCAGGTCCTCTAGGTATTAATGATTGTGATACTTTGCCGATAACCTCCTTCTTTTCACTAAAGTCAATGTTTTTGTCAAACCATCCTGCTATTCCGCACATAAATTAACCTCCTGATTGTTTTTATGATTTATTGACACTAAGAATATTAATGAAAGAAATATAAGGGCAAAACTTCCCCATATAGTAGAAGAAACCGTTACAGTAGTTTCTTTGTTTATACTTTCAAAGGTTTCTGCCGATATAGGAAAAACTTTTAAGAGAATAAACATTACTACATAAGAAATTAAACCTTGTAAAACTCTCATTAAAAAGAAAAACACTTTGTTAATATGAATATCTTTTATAATTCCAAAAATCTGAAAGTGAACACATATTCCACCAAATCCAATGAAAAAGGCAACACCTTCTATTGATAAAATATGATTGCAATTAATAACACCACTTGTTATTTCTAAAATAATAGAAATCAGTTCGGTATGTATAGGCAAAAGTTTAAGTAAATTGTTTGAAACAATAAAAATTATCACGAAACCACACATTGAAAGTGATGACTTAATACTGCTTTCTGTAGCATTTACAATGCTTTCTCCAAGGCTATAATCACTGCTTTTCTCTATACTATTATATATATAGGGCTTTTTAGACCGTTTATTCAGTATTTTGCAGTTTAAAAATGTAATTAAAAGAACACTAAGATAATTTGCAAATAACAGATAAATACCAAGTGTTTTGTTGCAAAACAAATTTTCTCCAACAAATGTAACTAAAAAACCGGGACCTGCACCAACTAAGCAATAGCTTAAAATTTTAGCCTCACTTTCAGTAATTTTGTTTTCAGAGTATAAAGTAGCAATAGCTTTTCCACCCACAGGAAAACCACCTACTAAACATAAAAGAATAGCTATAAGTCCATTTTTAGATACACCGAAAATTTTACTGACAAAACCTAAATGCTTTGCAATAGGCTGAAAGCAATTTGTGTATATAACAAATGAACTAAGAAAGAAAAATGGAAATAAAGAAGGCAAAAGTACATTACAACATACATCAATACCTTCAATAACACTTTCTTTATATGTACTAGTAAATGTTAGGAGAATGATTATTGTGCCTAAAGAAAACAGAAATATTAAGTTTTTCTTAAAATTAATAAAAGTCTTCACTTTTAATATATATGCAATTAGTCATAAATATAACTTTACTTTCGTAAAAATAAGTGAAAGAGGTGACTTGATGAAGAAAGATTTTGAAAGATTTTTCCCAACAGATTTAACTTCAAACATACCGTTAATAGAAATGACAGGTAATAGAGAAATCACAATTGAGGGTTGTACAGGTGTTTTAAAATATGAAAGTGAAAATATTAAGGTAAATACAAAGTCAATGGTTATATCAGTTAACGGAAGAAGTCTAAAGTTAAAATATCTTTCTTCTTCAGCTTTAGTAATAGAAGGTACTGTGCTAAAAATAGAATTTATATTGTAGGTGAGTAAATGCTGGTAAAGTTAATTCGTTATGTTCGTGGCTATGTTACTTATATTGCCAGAGGAAAATTTACAGAAAGATTAATTAACATTCTTAACCGTCAAGGTTATACATATTGGAATATTGTTCCTTGCAAAGACGGTATTTCTTTTTCTGTTAATGTCAGAGAGTATAAAAGACTAAAAAAATCTTTATATAAAACAGGCATAAAAACAAGGATAAAGAAGAAAGTAGGTTTACCATTTATAATTAAGAAGTATAAAGCAAGGAAAGGTATTTTCATTGGTGCAATAATATTTCTTTTAATAACCTTTACTTTAAGTAAATTTATTTGGGTAACAACTGTAAACGGTAACAACAATGTACCAACTACTAAAATCTTAAATGTTCTAAATGATGTTGGAATTCGTAACGGTGTGTATAAAGAAAATTTGAATTTAAAGGACATTGAAAGAAAAGTGGTAAAGCAACTGCCTGAATTAAGATGGATTTCAATTAACCTAACGGGCTGTAAAGCTGAAGTAGAAGTGAAAGAAAAATATAAAGTACCAAATAAAGTTTTAAAAAATAATCAGCCATCAAACTTAAAATGCAGGAGAGATGCAGTAGTAGTAAAGTCAAGTGTTCTAAAAGGTACACCAATGGTTAAAGTAGGTTCAGCAGTAGTAAAGGGACAAATGCTGGTTAGCGGTGTAGTTGTAAATGGTGAAAGTGAAGAAAATACAGAAACCACAACTACACTTGTACATTCAGTAGGTGAAATTATTGGTAGAACTCATTATGAAAGAACATATAAGATAAAAAAGAAAAGTGAATTTCTCTGTGAAACTGATGAAATGATGAAGAGAAAAAGATGTAATTTACTATGGTTTTCATTTCCTATAGACTTTAATCATATAAAGTACCATACCTATAAATCTACTAAAAAAACTTATTACGGTTATACAAATGATATTGTTTTGCCTTTTTCATTAACAGAAGAATATATTTATAAGTTAGAAAAGAAGAATATTTCTGTAAAAGAATATAAAAAGCAACTGAACAAACTTGCAAAGTTAGAAGAAAAATTTTATTTCCACAACAAAAATATTGAAAAATGTAAATACACCTACCGTCAAGATAAAGATTATTACTATATAGATTGTGATTATCAAGTTACAGAGAATTTATGTGTACAGTCACCAATAATTGTGGGAAATTAAAATACTACTTTTTTATGCAAATGAAGTGTGTTATAATATCTTTATAAATTTAAGGTTGAAAATAATTCACCTATATAAATATAGAAAGTGTGTATATATGAGAATTTTATGTATTGGCGATGTTGTTGGAAAAAACGGTTGTGAGTTTCTAAGGAAGAAACTTCCTTCTTTAAAGAAAATTAAGTCAATAGATTTAACTATATGTAATGGTGAAAATGCAAGTGACGGTAATGGTATTACACCTACTTCTGCTGACCATATTTTTACAAGTGGTGCAGATATTATTACACTTGGTAACCATACATTTAGAAGAAAAGAATTTTATTCTTATCTTGATGAAAAGCCATATATCATCAGACCTGCAAATTTTCCAAACAGTACAACTCCGGGAGTAGGTTACTGTAAATATGATATGGGTAGATTTACTGTTGGTGTAGCTAATGTTATGGGTAATTCATTTATGGATAATATTCTTGATTGTCCATTTAGAACAATGGATAAAGTTCTGGAAGAATTAGATGATTGCAAAATCAAGATTGTTGATTTTCATGCTGAGGCAACAGGTGAAAAGAGAGCAATGGGCTATTACCTAGACGGTAAGGTTACAGCTGTATTTGGCACACATACTCATGTACAAACTGCTGATGAAGAAATTTTACCAAATGGCACAGGTTATATAACTGATGTAGGTATGACAGGTCCTATTAATTCTGTACTTGGTGTTAAACCGGAAATTATTATCAGTAAACTGAGAAATAAACTACCGGAAAGATTTGATTATGCAGATGGTGACTGTAAAATGGATTGTGTTATCTTTGATATTGATGACAAAACAGCAGTAACAAAAGATATCGAGAGAATTGAAATAAGATAATTAATACCAAAATATGTAATAAAGCTCTTGAAATTGCCACGCTAATAAGTTATAATATAACTAAACATTTTTTTGTTGGAGGAAAAAGAATTATGGAAACACTAAAAGTATCTTCAAAATCAGTAACAAATTCTGTTGCAGGTGCAATAGCCGGAGTTATTCGTGAAGAGGGACAGGTAGAAATTCAGGCAGTAGGTGCCGGTGCTACTAACCAAGCAGTAAAGTCAATTGCAGTTGCAAGGTCATATCTAAATGAAGAATGTGACATTGTATGCGTACCATCATTTACAAATGTAGAAATCAATGGTGAAGAACGCACAGCAATGAGTTTTTTAGTAGAAAAAGCGATAAAATAACAACAAAGTGTTGAATAACTATGAAATAACAAAACAACTGGAAACATTTTCTATTTAAAAAGCTGAAATTTTATACAATTATTTTAAGGGCTTGTCTTGTACAAGTCCTTTTTTTGTGTTATAATGGTTAAGAATTTAATTATCGTTAAGGATAGGATGTGATGAGATGATAACAGGTAACGTATTTAGAGATGCCATCATTTCAGGTGCAAATAATATATGTGCTCAAAAACAAGCACTAAATGACTTAAATATTTTCCCTGTACCGGACGGTGATACAGGTACAAATATGTCAATGACAATTTCTGCAGCAGCTAAGGAACTTAAGAAGATAGAAGATGCTCCTATTTCAGAAGTAGCATCCAAGACTGCTTCCTTTATGCTTCGTAACGCCAGAGGTAACTCAGGTGTTATCCTTTCAATTATCTTTAGAGGTTTTGCAAAAGGTCTTAAGGATAAGGAAAAGGCTAATGGTGAGGATTTAGTTGATGCTTTAGGTATTGGTGTTGATGAGGCTTATAAGGCTGTTACTAAACCGGCAGAAGGTACAATCCTTACTGTTGCAAGAATGGCTTATGAAGCCGGTATGAACATTATTACAGAAACAGGCAATGCTACAATCGTTTGGACAGAAGTAGTCAGAGCAGCAGAAGAAGCTCTTGAACTAACACCAAAGTTCTTACCTGTACTTAAAAAAGCAGGTGTTGTTGATGCCGGTGGTAAAGGTTTGTTAGTTATCTTCCAGGGTATGCTTTCTGTAATTGCTGATGATGAGATTATCCCATTTGAAGAAGAAACAGAAGCTAAAACAGATAACTTTGAAAGTGCAGCAGCTCAGTTTGATGAAGTAATTAACTTTACTTATTGTACAGAGTTTATTGTTGGCAGAGATGCTGAGTGTTTAGCAGACCCACAAGACCTAAAGGAATATTTAATGTCAATCGGTGACTGTGTTGTAGTTGTTGATGATGAAGAAATCATTAAGGTTCATGTTCATACTGATAACCCTGGTATGGCACTACAAAAAGGTCTAAAATACGGTCAGCTACTAACTGTTAAAGTTGAAAATATGAAAGAACAGCACAAGAATGCCGGTGCTACAGAAGAAAAAGCACCTAAGCTACAAAAGGCTGAACCAACAGAAGAAATCGGTTTTGTATCAGTTGCAGCCGGTGAAGGTCTTTCTGAACTATTTACAGATATGGGTTGTAACCACATTGTTTCAGGTGGTCAGAGTATGAACCCATCAACTGATGATATTTATGATGCAATTATGGCAACACCTGCAAAGGTAGTTGTTGTACTTCCAAATAACAAGAATATCATTATGGCAGCAGAGCAAGCTGTTGATATGGTAAATGACAGAGAAGTTTATGTAATTCAGTCAAAGACAATTTCTCAAGGTTTAACTGCTCTTATCAACTATGATGAAGATTCTACAGTTGAAGAAAACCTAGAAGTTATGTCTGAGTCAGTTAAGAATGTTGTAACCGGACAGATTACATTTGCTGCCAGAGATAGCGAATTTGGTGGTAAGAAGATTAAAGAAGGAGAGATTATCGGTCTTAAGGACGGCAAACTTTGTGTTTGTGAAAAGTCTTCTCAGAAAGCTCTTCTAAAACTAGCAAAAGAAGTTATCAAAAAGGGTGCATCATTTGTTACTTTGATTTACGGTGAAGATATTACAGAGGAAGAAGCTAACGAGGCTTATGAAGCATTGCTTGAAAAGTACGGTAGCAACATTGATATTTCACTAATCAAGGGTGACCAGCCGGTATATTACTACATTATGGGTGTAGAATATTAATTTAGAAGTTTTAAAAGGGCAGGATTTTTCCTGCCTTTTTTGTTTATAAGATTTTATGAGGTATAATATGGCAAGTCTATTTAAAAAGAAAATTGAATGCCTTAAGGGAATAGGAGAGAAGAGAGCAGAACTTTTTCACAACCTTTCTGTATATTCTGTTGGTGACTTAATTAGATATTATCCTCGTAACTATGAGGATTGGAGCAGTCCTACTCCTATCAAAGAGGCTGAAATCGGTATTAATGTGTGTATTAGGGCAACTGTAGGAACTGCTTTCAAAGTTGGTTTTGCTCGTGGTAGTGGCAAAATGATTTGTAAGGCAATGGCTTATGATGATAGTGGTGCAGTAACTTTGCTTTACTTTAATAATAAATACATTAGCCAAATGATAAAGCAAAATGAAGAATATTTCTTTTTCGGAAAAATAACTCAGGCTAAATCAGGATTACAGATGATTGCACCAACATTTGCAAAGGTCAGTGACGGCACTTCAATTCACCCTATTTATCCCTTAACTGCCGGACTTAATAACCGAATTGTCACCGATGCAGTGAAGAATGCCCTAGACCTTCTACCTAAAAAGGTAAACGACCCATTACCTCAATGGATAAGGGATAAATATAACTTGCAGAGCCTTGACTATGCAATTAGGAAAATTCATTTTCCTCTTGATAGTGACGAACTTTATACTTCAAGAAGAAGACTTGTTTTTGAGGAACTTTTAGTTTTGATATTAGGCCTAAAATTCCTAAAAAGTAATACTAAAGAAGAAAATGGTATTGTTCTCCAAAAGAATTATACTGATGAATTCTTAAGTATGTTGCCGTTTAAACTAACAAATGCACAGAAAAGAACTATTGATGATTGTCTAAATGATATGATAAACAAACGCTCACCAATGAATAGACTTGTTCAAGGTGATGTTGGTTCAGGTAAAACTGCAGTTGCCTCAGCAGTAGCATATAGTGTTATCAAGAATGGCTACCAAGTAGCATTTATGGTACCAACAGAAATTCTAGCTCAACAGCATTTCGAAAGTATTTCAAAATTACTGGAAAATACCGACATTAATGTAGATTTACTAACAGGTTCATTAACTCCTAAAAATAAAAAAATAGCAAGGGAAAAACTTGCTTCGGGAGAAACTAACCTTATTATAGGTACTCATGCATTGTTAACAAAAGATACTGAGTTTAAGTCTTTAGCACTTGCAATAACCGATGAACAACATAGATTCGGTGTAGGTCAAAGATCAACTTTGCTTTCAAAGGGAAATCACCCACACTTAATGGTAATGAGTGCAACACCTATTCCAAGAACTTTGGGACTTATTATCTACGGTGACCTTGATATTTCTATAATTGATGAATTACCACCCGGAAGACAAGTGATTGATACCTTACTGATTGACGGTAAAAAGCGAACAAGAGCATTGGGCTTTATTAAGAAAAATGTTGAAGTAGGTCATCAATGCTATATTGTTTGTCCTTTGGTAGATGAAAGCGAAAACCAAATGCTTAACCTACATTCAGCAGAAATGTATGCAGAAACTTTGAGAAATCATACTGACTTTCAAAATATAAATGTAGGTCTTATTCATGGTAAAATGAAACCTGCCCATAAAGAAAAGGTTATGAATGACTTTAAGGATAACAAAATTCAAGTCCTAGTTTCCACAACAGTAATTGAAGTTGGTGTTGATGTGCCAAATGCAAATATTATTATGATAGAAAATGCTGAAAGGTTTGGTCTTTCTCAACTTCATCAGTTAAGAGGCAGAGTAGGTAGAGGCAGTGAAAAAAGCTATTGTATCTTAGTTTCCGACAATACAACTCACGATACTATTAAAAGACTTGAAACTATGAAACGCACTTCAAACGGTTTTGAAATTGCTGATGAGGACTTGAAACTTAGAGGGCCCGGGGACTTTTTTGGTGAGAAACAACATGGTTTACCTGAAATGAAAATTGCCGATTTAGGCAATATGGAAGATTTAAATGAGGCACAAATGTGTGCTGAAGAAATTCTTAAAAAATCAAGTGACCTAAGTGAAGATGAATATAAAGGCATCAAGGCCGAAATTAACCAACTCTTTGGCAGAGTAGGTGGAGAAAGTTTAAATTAATATATTTCTATAAAAGAAAAAACTGCTTGATTTGTTCAAGCAGTTTTATTTATACATAATGTTTTTAATTAAAAAACTCTGGGTTTTTCTTTTTTATTAACCGGTAGAAGTTCATTAAACACACCAAAATAATTTGGTCTGACTTCTTCGTCAATATGTGCATATCCAAAGAACCATTTGTCAAAGGTAACTTGTTCTGCAATTTGTTCAAGGTAAATATTAACTGCATTAGGTTCCAAGTCCGGATTAATAATACCTTTAATTTGAGTAGGTGGTTCGTGAGTAATAATGTAATCCAACTTACCACCAAATTTATTAAGTTGTTTTGCACCTTCAATAAATTCTTCCTTGCTAGGCATTTCCCTTTCGAACCACATATTAATGTCAAGCATTTTTTGCAAATCTCTGCTAACTCCACCACCAAAGGTGAAGATGCCTTTCTTTTCTATAATATATACTTGACCTCTCAATAAATGATAAATGTTGTGTGCAATTTTTCTAGCTTTGGCACCACCAAATTTTACGATAGGGTACTTTTCTATCATATTAAAATTTTCGTGAGTACCGTCAACAAAAAGTATTTTATATGGTTGTCTCATTAAAAATTTCAGATTTTCAATTTCTTGCCTACTGTTGTTCCAGAAGAAACCAAAGTCACCTGTAATTATTAAGTAATCATTCTTTTTTAGCTTTTTTATTTCTTTTCTTTTAAAGAAAGAAATATCTCCATGCTTATCTCCGGTTATGTAAATCAAAAAGTATCACCTAAAATTTAAAATTTTGATTGAAAGTAAATCAGTTTTGTAGTATAGTATATATGATATATTAACATATAAGAGGTATTTTTTCTATGAAAAAAAGAATTTTTTCAATAATTTCAGTAATTTTAGTTACATTCGTTTTGTGTTCATCACTTGCTTTACCGGTAAGTGCAACAACTTCTTCTAATATTAATAAGGACTCGGCAACTATTTCTAACTTTGATTTTGGTTGTAATGTAAAGACAAAGTCAGAAACAGTTTTGCTTGTAAACCTAGATACAGGTGTTACAGTATATAGTAAGAATGCTGATGTAAAGAGATACCCTGCGTCTCTAACAAAGATTATGACTTATGTAGTAGTTGCCGAAAATGTAAGTGACTTTACTCAGAAGGTTAAGATTAAGGAAAGTGTCCTAAAGCCACTGGAAGGTACAGGTAGTTCACAGTCTGCCGTTTCCGATAATATAGGTAAGTCCTTTACTATTGAACAGTTACTAAAGTGTCTGATGATTTCTTCCGGTAATGATGCAGCCCTTGTACTTGCTGACTATGTTGGTGGTGAAGGTGGTGTTACTCACTTTGTTCAGATGATGAATGATAAGGCTAAGGAACTTAAGTGTAAGAACACTCATTTTGTAAACCCTCATGGTCTACATGACCCTAACCACTATACAACTGCCGAAGATATATATAAGATTGCAAGTTATGCACTTATGCTACCTGAATTCTCAGATATTACAAATACAATTTCCTATACAATCGGTGATACATATTATTCATCAACTAACCACCTAATTGACTCAACTACTGAGTATTATTATCAGTATGCCAAGGGTATCAAGACAGGTACAACCGATCAGGCAGGTCGTTGCTTAGTTACTCAGGCAGTAGCTGATGGTTATAGTTATATGGCAGTTCTTATGAAAGCACCATATAACGAAGAACAAGGTATTGATGAATATTATAATATGGAAGATGCAGCAGCTTTGTTCCGTTGGGCATTCCAAAATATTGAACTTAAAGAAATTGTTTCAAGAGAAACTCCTGTATGTGAAGAAAAGGTAGATTTGTCTTGGAATAAAAATTCTATTCAGTTAAGTGCAGAAGATGACTTCAATATTCTTCTACCAAGCAGTGTTAAGGATAAAGAAATTACTATCAAAACAGATGTTCCTGACTCAATAGATGCACCTATTAAAGAAGGTGACTATGTAGGTAAAGCATCAGTTTATTATAAAGGTGAAAAGGTTTCTACCTTTAACCTTGTAGCTGATGAAACAGTAGAGAGAAGTACCCTTCTTTATGTGCTTGATATTTTGAAAAATGTATTTACTTCAATCTACTTTATTATTGCAGCAATTATTGTTGTAATCCTATTTGCAATTTATCTATTTGTTGTTGTTAAACATAACAGACAGAAAAAGTCAAAGAAGAGAAGAGTAAAGCATTATCGTGATATGTAATAACTTATAAAGGATATTTTTATGAAGTATAAGAAGATGTGGTTTACATTAATACCTACAATTTTGTTAATGTTAATAACTAAAGTGTATCAAATTTATACAGAACAAACCGGAAACAGTATTTTTGGCAATGACAATATAATTGCATCATATGTTACAATAGGACTTGTTTTTGTTCAATTTATTATTTTGTTTATTATGTCTGTTACTGATAAAAAGACTGCTTCTGTATATAATTATAAGAAGAATACATTTGCAGGTTCAATGTGTTTATTTTCAGCAGTAGCACTTATAGTTGATGTTTGTTGTTACTTGCCGTCAATCTTAATTTACAAGAATTATACTTCAACTACACTTTTAAATATTATCCTTTCTTGTGTTGCAGCTTTTGGCTTATTCTTACTTAGCTGGACTCATATTAGTGGCAAAAAACCACCATCAACTGTTTCACTGTTAATGTTAACAGTACCTTTATGGTGCGTTGTAAAATTGTTTACTGCTTTAACAGAGAACAGTGCAAGCTCAGTTGTAATGACAGATGTACTTGATTTGTTTATCTATCTTTTCTTGTCATTGTATTTACTTTCAGCTACTTCAATAATTTCAATGTTAAACCAAAAAAATTATGTGAAAGAGATTGTTCTTTTTGGTATTCCTTTAGTTTCAGTACTTGTAACATATGATGTTCAAATTGTAACAAAACTGATTCTTAACGGTTATACAAGTGGTTATTATATGGAAATCATCAAAGCTTGTGAGTTAACTTTATTTGCTTTGTATGCAGTAGCTTTTATGTTAGAAATCTCAAAGTATAGTAAAAATAAAGATGAAGTTAGAATTATTGAGTCACAGGAAGAAATCCTTGAACTTAATGAAGAAATCCGTAATCAAAAGCTAAAGAGCTTTGAGAAACTCCAAGCTAAAGAGCGTAAGAACGGTAATCTATACATCACTCACGACAGTAGTTTTCAGTCTATTGATACCAGAGATAGTGGGTATTTCCCAACAGGTGCAACCTATGGTAAGTATGTTGAGGACTATCCTGTAGTATCAGGTAGTGATGAAAACGACAAGGAATTTACAACAGAAGAAAAAATTTCTAATGTTGATAGACTTATTCTGGAAATCACTTCCGGTAAAAATGATAAAGATTTATCTCCGAAAGATGAAGAAAATTAAAAATAGTAATTGACAATAGAAAATTAAAGTGATAATATAAATTTAAAGCGTTGAGAAGGACACGATTATCAGCCACCGAATCAAGAGAGTTTTGCTTATTAGCTGTAAGGCAAAATATTTAGGAGCTTTTAGTTACTACCTTTGAGTGTATGTAGGAAATGGCATACCGGTTAACTCCGTTAAAGGTAAATGAGGGTTTTTATACCGAACTTGGGTGGAACCACGATTTAGTTTATATCGTCCCAATATTCTTTTATAGAATATTGGGACTTTTATTTTTATACAAAGGAGAAATCAATATGGTTAGTGTAAAACTAAGAAATGATGTTAAGGAATTTGAAAATGGCACAACACCATACGAAATTGTAAAAGGTTTCGGAGGAGGCTTTTTTAAGCAAGTTTGTGCTTGTAAGATAGATGGTGAGGTTTATGACCTTCGTACCCCAATTAATAATGATTGTACTTTAGACTTTTTAACTTTTGATGATCCGGATGGCAAGAAAGCATTTTGGCATACTGCTTCTCATGTACTTGCTCAAGCAGTTAAAAGACTTTACCCAAATGCAAAGTGTGCAATCGGTCCTGCAATTGATACAGGTTTCTACTATGACTTTGATGTGGAAAAGCCATTCTCACAGGAAGACCTAGACAAGATTACTGCAGAAATGAAGAAGATTGTTAAGAGTAAAATCAAACTTGAAAAGTTTGAACTTTCTCCACAAGATGCAATCAAAAAGTTAGAGGAAATGAATGAACCTTATAAGGTAGAACTTTGTAAGGAACATGCCGATAAGAACGAACCTATTTCTTTCTATCAGCAGGATGAATTTGTTGACCTATGTGCAGGCCCTCACCTAATGGATGTATCAGTTCTAAAGGCTGTTGCTTTAACAAACTGTACTGGTGCTTATTGGAGAGGTGATTCCAACAACCATCAGCTATGCAGAGTTTATGGTATTGCTTTCCCTAAGGCATCAATGCTTGACGAATACCTGGAAATGATGGAAGAAGCAAAGTCAAGAGACCACAATAAGCTAGGTCGTGAACTTGAACTATTTACAACAGTTGATTGTATTGGTCAGGGTTTACCTGTACTTCTACCTAAGGGTGCAAAGATTGTTCAGATTTTACAGAGATGGATTGAAGACGAAGAAGCAAAGCGTGGTTGGCAGTTAACAAAGACACCTTTAATGGCTAAGTCTGATCTATATAAAATCTCAGGTCACTGGGATCATTACAAAGACGGTATGTTTGTACTTGGTGATGAAGAAAAAGATGATGAAGTATTTGCACTTCGACCAATGACTTGTCCTTTCCAGTATCAAGTTTTCCTAAACAGACAGCGTTCATATCGTGACCTACCTATGAGATTGTCAGAAACTTCAACTCTATTTAGAAATGAAGCATCAGGCGAAATGCATGGCCTTATTCGTGTAAGACAGTTTACAATTTCAGAAGGTCACTTAATGTGTACACCTGACCAGCTTGAAGATGAATTTGCTCAGTGCCTGGATTTAGTTAAATATACACTGAAGACACTAGGTCTATATGAAGATGTTTCTTATCGTTTCTCACAGTGGGATCCTGAAAATACAGAAAAGTATATTGGTACTGCTGAAGATTGGGATGAAGCACAGGGCGTTATGAAGAAGATTCTTGATGACCTGGAAATTCCTTATTCAGTAGGTAAGGGCGAAGCTGCTTTCTATGGTCCAAAGCTAGATGTACAGATTAAGAATGTATTTGGTAAGGAAGATACTCTAATCACAATCCAGATTGACCAGTTCCTAGCTGAAAAGTTTGGTATGGAATATGTTGATAAGGATGGTCAGAAGAAGAACCCTTATATCATTCACCGTACATCAGTAGGTTGCTACGAAAGAACATTAGCACTATTAATCGAAAAATATGCCGGTGCATTCCCACTATGGTTAGCACCTGTTCAGGTAAAACTTTTACCAATTGCCGACAGACATCTTGACTACATTTATGAAGTTAAGAAACAGCTAGAAGCTAAGGGTATCAGATGCGAAGTTGATGACCGTTCAGAAAAGATTGGTTACAAGATTCGTTCAGCACAGTTAGAGAAGATTCCTTATATGATTCTTGTTGGTGACAAGGATATTGAAAATAACTGTATTTCTGTTCGTCATCGTAAACAAGGTGACCTTGGTTCAATGAGTGTTGAAAAGTTCTTAACAGATGCACTTGAAGAAATCAATTCTAAAGAAATTAAGTAATAATTTTACGAGGTGAAAATCTTGCAAGATAAATCCAAAGGAAGACATGGTGGCAGTACAAAGCCGGAAGGCTTTTATACCGGAAAAGATAAACACTATGTTTATGGAGATAATACCCCTAGGAAAAAGGGAAATGCAATTAATATTTTGTTCTATGTTTTACCTATTGTTATGGTTGTGATTTTAGCCTTAGGTTCATTCCTAAGTTACTATGCCTATGTTTCCTCATCAAAAGGTGAGGAAACTGTGGTAAAGTCCAATGATGACTATATCTCAAAGGAACAACAAAAGACTTTATACAAAATTGTTAGTGTTGCTGACCCATTGGAAAGAAACTATGTACCAACAACAAAAGATTTTGGTGGTGTAAAGGTTAGCACAATGATTTACGATTCACTAAACAAAATGGTAAATGCTGCTAAAAAAGATGGTGTTGACCTGAAGATTAGAAGAGGTTATGTTTCATATGATGACCAACATACTCTCTATAGTGGATATGTAAACACTTTGCTTAACACAGGTAAATATACCCAAACAAAAGCCGAGTCAATTGCCAATAGAAGAATTGCTGATAGTGGCAACAGCGAAAGACAACTTGGTCTTTCTGTTGAGTTTGATAGCGAAATGAGAAGTACTTTCAACAAAACTAAGGCTTATCAATGGTTAATTAAGTACGGTGCAGAGTATGGCTTTATCCAAAGATATACTAAAGAAAATGAGCAGGTAACTGCAATGGACTCTGACTATACTTTGTGGAGATATGTTGGCAAAAACAATTCTCTTTTAGCCAGAAAACTTGGTCTAAATTTCAATACTTTAATTGATTATTTAGAAAGTTAAAAATTTTTTTGAAAAAACACTTGCATTTTCAGGATTTATGTTGTATAATCTAAACTGTTATTTACGGTTTCAGCGAAAGAGGTGAAATGAAATGAAGGAAAGTATCCATCCAGATTATAAGCAGACAACAATTACTTGTGCTTGTGGTAATGTAATCGAAACAGGTTCAACAAAGGAAAATATCAGAGTTGAAATTTGTTCAAAGTGCCATCCTTTCTTTACAGGTAAGCAGAAGCTCGTTGATACCGGCGGACGTGTTGATAGATTTAAGAAGCGTTTTGGTATGAAATAATTTTGTAATTGTTGAGGCGGTACATTTAGTGTACCGCCTGTTTTTTTAATTGTTATGGAAGATTTTTATTATACTACAAAAGAAGAAAATCAAGCTGAGTTTGTTGAGAAGCACAGCCGTTTTATAGGCTATTGTAAACCGATTTCAACAGAACAGGAAGCTATTGATTTTATTAACGAAAAGCGTAAGAAACATTATGATGCTACTCATAATGTTTATGCATATAGCTTAAAGAATGATTTTATTAAGCGTTATTCTGATGACGGAGAACCTCAGGGTACTGCCGGTGTACCTGTTCTTGATGTGCTAAACAAAAATAATGTGGTAAATACCGTAATAGTTGTTACCCGTTATTTTGGTGGTATTATGCTTGGTGCAGGTGGACTTGTCAGAGCATATAGCCATGGTGCAAAGATTGCCCTTGATGCCTCCAAGATTCTTCGTATGGAAAAATGCTATAATTGTTCTGTTACTTTGAGTTACGATTTTTACGGAAAACTTTCCGGACTTATTCCGGAGTGTGGTGGTATTATTGATGACTCAAATTTTCTGGAAAATGTTATTATCAGTTTTCATATTCCAATAAATGAACTTGGATTTTTTAACAAAAAACTTGCTGATGCAACAAATGGAAAGATAGAAGTAGAAGTTGTTAATGAAGATTATTTTCCTATGTAACAACATATTTTTCTAATAAAATCTGTTTTTTCAAAAATATTTTTAAAAATTTTGAAAAAATAAAGGAATAATATAAATTTTGTTGTATATAATAGTGTAGGTTTTACAACTATTGAAAGGAGTGTTATTTTGCCATTACCGGAAAGCTTTTTGCAAGAACTAAAAATGCGTAGTGACCTTACGGAACTTGCATCAAATTATATTTCTCTAAAGCGTAAGGGTAGGAATATGGTAGGACTTTGTCCTTTTCATGGCGAAAAAACACCATCTTTTAATATTTATACCGAAAACAATTCTTTTTATTGCTTTGGTTGTGGTGCCGGTGGTGATGTAATTACCTTTATAATGAAGATTGAAAATCTTGATTATATTGAGGCTGTTAAATTTCTTGCTGAAAGAGCTGGACTTAATATGCCGGAAGAAAGTAATTATGATGATTCTATGGCAAACCTTAAGAAAAGAATTTATGAGGCTAATAGAGAAACTGCAAGATTTTTCCATAGATGTCTGTACAGTCCTTTAGGTAAGGAAGGCTTAGATTACCTTCATAGCAGAGGACTAACTGACAAAACTATCAGACATTTTGGTTTAGGTTTTGCTCCTAATGACCACTTTGCACTTTCAAATTATCTAAGAAAAAAAGGTTTTAAGGATAACGAACTTATAAGTGCTAACCTTGTTTACAAGAACAAAAGTGGTAACGGTACAAACGATAGATTTTATAACCGAGTTATGTTTCCTATTATAGATGTAAGGGGAAATGTAATTGCCTTTGGTGGTAGAATTATGACTGACCAAAAGCCTAAGTACCTTAACACAAGCGATACACCTGTATTTAGTAAAAGTAATAATTTATTTTCACTTAATAATGCTAAGAAAAATCAGGACAGAACCCTTATTTTGTGTGAGGGTTATATGGATGTTATTGCAGTAAATCAAGCCGGTTTTCAGAACGCAGTTGCTACCTTAGGTACTGCATTAACCAGTCAACAAGCATCTGTTATGAAGCGTTATGCCGATGATGTTATCATTTGTTATGATGCCGATGAAGCAGGTCAAAAAGCAACCCAAAGAGCCATTGGAATTCTCAGAAGAACAGGACTTAACATAAGAGTCCTTACAGTTCCTGATGGTAAAGACCCTGATGAATTTATCAGAAAACATGGTGATAATGGTGGTGCTGCTTTCTATAATCTGGTGAATGGTAGCTTTAATGATGTTGATTATCAGCTATCAAAAGTAAGAAAAAAATATGACCTAAAACTGGCAGACCAAAGAGTTAAATATGTCAATGAAGCAATTAATATAATTGCTAAAATAGATGATGATGTAGAACGAGATGTTTACAGCTCTAAGTTAGCTGATGAAACAGGTGTTCATACAGAGTCAATTTCTAGTTCTCTAAAGAGAGTTAGAAGTAAAATTAAATATAGCAATAGAAAAGAAGAATTTAGAAAAATCAGAACTAATCTTTCAGGCAGAGAAGACAAAATAAACTTGCAACATAAGGATAAGCCAAGGGCAACTATTGCCGAAGAAATGTTATTATCATATATGGTTAATCATCCTGAGGTTGAGCAGTATATTTATTCAAGAGTGCCTAATGATTCATTTGTCACAGATTTTAACAAAAAACTATATGGTTATTTTGTTAACAGAATTGAGGGTGGTTATGAGCCATTAACTTCTCTAAACGAGGATTTTACTTCTGATGAAGTGAACAAAGTCTATTCTATTGTCAATAAAACAATAGACAAAAATCCTACTCAACAAGCTCTGGATGAGTACATAAGTGTTATCTTTGAGGAAAAGGGTAAGTTGTCGAAGGAACAAATCGCAAACACATCACTTGATGAGTTTAGTCAGCAGATTAATAATCTGAAGAAGAAACGAGAATAAGGAGAGATATATATGAGTGGACAGGTTGATAAGAAAACAGTAATCAAAGATTTACTTGAACAAGGTAAACAAAAGGGAAGCCTTTCAAACCAAGAAATCCTTGATGCTATCGGTGAAATTGAATTTTCACCTGAACAACTGGAAAAGCTATATGATGGTTTAGAAGCACAGGGTATCGAAATCATTGAAGACAACAGTGTTGATTTATCAGATATTGAAATCGTAGCATCAAAATCATCCAGCAAGGGTGACGAAATTGCAGCAGAAAGAGTTGCAATTGATGATCCGGTAAAGGTATATCTAAAGGAAATCGGTAGAGTTCCACTGCTTTCTCCTGAAGAAGAAATTGACCTTGCTATTAAAATTGCTGATGGCAACACAGAAGCTAAGAAAAGACTATGTCAAGCAAACCTCAGACTTGTTGTTTCTATTGCAAAGCGTTACCTAGGCAGAGGTATGCTATTCCTAGATCTTATTCAGGAAGGTAACTTAGGCTTGCTAAAGGCTGTTGATAAGTTTGACTATACAAAGGGCTTTAAGTTCTCAACATATGCTACATGGTGGATTAGACAGGCTATCACAAGAGCTATTGCCGATCAGGGCAGAACAATTCGTATTCCTGTTCATATGGTTGAAACTATTAACAAGGTAAAGAAAGTTTCTTCTCAGTTACTTCACCAGAATGGTCACGAACCAACTGCTGATGAAATCGCATCAGAAATTGATATGCCTGTAGATAAGGTTAGAGATATTATGCGTGTTGCTCAAGAACCTGTATCTTTGGAAACACCAATCGGTGAAGAAGAGGATTCTCACCTAGGTGACTTTATTCCTGATGATGATGCACCGGCACCTGCAGATGCTGCATCTCATACATTACTTCGTGAACAACTAAACGAAGTTCTTGATACTTTGACTCCAAGAGAAGAAAAGGTTCTAAGACTTCGTTTTGGTCTTGAAGACGGCAGAAGTCGTACACTTGAAGAAGTAGGTAAGGAATTCAATGTTACTCGTGAGAGAATTCGTCAGATTGAAGCAAAGGCTCTTAGAAAGCTAAGACACCCTTCAAGAAGTAAAATTCTAAAAGATTACCTAGACTAATCAGTATAATTTAACCTCCTTTGTCAATAATGATAAAGGAGGTTTTTTTATATGTGTATGTTAATTGAAGAAATAAAGGGAAGACAAGTCCTAGACTCTAGAGGTAATCCAACAGTTGAAGCAACGGTAACATTATCTGATGGTACAGTACAGTCTGCAATTGTTCCGAGTGGTGCGTCAACCGGTGCATTTGAGGCAGTAGAACTTCGAGATAATGATGATGTGTATTTTGGTAAGTCAGTATACAAAGCAGTAAAAAATATTAACGAAACTTTGGCTCATCATTTAGTAGGTACAAGTCCATATCAGCAACGATTAATTGATAGAATGATGTGTGACCTTGATGGTACAGAGAATAAGAAAAACTTAGGTGCAAATGCTATTTTGGCAGTTTCAATTGCAGTAGCAAAAGCCTCAGCATCATCACTTAATTTACCATTATATAGGTATTTAGGTGGCTTTAATGCTCATAGATTACCTTGTCCTATGATGAATATTCTAAATGGTGGTGCTCATTCAGATAACAATGTGGATATTCAGGAATTTATGATTATGCCGGTAGGTGCTGACAGTTTCCGTGACGGATTAAGACAATGTACGGAAATTTACCACACACTAAAAACATTGTTGAAGAAGGATAAACTTTCTACTGCAGTAGGTGATGAAGGTGGTTTTGCACCAAACCTTTCAGGTGATGAAGAAGCACTTGAATATATTTTGAAAGCAATTGAAGAAGCAGGATATAACACGGAAAATACAAAATTAGCTTTAGATATTGCCTCATCAGAATGGTATGCTGAGGGTATGTACAACTTGCCTAAGAGAAAAATATCTATGACTACAGAAAATATGATTGAATACCTTGATAATCTTACAGAGAAATATCCTATTATCTCAATAGAAGATGGACTTTCAGAATTTGATTGGTCAGGGTGGGAAGAGCTTACCGGAAAGTTATCCCACATACAATTAGTAGGTGATGATTTATTCGTAACAAATGTAAATAAACTTTATAATGGTATCAAGGTTGGAGCAGGCAATTCAATCTTAGTGAAAATGAACCAAATCGGTACTTTAACAGAAACATTTGATGCAATCGAACTTGCCCATAAAGCCGGTTATACAACTGTAATTTCCCACAGAAGTGGTGAAAGTGAAGACACAACAATAGCAGATATTGCAGTTGCTTGTAACTCAGGACAGATAAAAACAGGTGCGCCATGCAGAAGTGAAAGAACTGCAAAGTACAATAGATTGTCTAGAATAGAAGAAGAATTAACAGGTGTGTCAACGTACGGCATAGAGTAATGACTTTATTAATAAATCTTTCGTAAGTTAAATGAAAATATAGTCAAAGTGTCTATAATTTGACCTATTTTTTCTACACATAAACCGTCTATAAAGACGGTTTAATTCTTTTGTAGAAAATTATTTACAATAATATTTGTTAGAATGAGTGTATATGAATACAGAACTAAGGGGGATTTTATGCCTATAAAAAAAATTCTTTCTATGGTTTTGATACTAGTTATGATGGTGGGATTAAATATAGTGAATTTTAATGCTGAAACAACCAAAGATTATGCTGTTTATGCAGCAAAACTAGACGAAACATCTTATAACGGAAATGACCTAGGTGCTACTTATTCTAAGAAAGCTACTACTTTCAAGGTTTGGTCACCAACTGCTTCCGAAGTTAAGGTTAGACTTTATAAGTATGGCTCAGAGAAAGAAAACAAGGATGGCTTCTTTAAGGAACAAGATATGACTTTTGATAAATCAAATGGTGTATGGTCTTGTACCTTAACAGGTGACCTAAAGAACATATACTATACATATGTTGTTACTAATGATGGCAAAGCTGAAGAAGTAGTAGATATTTATGCTAAAGCTGTTGGTGCTAACGGTAAGCGTGGTATGATTGTTGATTTATCTTCAACTAATCCAACAGATTGGAATAAAGATACTCACAAAACTGTTAAGAATCAGACAGATGCTGTTATTTGGGAAGTACAAGTTAAGGACTTTTCTTATGCTGAAAATTCCGGTGTAAGTAAAGAAAATAGAGGTAAATTCTTAGCTTTTACAGAAGATGGTACAGTTGTCGATGGTGTAAGTGGCAACAATGCTACTTGTATTTCTTATCTAAAGAAACTTGGCGTTAACTATGTACAGATTAACCCTATGTATGACTTTGGTTCAGTGGATGAAACCGGTAAGGATGACCAGTTTAACTGGGGTTATGACCCTGTAAACTACAATGTTCCGGAAGGTTCATTTTCTTCTAACCCTTATGACGGTAATGTTAGAATCAATGAATGTAAACAGATGATTAAAGCTCTTCATGATGCCGGTATCGGTGTTATTATGGATGTGGTTTATAACCATACTTATACAGGTGAAGATAGCTATTTTAACAGAACAGTTCCAAATTATTATTATAGAATGAATAGTGACGGTACATTTTCTGATGGTTCAGCTTGTGGTAATGATACTGCTTCCGAACATAAAATGTTCAGAAAATTTATGATTGATTCTATTACTTATTGGGCTAGTGAATACCACATTGATGGCTTTAGATTTGATTTAATGGGACTTCATGATTGTGATACAATGAATCAAATTCGTTATGCTCTTGATGAAATCAATCCACAAATTCTAATGTATGGTGAAGCATGGGATTTAAAGACTGCTTGTGATGATGGTACAGCCTTAGCAACTCAAGCTAATATGGATAAGTTGGACAGTAGAATCGGTGCTTTTGATGATACAGTTCGTGATGCTATTAAGGGCAATACTTTTGATGCAACAGATAAAGGTTTCTTAGCAAGTGGTAAGAAAACCGGTAATATCAAAATCGGTCTTTCCGGTGAATGTGTCAACGGTTGGGCTTCAGCACCAACACAGTCTGTTGTTTATTCAAGTTGTCACGATAACTATACTTTATATGATAAGTTAGTTAGCTCTCTATATCCTGATGAAAAGGATTTTAGAAAGCGTCATGCAAATCTAGTTGAAATGACTAAGTTGAACGCTGCAACAATTTTTTCTGCTCAAGGTATGACATTCTTCCTAGCAGGTGAAGAGTTCTGCCGTAGTAAAGATGGTGATGAAAACAGCTTTAAGTCACCGGCAACTCTAAATATGATTGATTGGGAAAGTGTTAATAACTACAGTGATGTTGTAGAGTACTATAAAGGTATGATACAGATTCACAAGAAGTTTAATGCATTTAGAGACCCAACAACTACTACTGCAAAGAACCTGGATTTTTTTGAAAATGATACAAAGGGGTTAGTTGCTTTTGCAGTTGATGGATTAGAAAATGACAACTTTAAGAAAGTTGCAGTACTTCTAAACGGTAACCCTGATAAATCTGTTAAAGTTGATTTAAGCAAGATTAAGAATTATTCAGATGATTTTGTAATTATTGCAAATGATGAAACTGCCGGTTTAAGAAACCTAGGTACAGTTTCAGGTACTGTAGAAGTTCCACAAAGTTCAGCAATGATTCTTGTTGATAAAGACAGCTTTGATAAAAATTGTCACTCAACAGATGGTGCTGTAGTTGTTGATTATATTGATAACAAAACAGGTGAAAAGGTTTCTACAGAAATTGTTAAAGGTCAAGTAGGTGATAGCTATAGTGTTACACCTAGTGACTCAGTAAGAAGAAAATACAAAATCATTGACAAAGAAAGCACAACAGGTAAATTTACTTCTGAAAACAAACATTGTAAATTTACTGTTGAAGCTTATACAGGTGAATATAGCACAGTAACAATTAAGTTTATTGACTCATCAACCGATAAAGCTATTGCTCCAAGTAAAGTACTAAAGAACCAGGTCGGTCAGCAGTACTTTACTGATGAAATTCCTTCAATTAAGGGCTATGTACTTGATACAGATGCATTACCTGAAAACGGTGCAGGTATTTTTGCAGTAGGTGATAAGGTAGTCACTTATAAGTTTACTAAAGAAAAGACAAAGAAATGTCAAGTTAATGTTATCTATATGGATTCTGATGGTAATATTATGGATATCAAGAAGCTGGAAGGTAAACAAGATAAGAAGTATAAAACAAAGGCTAAAGAGTATGAGAATCTTACTTTAACATCAACTCCAAAGAATGCCTCAGGTGTTTATACAAAAGCAGAACAAACTGTTATTTACAATTATCAATTAAATGACAATAGAAAAAAAGCTCTTGTTACAACTATTGCACTGGTAGGACTTGGTCTATTAGCCGGTGCCGGTATTACCCTAAAAGTTCGTTCTTCAAGAAAGAAGAAGAGAATTAGGGGTATTGAAATTCAGAAATAATATTCTTTGAAGAATTATTTTTTTAATAAAAAAGGGAGGAATAAATAAAATGAAAAGAATTATTTCCGTAGTTCTTTCTATCATGATGTTAGCAACTGTTATTCCATTTGCAACAGTTTCTTCATCAGCAGCTACTGCTTCTACACCAACAAAGTATGAAACAGCAGCTCACAAAATTGATAGTATGTATCGCTACAACGGAACAGACCTTGGTGCTACTTATACTAAAGAAGCAACAACATTCAAGGTTTGGGCACCTACAGCTAAATCAGTAAAGGTTAATTTTTATGCAACCGGTTCTGATAAAGAAGAAGGTGCTAAGGACTTAGGTTCAAAAGAGTTAACATTAGATGAAAAGACAGGTGTTTACTCAGTAAAGGCTGATGGTGATCTAGCAAACACATACTACACTTACACAGTAACAGCTGCAAGTATTGCTGATAGTACAAAGGTTACTACAAAGGAAATTCCTGATGTATATTCAGTAGCTACAGGTGTTAACGGTAAGCGTTCAATGGTTTGTGACCTTTCCAGTACAAATCCGGAAGGTTGGGATCAGGATAAGCATGTTTTAACAGATGACATTGCTGATGCTTCAATTTGGGAAATTCATGTAAAGGACTTCTCATATTCTGAAAGCTCAGGTGTTTCTGCTAAGAATCGTGGTAAGTATCTTGCATTTACAGAACTAGGTACAACTCTAAACAACCTAGGTTCAATTCCAACTTGTGTTGATTACTTAAAAGAACTAGGTATCTCATATGTTCAGATTAACCCAATGTATGACTTTGGTTCAGTTGATGAAACAGGTCCTGATAATCAGTTTAACTGGGGTTATGACCCAGTGAACTACAATGTTCCAGAAGGCTCATATTCATCAAACCCATATGATGGTAATGTTAGAATTAATGAAATGAAGCAGATGATTCAGGCTCTACATAAGGCTGGTATCGGTGTTATTATGGACGTAGTATACAACCATATGTACAACACAAATACATCTTTCCAGGGTACAGTTCCTGATTATTACTACAGAATGAACGCTAATGGTACATGGTCAAATGCATCAGGTTGTGGTAATGATACAGCTTCTGAAAGAGCTATGTATCATAACTTTATGGTTCAGTCAGTTAACTATTGGGCAACTGAATATCACATTGATGGCTTCCGTTTTGACTTAATGGGTCTACATGATGTTAAGACAATGAATGATATTCGTTCAACACTAGACAAGATTAGCCCTAAGATGCCTGTATATGGCGAAGGTTGGTCAATGTCTACTAAGAATGACCTAACAGACTATGATGGTGATACAGTACGGATGGCTTCACAGGGTTCTACAAAGGCTCTGGATAGCAGGGTTGGTATGTTCAACGACCAGTATCGTGATGCTGTTAAGGGTAGTTACTCATCAATCGATGCTAAGGGTTATATCCAAGGTAACCTAGTTGATACATCTAAGGGCGTTAGATATGGTGTAAGAGCTAACACAGCCGGTTCTGCTGCAAAATGGAAGGCTTATTCTCCTGCACAGTGTGTTAACTATGTATCTTGCCACGATAACAACACTCTATACGATAAACTATGGGGTTCTGTATATGGTAAGACATCTGATTACAGAGCAAGAAATAATAACCTAATTCGTATCAATAAGTTTGCCGAAACAATTGGTGCAACTTCTCAGGGTCTTCACTTCTTCCTAGCAGGTGAAGAAATGGGTAGATCTAAAGATGGTGACGAAAACTCATATAATTCTGCTGCTACAGAAAATATGATTGATTGGAATGATGTTTCCAAGAATGCAGACCTAGTTTCTTACTACAAGGGTATGCTTGATATTCGTAAGTCATTCTCACCATTTACAACAGATGACATTAACCTAAGGGATAACTACAGATTCGGTCAAACATTAACGAATTCATCTAATATTGTTTCTTACACAGTTTCTAATGCTACTGAAGGCGAATGGAACAAACTTGCTGTTGTTATGAATAATGATGTTGAGAAGAGTGCAACAGTTTCTCTGGCATTTGATAAAACTCTTGCTAATGATACAGAATGGGTTGTTATTGCCGACAGTGATGAAGCAGGTCTAACTCCAATTAAGTACATTAAGGGTAATGAAATTGAAGTTCCTTCACAGACTGCTATGGTTCTTGTTGAAAAGTCAACATATGAAAAGGCTAACATCAAGACTAATAGATCAAAGGTTACAGTTGTTAACAAAGATGTTGATACAGGTAAGATTCTTTCAAAGCAGGTTCTATACGGTACAGCTGGTACAAAGTATGAAGCTAAGACAGATGAAAATCTAAAGTTACAGTATGAGCTTCTTGGTATTGATGGTGATCAGTATGGTACATTCGGTACTACTGATAAGACAGTTACATTTCTCTATGGTGAATATGTACCTGAAAATCTAAAAAAGACCCTAACAGGTAAGTCAAAGTTAACTGTTAAGGACGCTACTCTAATTCAGAAGTATCTAAGCAAAACTGCAACTTTAACTGAAGAACAGATTAAAACAGCTGACTACAACCAGGATGGTGTTGTTAATGTTGCTGATGCTACTTTAGTTCAGAAGAAGATTACTCACAAAGATTATGGTCTAGTAAATAAAATCCGTATTAGATATATTAGTAAGTCAACTAATAAGCCAATCGCTCCTGATAAGGTAATGGATATAGTTGCCGGTAAGAGCGATACTTATACACCTGATAAACTAATTGCCTATAAGTATGCTAATGAATATACACTAGATGGTAATAAGGTAGAAAGTGAAGTTTCTTCAGTAGATGTTCAGCACAAGTTTGCAGGTCAGCTACTACTATTCTATTATGATGATGATAACTATGATGTAACACTTCATGTTAAGCACAGTGGTTCTGCTACATGGACACCAAAACTGTGGGCTTGGTATGATACAGAACTAGGTTCTGTTAACATTTATAATAAATGGCCAGGTCAGTCATTAACAAAGGGTGATGATGGTTGGTTTACAACAACATTTAAGGTAGCTAATGGTGTTGATTATAGCTTAATCATCAACAATGGTACAGTTCAGACTCAGGACTACAACGGTGTTTCCGGTACAGAAAAATGGATTATCATCAATGATAATAAGATTATTGATAAGGGAGACTTCTTATCATTCTATGATACAAAACCTGGCTTAATCGGTTAATAAAAAAATAGTCAAACATTTAGCCCCACTTTATGTGGGGCTATTTTTATAGGTTTAATAATAAATGTTGGAGTAAGAAAAGTAGAGTATAAATTTAAAAATCCGTTAGAATGAAATTATTTAATTAAACAAAACAATGTCAAAAAATTAATCGACATATAATTACTAAATAATACCAATTTGTAATTATTAAAACAAAATTATTTCAATTTCATAACAACATTGTACCAAATAGTGACAAATAATACTATATAGTGCTATAATCTACTTGTAAGGAAAAAATATTCTAAATATATTTCTAGTCTTTAATTTATCCTATGATAAATGTATATATGCAGAATTGTTTTGTTCCACTTGTTAATTTGTTAGAAAATACGGGTGCTAATGCACCTGTTTTTTCTTTTGTATAAAAGTAGTTCTATTGTTGACAATTAGAATTCAAAGTGTTATTATAATTATCGGAAAGAAGGAGAGGCAATGAGCTATCATAAGTTGATGATGGAGAATAACACAATGTACACAAAAAAGGTATTTGACAATGTAGCAGATAGAAAGTTGTCTAAAGGACAACCGAAAATCTTAGAATACCTTTACGAAAATGATGGTGCAGTACAGAAAGATATTGCAAAGTCTTGTTTTATTGAACAAGCAACTGTCACAAGCATTTTAGCAAGAATGGAAAAGAATGAACTTATCATCCGTAAGGTTGATCCTGATAATCGCAGATTTCAGTTTGTGTATTTAACTGAAAAGGGAAAAGTAGAGGCAAAGTTTGTTATAGAGTCTTTTGCTAAGCTAGAGAATAATGCTCTGAAAGATTTTACTGATGAAGAGAAAATGCAATTTGTAAATTTTCTAAATAGAGTCAATAAAAACTTGAAGGAGTGTTAATATGAAGAAGAAAAATTTAGTTAGACGATATATTGTATTTTTGTTTGGACTTTTTATAAGTTCTTTAGGTGTTGCATTTGTAACAAAAGCAAGTTTGGGTACATCACCGATTTCAAGTATTCCATATGTACTTAGCCTAAAATTTACACCAACTTTAGGTGTATTCACAATTTATTTCAGTCTATTTTTAATTCTTTTGCAGATTATTATTCTAGGAAAGAAATTTAACAAAATAGATTTATTGCAAATTCCTGTATCAATTTTGTTTGGTTATTTTATAGATATTTCTATGTTTCTTTTAACTTGGGTTAATAGCGATATTTATGTAGTAAAAGTTCTTTACCTGTTAATCGGTTGTGTAATCCTTGGTTTTGGTGTTTATTTGGAAGTAATTGCTGATGTTCTTATGCTTCCGGGTGAGTCATTTGTTCGTTCACTAACAATTAGTTTTGGTGTTGACTTTGGTATTACAAAGGTTTGTTTTGATGCTTCTATGACAGTAACTGCCGGTATAATTTCATTTATATTATTTAACACAATCAATGGTGTAAGAGAAGGTACAATTGTAGCTGCTTTAATAGTAGGATTAATTGCAAAGTTTTTTGGTAAGCACCTTGCTTTTTTAACAATGCTACTTATTCCACAATCTGCAACAGCTGAGACAACTGAACATAAAGAAAACACTAACAACCTTATTATCACAATTGCTAGGGGTTACGGTAGTGGTGGCCGAGAAATCGGCAAATTGGTGGCTGATAAGCTAGGTATTAAATATTTTGACAAGGATATTATTACACTAACAACTGAGCAAAGTGGAAACACAGAGCATTATGTAGAGAATAATGAGCAAAAAATTGCTAACAGTGCTTTTTATAATTTCTATTCACAGTTTTATTATGAGGGTGCTGAAAGCACAAAGTGTGATAAACTGTTTAATGTGGAAAAGAATGTTATGATAGACCTTGCATCTAAGGGCGATTGTGTTATCTTAGGCAGATTAGGTAACTTTATTTTTAAAGACTATGAAAATGCTTTACATATCTTTATTGACAGTAACCTTGAAAATAAAATTGCAAGAGTTATGAAAAGAGATGATTTGTCTGAAAATGATGCTAAAGCTAAAATTAAAAGAGTAGAAACGGAAAGAAAAAATCATTGCAAACATTTCTCTAACAAGGAATGGGGAGCAACCTCTACTTATGATTTAACACTTAATAGTAGTAAATATTCTGTTGATAAAATCGCAGATATTATTGTTTCCTTAGTGAAAAACAAAGTTAATAAATAATTGCAAAAAAATAAACTCCTCACAACTGTGAGGAGTTTTGTTATATAAAAATGTATTCTTAATTAGTTCTTAAGTGCCTGTAGTGGAGCAGGAATCTGACCACCTCTGTTAATAAACTTAGCAGGTGAACCTTTTCTAAGTTCCATAACAGGACCGTAACCAAGTAGACCACCAAAGTTAAGAGTGTCACCGGCTTTTTTACCAATAGCAGGGATAAGTCTTACTGCAGTTGTCTTAGTATTAACCATACCGATAGCTGCTTCATCAGCAATAACTGCACTGATAACATCAGCAGATGTGTCACCTGGAACAACAATCATATCAAGACCAACAGAGCAAACAGCTGTCATACTTTCTAGTTTAGTAATGTCAAGGTAACCGTTTTCAGCAGCAGCAATCATACCGGCATCTTCAGAAACAGGAATAAATGCACCTGACAGACCACCAACTCTTGAAGAAGCCATAACGCCACCTTTTTTAACTGCATCATTTAGCATAGCAAGAGCAGCAGTAGTACCGTGAGCACCACAACCTTCAAGACCCATTTCTTCCAGAATATAAGCAACTGAGTCACCAACTGCCGGAGTAGGTGCAAGAGAAAGGTCAACAATACCAAAAGGTACATCAAGTCTCTTACTAGCCTGTTGAGCAACTAGCTGACCCATTCTTGTAATCTTAAATGCAGTCTTTTTGATAACATCGGCAATTTGAGCAATGTTGTGATTTTCACATTTTGTAAGAGCAGCTCTTACAACACCGGGACCTGATACACCAACATTGATAACCTTATCAGCTTCACCAACACCATGGAAAGCACCTGCCATAAATGGGTTATCTTCCGGAGCATTACAAAATACAACTAACTTTGCAGCACCAATACAATCTTTATCCTTAGTCAGTTCAGCAGTATCTTTAACAATCTGACCCATAATTTTAACAGCATCCATATTGATACCGGCCTTAGTTGAGCCAATGTTTACAGATGAACATACTTTTTCAGTAGTAGCAAGTGCTTCAGGAATAGATTTAATCAGTTCCATATCACCAGATGCAAAACCTTTTTGTACAAGTGCTGAGTAACCACCGATAAAGTTAATACCAAGTGTATCAGCAGCTTTATCAAGTGTTTTAGCAAACTTAGTAATATCCTGGTTCTTACATGGAGCAGCAACCATACCGATAGGAGTTACAGAAACTCTCTTGTTAATGATAGGAATACCATATTCGCTTTCAATATCCATACCTGTTTTTACTAAGTCTTTTGCACTGTAACAAACCTTGTCATAAACCTTCTGACAAGCCTTGTCTATATCATTATCCATACAATCAAGTAGAGAAATACCCATTGTTATAGTTCTAACATCAAGGTCCTCATTGTCAATCATATTTATTGTTTCAAGAATATCTTTTGTTTCTAGCATTACTTATACCCCTTAAATTTTGTGCATTGAATTGAAAATATCTTCATGCATTGAGTGAATCTTAAGGTTGTTTTCATCACCAAGTTTTTCAAGAGTAGATGAAAGTTCACCAAAATTCTTCTTTCCTAGTTCTACAAGCATAATCATAGCAAACATATCCTGAAGAACGCTCTGTGATACTTCAACGATATTTGCGTCATATTCAGAACATACTGTAGATACTTTAGCAAGAATTCCTACAGTGTCTTTACCTACAACAGTGATAACAGCTTTCATAATGTACCTCCAAAAATTAATTTCTTTAATTATACTACTTAATCGTATAATTGTAAAGTCACTTTATTGCATTAAAGTGCAAAATGTGATAAACTTCTTATAGGTGATATTTATGATTATATGTGATAGCCACACTCATTCATCATTTTCTTTTGATGCAGAAGTACCAATGGAGGATATGGTGAAAGGTGCAGTTAAGAAAAATATTAATGTAATTACTTTTACTGACCATTGTGATGCAATAGGTATTTATGATGAAAAGAAATTTGAGTCAGTTCTTGAAGAAGAAATCCCAAAGTCAGTAGCTGAGTCAAAAAGATTAAAAGAAGTTTATAGTGACAAAATTAAAGTTCTTACAGGTGTTGAACTAGGTGAACCTACTCATTCACCGGAAAAGACCAAAGTTGCTTTAGGTTTAGGTGACTATGATTTTATCTTAGCATCAACTCACGAAGTAAGGGGTAGAGAGGACTTTTATTTTCTGGAGTATAACGAAAGTAATATTGACACTTTACTTACAGAATACTTTAATGAACAGCTTGAAGTAGTAAAGTGGAATGGCTTTGATAGTTTAGCACATTTTGATTATCCGGCAAGATATATTGCAGAAAGAACTGATATTAAGCTAGATTATTCAAAGTATAATAATGTAATTGATGAAATTCTCTCAACCTTAATCAAGAACAATAAAGCACTTGAAATCAATACTTCTACTATCAGTAAACCACTTTCAAGACCAATGCCTGACAAAAATATCCTTAAAAGATATAAAGAATTAGGTGGCTATTTAATTACTTTAGGTAGTGATGCTCATACAGTAGAAGCACTTTCTCAAGATTTTGATAAAGCCTTTGAAATCTTAAAAGAACGGGGATTTACCTCATATTATTATTATGAAAAGCATAATCCAATAAAGGTGGATTTGCTATGACACATTATATGAATTTATGTAGTGAACCATTTAATTCTATCAAAGATAAAGAGAAAATTTATGAACTTAGACTTCTTGACCCTAAAAGACAAAAGGTAAAAGTAGGGGATATTATAATTTTTACTAATCTCGATAATAAGGAAACTTTATCAGTTAAAGTAGTTGGATTACATAAGTTTAGTTCTTTTGAAGAATTATATAATAACCTACCACTTGATAAATGTGGCTATAATGAAAGTAATATTCATATGGCTACACCTAAGGATATGGAAAAATATTATCCTACAGAAAAGCAAAGTCAGTACGGTGTAGTAGGTATTGAAATTTCTTTAATAGAAAATTAATGTTCTGTTTAAATAAAGCTAGGTAACAAAAAAGTGTGCAGAATTTTCTGCACACTAATTTTTTATCTAATATGTAATCTTAAAGAGTTTTTGCAAATTCCTTAAGATATTTCTTAAAGTCCTCACCAACTTCAGGGTGATTAATACCAACTTCAATTGATGCTTGAAGAATACCTAGCTTGTTACCCATATCGTATCTTGTGCCTGTATATTCAACAGCAGTCATACCAACAGTAGTAGCAATTTCTTTCATTGCATCAGTTAGCTGAATTTCGCCACCCTTACCAGGCTTAGTGTTTTCAAGAATTTCAAAAATTTCAGGTGGAAGAACACATCTACCAAGAATAGAGTAGCAAGAAAGCACTTCTTCAGGAGTTTGTGGTTTTTCAACCATATCAGTACACTTATAAATATTGTCGTGAATGTTTTCAACTGCAAGTGAACCGTATTTGTGAATTTCTGTTTCAGGTACTAGCTTAACACCAACAACACCCTTACCATATTCACCGTAAGACTCAATTAGTTCACCGATTGCAGGATTTTCACCAATGATAACATCATCACCATACATAACGGCAAATGGTTCATTGCCAACAAAGTTCTTAGCTCTTAGAATAGCATGACCAAGACCCTTAGTTTCAACCTGTCTGATAAATGTAATGTTAGCAAGTTTAGAAATATTCTTTACTGTTTCAAGAATTTCTTGCTTTTCAGGTTTGTCAAGGGCAGCTTCTAGTTCAGGTGCACGGTCAAAATGATCTTCAATAACACCTTTACCTCTGTTAGTGATAATCAAAATGTCAGTAATACCGGCCTTAACAGCTTCTTCAACAATGTACTGAATAGCAGGTTTGTCAACAATAGGGAACATTTCTTTTGGCATAGCCTTTGTAGCAGGTAGTACTCTTGTACCTAAACCGGCAGCAGGAATAACAGCCTTTGTAATTTTCATATTTACCTCAATCCTTAATTTTACTTGTTTTTATCTTAATAAAAAGACCGGAGCATAGTTAAGTATTAGCATTACAACAATTAAGCTAAATGCTAGAGCAGTATTAACTCCACCTTTTGTTTGCAATTCATTGTCAGCAGCAGTTTCTGAAGAACTCTGTGACTTAATTTTCTTTACTTGTTTGCAACAATGTTTGTAGTAACATCTGTTTGCTATAAATCCACACACCAAATGCAATGCATAATATATAAGCAGACATATAAACGAGAAGATTACTATTAAGTAATCACCGGTATCCAGCTTTTCAACTGCACTCATAAACATTGGATATATGTCAGATGGATTCATATTTGTATGTGTGTTTACAATATCATTTAATACTTGACTGATAACTGTGTAATTACCGTAAGTGAAAAATGTGTAACAAGCAATCATTATTGCTGTAATAAATCCACCTAGTTTGTATTGCTTTCTATATAGTAGATAACCACCACCAAAAAGCAAACCGGCAAAATTAAACTTAGACTTGTTGAAAGTCTTAATTTTGTTAAATACTTGCATATAGTATGGTGTGTTTTGCTTAACTAGCTTAGCAACTTCACCGGCTTTTGCACCATCTTCAAATTCAGTTTCAGGAGCAACACCACCCATAGGGTCAAACTGTACTGCATTAAAACCACCAAAAGGCATACCGTTAGGGTTATTACCAAAAGGATTACCATTTTGATTATTACCGTAAGGATTACCTTGGTTGTTAAAAGGACTTCCTTGATTAGTATTTTGGTTTTGATTTTGACCAAAATTATTGTTCGGAATGTCAATCAAAGGTGTGCCACATTTTGAACAGTAAAAAGTACCCTCAGAATTAATTTCACCACAATTCTTGCACTTTACAGATCCTTCTGGAACATCACTTTCATTTTCTTCTTTCTCAAAGTCATAGCCCTCACTATGCTTATCTTCATTGTAACAATGACCAAGTTCTTCGTAACATTTTCTGTGATGGGGAGTACCACACACAGGACAAACAACTACATCATCATCAGCATGAAAGTTTTTGTCACAAACAGGACATCTAAAACCTATATAGTCCATTTTTACTTCCTTTATTCTCTTTTATTAGTGTATAGTTAGCACATGATACACTTATTATGCTACTAATTTTAATATATTATATCAAATATATTATCATATATCAATACATTTTTTCTAATATTTGTATTATGTTTAATATGATTATTTACATTTTCGGAATTATGGGATATAATGAATTGTGATAATGTAAATGAGGTATGTATTATGGTACAGTTTGAAGAATTAAAATTAAAACTAGAGGGTTTAAAGCCTGAGATTGATGACTTGTCGGATGCACTTGGTCTTTCGGCTATTAAAAGTGAAATTCAACAGTTAGAGAATCGTGCTGCTGAACCTGGTTTTTATGATGATATTGAAAAGAGCCAGAAGATTCTTAAGAGAACTTCTGACCTTAACGCAAAGGTGGATAACTTTAATTCACTTGTAGATAAGTATGAAGACACCTTAACTCTAATTGAACTTGGAGATGAGGAAGAGGACTTGTCACTACTTGAAGAAGCAGAAAGTGAAGTTGCTAAGGTAGAAGAAATTCTGGAAAAGCAAAGACTACAAACTTTGCTAACAGGTGAATATGACAAGAACAATGCTATCCTTACTTTCCATGCAGGTAGTGGTGGTACAGAAGCTCAGGATTGGGCTGAAATGCTTTACAGAATGTACACTCGTTGGGCAGCTGACCATGGCTTTAATGTTAAGGAAGTTGACTACCTAGAAGGTGATGAAGCAGGACTAAAGTCTGCTGTACTTTTAGTTGAAGGTGAAAATGCTTACGGTTACCTGAAGAGTGAAGCCGGTGTTCATAGATTAGTTAGAGTATCACCATTTGACTCAGCAGGTAGAAGACATACAAGTTTCAGTTCACTTGAAGTTATGCCTGAAATTAATGATGATATTAAAATCGACATTCGTGACGAAGATATTAAAATGGATGTTTACCGTGCATCAGGTGCAGGTGGACAGAAAGTTAACAAAACTTCATCAGCAGTTAGACTAACACATATTCCAACAGGTATTGTTGTTGCATCTCAGGTTGAGCGTAGCCAATACCAGAACAGAGATGTGGCTATGAAAATGCTTATGTCTAAGTTGATGGAAATTAAAGAAAGAGAACATTTAGACAAAATCGAAGATATTAAGGGCGTTCAAAAGGAAATTACTTGGGGTAGCCAGATTCGTTCATATGTATTTATGCCATATACACTTGTTAAAGACCATAGAACAAATTATGAAACAGGTAATGTAAATGCAGTTATGGACGGCGACCTTGACGGTTTCATTAACGCTTATTTAAAGATGATTGGACACAAGGAGAACCAATAATGAAATATTTAGTAATGTTATGTGACGGTATGGCTGATGAGCCATTTGAAAAGTTAGGCAACAAAACTCCAATGGAAGTTGCCAATAAACCTATGATGGATTTTCTTGCATCAAAGGGTGAAGTAGGTATGGTTAAGACAGTAGCAGAGGGGTTAAAACCCGGTTCTGATGTTGCTAACCTTTCTGTACTGGGTTATGAACCGGCAGTTTATTATACAGGCAGAAGTCCTCTGGAAGCTGCTTCAATCGGTATCGATTTAAAGGAAACTGATGTTACACTAAGATGTAACCTTGTAACTTTGTCTGATGAAGAAAATTATGAAGACAAAACAATGGTTGACTATTGTGGTGGCGATATTAGTACAGAAGAAGCAAAGGTTCTTATTGATTATATTGATGAAAAGTTAGGCAATGACATTTTCAAGTTCTATGCCGGCGTTCAGTATAGACATTGCTTAGTATGGGCTAACGGTGACAAAGACAATGTTTCTTTCACACCACCTCATGATATTTCTGAAAGAGTTATCAAGGATTATATTCCAACAGGTAGCAAGGTAGAACCACTATATGATTTAATGAAAAAGTCATATGACCTACTAAAAGACCACCCACTAAATCAAAAGAGAGTTGCTGAGGGTAAGCGTCCTGCTAACTCAATTTGGCTATGGGGTGAAGGCACAAAACCTGTTCTTGACAGTTTCTATAATAAGTTCAAGAAGAAAGGTTCAATGATTTCAGCAGTTGACCTACTAAAGGGTATTGCTATTTGTGCCGATATGGATAGTATTGATGTTGATGGTACAACAGGCTACATTGATACTAACTTTGAAGGTAAAGCAAAGGCTGCTATTGAAGAATTTAAGAAAGGTCAGGACTTTGTTTATATTCATGTTGAAGCACCTGATGAATGTGGTCATAGAGGTGAATACAACAACAAGGTAAAGGCCATTGAACTAATTGATGAAAAGATTTTAACACCTGTAGTTGAATTTTTAAAGGGTTATGATGATTTTGCAGTTTTGGTATGCCCTGACCATCCAACTCCACTTAACATTAAAACTCATTCATCAAATCCTGTTCCATTCCTAATCTATAATAGCAAGGATGAAAAGAACAGTGGTGTAGATGTATTTACAGAAGCTAATGCTAAGAAAACCGGTGAATACATTGAAAAAGGTTTCACAATGATGAATTACTTCCTAAGTAAGTAATTTTCAATAAAAATCTAAAGAAATAGCGTGTAGATTTTTCTACACGCTATTGTTGATTTATATTATCTTTTATGATAAAATAACCAAGGCAAATTAAATATAGGGTATAAATTGGAAACGCACATTACTTTTCTAAGTGATGATAACGAACAACACAAAATTTTTAATGTGTTGTTTTTTTATTATTATTTTTTAGAAAAGTGAGGAAAATTTATGCCAAAAACAAAATTTCAAGATGTTATTTTTACCATTATGATGGTTATTCTAATGGTGTATGCAATGATTTGTTATAACATTGCAATCAGTATGGGTGGACTAAGCAACAAAGTATTCTTAATGGCTTTTTCGGAAATGCCAATTATGTGTGCCGTAGCTTTTGTACTGGAATTTTTAGTAGTAGGCAGAGTTGTAAAGCATTTAACATTTAAAACTATTGACCCTGCAAAGACTCAACCAATCTTTATTACTCTAATGATTTCAGCACTTACAGTTTGCTTTATGTGTCCTGTAATGAGTTTTGTTGCATCAGTTCTGTTTAATTACAGTGGTGCAGAAAATATAGTTTCAACTTGGTTACAGATTACAGTTATGAATTTCCCTATGGCTATGTTCTGGCAGTTATGTTATGCCGGTCCAATAGTAAGAAAGATTTTCAGAACAATTTTCAAGAAACAACTTGCTGAAGATAAATAAAATTTAATGTAAATATAAAAATGCCGACTAATTACTAGTCGGCATAATTTTTTGTTTTTTTAATTATTGAACTCTATTTTGTAAAAGTTATATTGAAAAATTAAAATTCTTCAACTGCTTCTTCAATAGCAGTGGCAAGCTGATCAGGACAACTTGTGCCTCTGCCTCTACAGTCAATACCCTTTAGTCTTTTGATAGCTTCTTCAGCATCCATACCTTCAATCAAAGCTGCCACACCCTGAGTATTACCGGCACAACCACCAACAAACTTTACATTTCTTACCTTACAATCATCATCAAGTTCAAAGTTAATTTGTCTTGAACAAACACCATGTGGTGTATATGTATATGTCATAACCATTTCCTCCTAAATTGTGTAAATAAAAAAATAGTGGTCAAAAACCACTATTTACTGGAGCGGATGACGGGGCTCGAACCCGCTACCTCCACCTTGGCAAGGTGGCGCTCTACCAGATGAGCTACATCCGCATATCTTCACAACAATTGTATTATATCATAAAATTTCAAATAGTCAAGATAAAACTTTGAAAAAAACTTTATTTTTCGTCAAAATTATGGTACAATCTGTGTTACAATATAAAGAGAATTAGAAGAAAGGGTGTTTTGCATTGTTAATTGAACTTAATCTAGGCAAGTGGGGTTCTATTTTCCCAGTACCTAATAGTGTAGTTGATGAAGATATAAAACTAGCAACAGAAAATCAACTAAAGGTACTTCTATATGTTTTGCGACATAATGGAGATACACTTACAGAAGAAATTTTAAGTGACAAGCTAGGTATAAATAGTGATGATGTTACAGATGCCCTAAACTTTTGGGTTAGTAGGGAAGTACTTTCAAATACTTACGATTTACCACTTAGAGATAATGCATCGGTTCAAAAGCCTAAAGTACAACCTGCTAGGGAAACTGTTTCAAGAAACGCAACACCTAGAACAAATGTACCTAACCCTACTGTAAATCAAGTACAACAAAATCCTATTCCAATAAATCAAGGTTCTGTAAATCAAAAGCCGGTTAATAGCACTGTGCAAAATGTAGAACCTGTAAAAGAAGTTAAAAAACCAAGACCACTTTCTCGTCAACAAAAGCCTGATTCAGTTTTTGTTGCTCAAAGGTTAAAGGAAGATAAGCAACTTGCAGAACTTCTTGAAGAAGTTCAGAATGTGTTTGGTAAGCCGATTTCAAGTGGTGACATTGCAACACTTGTGATGTTACATGAAACAGACGGTTTGCCTTGTGAAGTACTTATGATGCTTGTTTACTATTGCCATTCTATCGGTAAAGACAATATGAGATATATTGAGAAAATGGGTGTTGAATGGGCAGCAAATGACATTACTACTCTCGAAAGAGCAGATGAAAGAATTGCCAATATGCAAACTTATGGTGAAAGCTGGAAGAGAGTTTCTCAGATTATAGGTATGTATAATTCCGGTTATCCAACAAAAGCACAACAGGAAAATTCCAACCGTTGGGTGAATGAATGGAAGTTCTCTGATGAAATGATTAAGGAAGCATATGAAAGATGTGTTAATCATAAGAATAAGTTTAATATTTCATATACAAATGGTATCCTTAAAAATTGGCACAAAAACGGTATTACAACATTACAAGAATTAAGAGATTTTGAAGAAAAGAAATCTGTTTCAAATTCAACTAACAAAAATCAAGAAAAACAAGCTGTATCATACGATATAGACAGTTATGAAGATTTCAGTATGTTTGACTAAGAGGTTACTATGGGGTTCAACAGTAAAATTAATCAAAAAGCTGACGAAATATTAAATAATAAAAGGCTAGAGGCTCTACATAATCAGGATAGAATGAGGAGCATAGTTTATAGCCAATTTCCTAGATTACAAGAAATTGAACAACAATTGATTATCATAGGTTCAGAAACTGCAAAGGCAGTTTTAAATGGTGGTTCAGCAGTAGAAATGACAAAGAAATTAGCTAAAGAAAGTTTAGCACTTCAAAGTGAAGCAAGAGATATTTTAGTTTCTCACGGTTACAAAGAAGATGCTTTAGAACCACATTTTTCTTGTACTAAATGTAATGATACAGGAAGATATGATGATGAAAAAGGAAGAACAGTTCTTTGTGATTGTTTAAAGAAAATCAGAATTGATGTTGCTTGTGATGAACTTAACAAGTCCTCACCACTGGAATTATCTTCATTTGATAATTTTAGTCTTGATTATTATGATATGGATATTCAGGAGGATAAGCAAGTTTCACCATATGAAAGAATGAGCAAAGTCCTTGCTTATTGCAAAAAGTATGCAAGAACTTTTTCTTTGGACTCACCAAGTATTATGATGAGAGGTGCAACAGGACTAGGCAAAACTCATTTAAGTTTAGCAATTGCAAACGAAGTTATCCAAAATGGTTTTGGTGTAATTTATGTTTCAGCACCAATGTTGCTTTCAACTTTGGAGAAAAGTCACTTTAAGTATGATTACGATACAGAGGAAGAAACAATCAATTCTCTTGTAACTTGTGATTTACTTATTATTGATGACTTAGGAACAGAATTTCAGTCCAGCTATTCCACATCAACAATCTACAATATCTTTAATTCACGATTGCTAAACAGAAAACCTACAATAATGAATACTAACCTAACTCTAAAAGATTTAGAGAAAAGCTATTCGCCAAGGTTTGTATCTCGTGTAATGGGTAATTGTGCTAAGATTGATTTCTTAGGCAGAGATATTAGAAGACCAAGACCAAGAAGACAGTAAATATTTTTACATAAGAAAAGACTCAAACTTTTTAGGTTTGAGTCTTTTTCTATATCCGATTATTTAAAATTAACCGTAATAGGACAAATCTCAGCATGAGTACCAACTCTAATGTATGGACCGTAAATACCAACACCGGAAGTAACAATGTTGTGCATATAACCTTTCTTTAAGTAACCACAAGCATTTTCCCAAAATAGCTTAATAAAAATATTACCGGGGAAAATTTGTCCATCATGAGTGTGACCACATAATAATACATCAGTACCGGCTTTGCTTAATTCATCCAGTTCATTAGGTTCGTGATAAATAGTGAAGATAGGCTTTGATTTATCAAGTCCCTTTAATAATTCATCAGCACTTTTCTTAACTTCACCGGTAGCAGGTTTTTCATCATCCAATCTACCGGCTACATAAAATTTGTTGTCAATCAACTTAACTTCATCAGTTAGCAGGTTGATTTTAGCTTTTTTAAAGAATGAGTCCATTCTCTTATCATGTTCAAGTGTTTTACCTGTGCTAAATGTAAAACCGGCAAGTATCTTTTGGTTTACATCGTGATTACCCCAACAAGCATATGTACCATATGTACTTTTCATTTGAGAAAGTAAATTTGCTAACTTGTCCGGATCTTCAAGTGAATTATAGTCATTGTCGTAAATATCACCGGCAATACATACCATATCAGGCTTTTGTTCATTTACCAGCTTAACCATCTTTTCAATTTGGTCAACACCAATACTGTAACCCATATGTAAGTCGGCAAGTAACACAACTTTCATACTATTGACATTTTGAACCTGTTTATGAACTGTTATGTTGTAATCGGTAACTTTAATGTCCCTGGCATTATAAAGACCATAAGCAGAAACACCACCAATAATAGCAAGTGTAAGAATACCACTTATAACACTGTTTTTCCTTATTTGAAAGAAGTTGTGTGGTGTAACCTTGAAAACTCTTCTTAACAGAATAGAAAGTAAGTGACCGATAGCAACAATAATAATTGTGTATATCAGTAATGCAAACCAGTAGTTACCAACTCTTGTTGCCATTCGTTTAGTTTCTGTACCATAAGGCATCAGGAAACCCACTATAGGTGACACAGCAAATATACCGTAAATAGTGTATATTATAACTTGTAGCCATTTTCTGCTGAATGTTTCTTTACACTTAATTAAAAAGTTTTTCAGTCTATGTAGTATATAAATGTTTATAACGATATATACAGGAATTAAAAATAAAGCAATCATATCATATCTCCTCAACAAGGAAAATTATAGCACACATAATGAGCATTTACAATTAATTGTTGATACAAAATAGATTTATTACTATTTTGTTATTTAGTTGAATTAAATTATTTATTATGATACAATTAATTGAATATTGAGCTGTTGGAGGTGGTATAATGGATAGAAAAGGGCTGAAAAAAACCGGAAAAAAGAATTTGAATACACATTATTGGATATGTGTTGTTGCCTGTTTACTTGCTTCGTTATTTGGTATTGAGTTTGTTGGTTCAACAGATATTGTAAAGGCTTTTACAAGTGATAGTAGCCAAACAGACATTACAAGTGTTTCACCATTTGTTGCCAATACATATAGCTTAATTGATAACTTTATGGGTGAAGATAAAGAGAAGATAAAAGAATCTGCTACCAAACTTATGGATGATGAGAAGAATAAAGATGTTACTTACGGTGGACTTGAACTTGGTCGAAAAGACGGTGTCCTTGCTCATGTTGTAAATATGGTTTCATCAGGTTCAATGATTTTAACCGTCCTTGTTGCCATTAAGAATGTAGCAGAATCAAGTTACCTTTTAGCTGCAATTCTTGTTGTACTTTCTTTGCTATTAATAATATTAATTTGGTCAATTATTTTCAATACATTTTCTGTTGCATATAGAAGAATTTTTATGGAAAGCAGAGTATATGAGAAGATGCCTTTCCATAGATTTTTGTTTATTTATAAGGATAGAAAGTTGTTTAAAGTTGCACTTACTGTTGGTTTGAAAGAAGTATTTCAGTTTTTATGGAATTTAACAATTGTAGGTGGTATTATAAAAAGATATTCCTATGCATTAGTACCTTATATAGTAGCTGAGAATAAGGATATTTTACCTTTAAAGGCTATTACTTTATCTAGAAAAATGATGAAAGGTCATAAGTGGGAATTATTTGTTCTGGATATTTCTTTCATAGGTTGGTATCTATTAGACTTCTTTACACTGGGACTTCTAGGCATTTTCTTCCTAAACCCATATAAAGAATCTGTTGTTTGTGAATATTATGTAAATCGTAGAGAAAAGTGTAAATCAGAAAATCTAGAGAATGTTGATTTATTAAATGATACATATCTATATGAAAAAGCTTCTAATGAAACAATTAGAAATTCATATAAGGACATTATTGAACTTATGGATACACCGGAACCTGTAATTCATAAAAGAAACAAATTTCTTACTTTTATTGCCAATGTATTTGGTGTAATTCCTACTTACAATCAGACAGAAAAGGAATACACAGAATATACTGAAAGAAAAATCAAAATTGTTAACTTTAAGGATGTTATTAACGGATATACATACCCAACAAGACTTTATCCATTAGGTGAAAAGGTAAGAAAAACAAAATTTGAACATCTACACTATATGAGAAGATACTCAGTAACTTCATTAATAATGATGTTCTTTATCTTCTGTTTTATGGGATGGTTCTGGGAAGTAATTTTCCATTTTATCGAAAAAGGTGAATTTGTAAACCGTGGTGTAATGCATGGTCCTTGGTTGCCTATTTACGGTAGTGGATGTGTAATGATTCTTGTTTTACTTAATAAACTTAGGAAGAACCCTATTATTGAGTTTATTTCAGCAGTTGTACTTTGTGGTATAGTAGAATATTTTACATCTGTATTCTTAGAATATCAGTACGGTAAACTATGGTGGGATTATAGTGGATATTTCCTAAATATCAACGGTAGAGTTTGTGCAGAAGGTCTGCTTGTGTTTGGTATTGGTGGTATTATTGTTGTTTATATAGTTGCACCATTACTTGATAATCTACTTCGCAAAATTCCACTAAAAATATCAATTACAATTTGTGTGGTGCTAGTTCTAGCCTTTACAGCAGACAGAATTTATTCTTCAAAAGTACCTAACTCAGGTAAAGGTGTTACCGATTATAGTAGGGAAATAAAACTGAAACCTAAGTCAACAAAAACTTCCTATAACCCTACTTGTACTGTAACAGATTTAGATAGTTATATTATCGGTAAATCAGCAAAATTGTAATTTGTAAATTTAATAGTGTTAACTAAACTAATGGTCATACAGAAATGTATGACCATTTTTATGCCTATAAATAATTAATCCAAAATAAAAAAATCAAAATTAGGTCTTGACAACGGGATAATAACAATGTATATTATAAACATACTAAACAGATAGGTTATATATGAAAGGAAGATAATTATGAGTAAAGACATTAATAATAACTTAGGTTTTCAGACAAGAGCAGTACATAAAGGCAACGGTATTGACAAAGAAACCGGTGCTATCAAAAGACCAATTACAATGGCAAATAGTTATGAATTACCTTATGACCCTAGTGATTTAAACTGGAGTAGTGCAGGTAAAAATCTTTATACAAGAAACGGTGGCTCTAACCAACAGTATTTACAAGAAAAACTTGCATCCCTTGAAGGTGGAGAAGAGGCAGTTGTACTTGCCAGTGGTGTAGCTGCTTTATCAGGTTTATTCTTTGCATTGCTAAAAAGTGGTGACCATGTGATTTTCTCAAGTGTTACCTATATTGCAGTTTATAGATTACTAAATGAACTTTTAAATAATAAATTTGGTGTAGAAACAACTATTGTTGATACTTCAAATGTAGAAAATGTTAAGAAAGCTATTAAACCTAATACAAAGCTAATTCATATTGAAACACCCGGTAACCCAACACTTACAATTTCAGATATTAAGGCTATTGCTAAGGTAGCACATGACAACGGTGCATTGCTTTCTGTTGACAATACTTTTGCTTCACCATACAATCAGCGACCTGTTGAACTGGGTGCTGACTTTACAGTAGAAAGCTTAACAAAGTATATTAACGGTCATGGTGATGCAATGGGTGGTGCTATTATCGGTAAGAAGAAGTATCTTGATATTATCAGAGCACAGTCACAGATTAACCTAGGTGCAACAATCAGTCCATTTAACGCATGGCTAATTATGAGAGGTTCTGTAACATTACCACTTAGAATGAAACAGCATAACGACAATGCACTAAAGGTAGCTAAGTACCTACAAACAGTTAAAGGTGTTAGCTTTGTTGCTTATCCTGGACTTGAAAATCACCCTAACCATCAAATTGCAAAAGAACAAATGACTAACGGTTATGGTGGTGTATTGTCCTTTGGTCTAAAAGCAGACCATGATACATATAATAGAGTTGTAAGCCATTTAAATGTTATTACATCAGCAGTTTCTTTAGGTCACGATGAAAGCCTAATAGTATTCCTAGGTGAAAATGATGAAAGACAGTATCTATATCCGGAAGAATTCCACAACGGTTTCTTTAGATTTAGTGTAGGCATTGAAGATGCAGACGATATTATTGCAGACTTGCAACAAGCATTTGAAAAAGAAAATCTAGTATAAATTAAAATTTCTCATCATAAAATTGAATTTCCTGTAAAAGAAAAGTAGATGCTTATTAAGAATAAACATCTACTTTTTCTATATATAATAATGTATAGGCTAGGCTAAATTAAAAGGCTAAATTAAGAATTAAATCATATAATTGTCGGATGCCCTGTTTTTTTGCATATCAAGAATATCTTGCAAAGTAATGTTGTCAAGATAATTAGTGATAACTTCATAAAGTCCTTGCCATACAGGTAAAGTAATACATTCACCGGCTCTTTCACATTCGTTAGGGTCTTGATCAAGACAAGCAACCGGTGCAATACTGCCCTCAGTAATTCTAAGGATTTCACCAACAGTGTATTTGTCAGCAGGTCTGGATAACTTGTAACCACCCTGATAACCTCTGTTAGTTCTTAATGTGTCAGCTTTGTTAAGAATAGGAACAATCTGTTCTAAGTATTTTTTAGAAATATTTTGTCTTTCAGCAATATCTTTAAGTGCTACAAACCCATCATTGCCATTTTCAGCAAGGTCAAGCATCATTCTTAGTGCGTATCTACCTTTTGTTGATATTTTCATTTTATTACCTCTTTATTTTGTACATAATAACACAATATAATAATACCATATGTTTAATAGGTTTTCAAGAGTAAATTTTCCCAAAAAGAAAAAAGGCACCGAATTATTAATTCAGTGTCTGTCCTGTCACTTTTGAATACGGCGTCGTGACCTCAGTTGTCCCGAACCAAAAGGGTCTCGCACATAAACTTCAATTATGACAGAACCAATATTAGGTACGGCGCCGTGTTCTCAATGGTTTTTCGGGAACCAAAGGAACTCGCACATAAACCCTAATATCGTTTTCTTAAATTTAACACACATAAATAAAAATATCAATATTTAATGTAAAATTAATTTGTATAGTAAAGGATAAGTCCCATAAATGGTACATTTAATAGATGAAATAAAGAAAATAAAAAAATATTAAAAAATTTTATAAAAAAGGGTTGACTTTTCTTGAAAATAGTATATAATAAATATCGTTGTTGAGAGACACGACAACGCAAATCGAATATAGAGGTATAGTGTAACGGTAACACTCCGGACTCTGACTCCGTCATTTAAGGTTCGAATCCTTATACCTCTGCCACAGAGCACTGATTTTCATCAGTGCTCATTTTTTGTTTTAATTTTAATAATAATTTTGTAATAATTGTGATATAATATAATTAAAAATCCTAAAATTTGTTATTTATTTTAATTGACCTTTTTCGTCAATAATAGTATAATTTGATACAGTAAAATATGAATATATGGAGGCAAACATAATGAAAAAAGTTTTAGCTATTACTTTATCACTTGTATTTGTATTATTTGCATTTGCAGGTTGTGGTTCAAGTAGCAGTAATAAGGATGTTGAACTTGCTAAGGTTCTTTCTGATGTAAATGATAATGGTAATCTTTCTTCAATGAAGACTATTTCAAATACAAAAGATTTACAGAAACAGTTTGATATTGACCCTAATACTGTTGCAGATTTTATTGCAGAAGTTTCAGAAGACGGTGACTTTCCAACAACAGTTATTGTAACTAAGGCTAATGACGAAGAAGGTAAGGATAAGATTAATGAAAAACTTAATTCTTACCTAAACGAAAAGCTAAGCAATGCTCAGTCTTACAACACTGATCAGGTTTCTACTATTGAGGCTTGTAAAGTACAGGATAACGGTCTATATTCAATGTTAGTTATTGCTAAGAATCACGAAGATATTGAAAAGATTATCAATGGTTATTTTAGCTAATTAAATGAAGATTTTTCGCCACAACTTTTTGTTGTGGCTTTTCTTTTTTTATGATATAATGTATATGTTTGTATGATAATTCTAATAAAGAAATATAAGGAAAGTTTGAGATAGATTATGAGTTTAACTGAATTACAAAAAGAGTATTCTTTTATGAATGATATGCAGCAGAAAGCTGTCTTTCAAACAGAAGGTCCTGTTCTTATTCTTGCAGGTGCCGGTAGTGGTAAAACAACAGTTCTTGTAAACAGAATCAGCTATATTCTTCGTATGGGACTTTGCAGACCTTGGCAGATACTTGCTATTACTTTTACCAATAAAGCAGCTACAGAGCTAAAGGAAAGAATCTGTAAGGCAGTACCGGAACAAGGTGACGACATCTGGGCAGCAACATTCCATAGCACTTGTTCAAGAATTTTGCGTAGATATGGTGACAGAATCGGTTACTCAAACCATTTTACTGTTTATGATTCTGATGACCAAAAAAGACTTATCAAAGAAATTTTAAAGCAACTTAATATAGATGAAAAGTTTTTACCTGTAAAAACTGTATTAAATGAAATTTCTCACGCTAAGGATAAAATGGAAACACCTGAAATGATGGAAGAAAAAGCCGGTTATGATAACCGTCTTGTTTCTATTGCTAAGGTGTATAAGCAGTATACAGGCAGACTTAAGTCCTCAGATGCAATGGATTTTGACGATATGCTACTGAATACTGTTCATCTACTAAAGACTTGTCCTGATGTACTGGAGTATTATCAAAACCTATTTAAATATATAATGGTTGACGAATATCAAGATACCAACAAAGTACAGTATGAATTTGTACGACTACTTGCTGAAAAGTCAGGCAACATTTGTGTTGTTGGTGATGATGACCAGAGTATTTACAAATTCCGTGGTGCTACTATTGAAAATATTTTGTCATTTGAAAATAACTTTCCGGGTGCTGAAGTAATTAGACTTGAACAGAACTATAGAAGTACACAGACAATTCTTGATGCAGCCAATGAGGTTATTAAGCATAACTCAGCCCGTAAAGGTAAAACACTATGGACAGAAAATAAAAAGGGTGACAAAGTTACTTTCTATACTGCTTTTTCCGAAAGAGATGAAGCAATGTTTATTGCAGATAAAATCCTTGATGGTGTAAAAGAGGGAAGAAAGTTCTCTGACTTTGCAGTTCTATACAGAATGAATGCACAGTCAAATGCTGTGGAACATTCACTTTCTAGAGCAGGTATTCCACATAGAATTATCGGTGGTCACCGATTCTATGATAGAGAAGAAGTTCGTGATATGGTAGCATATCTTCATGTTATCAATAACCCTCATGATGATATAAGGCTAAGAAGAATTATCAATAAGCCTAAGAGAGCAATAGGTGCAACAACTGTTGAAAAGGCTGCTAATATTGCCACAAACCTAGGTGACAGTATTTATAATGTTATCAAAGAGGCAGATGCTTATCCTGACCTTTCAAGAGCAGCTAAAAAGCTAAAAGAGTTTGTTGCATTGATTGATGGTTTCATTGATGCAGTAAATAGCAATATGTATAGCCTAGCTGAAATCTATAACCTTATCCTTGAGCATACTGATTATGAAAGATATATCAGAACAGAAAAGGATAAGCCTGATGAAAGAATTGAAAATATAGAGGAACTTCGTTCTAATATTGTTAATTTTGAAAAGGAATATGAGGACAATGCTGACCTTACAACATTCCTAGAAGAAATTTCCCTACAAACAGATATTGATAACTATGATGCTGACTCTGACACAGTAGTAATGATGACACTTCATAGTGCAAAGGGTCTTGAATTCCCTGTAGTATTTATTCCGGGTATGGAAGAGGGCATTTTCCCATCAAATATGACAATTATGAATCCTGAAGAAATGGATGAAGAACGCAGACTTGCATATGTAGGTATCACAAGAGCAAAAGAAAAACTGTACCTACTGAGAGCACAGGACAGAATGTTATTCGGTTCAACTCAGCATAACCGACCATCCAGATTTACTAAGGAAATTCCTGAAGAATTAGTTGATTTACAGGGTAAGGAAAGAAAAGAAAAAGTCAGTGAAGATTTCTTAAAATATGGTAAACCTAAAAAGAACTTCTCAGGCTTCAAGAAAACACCTACAACCACTCCTAAGTCAACTACATACGCAGTAGGGGATGCAGTAATGCATAAAGTTTTTGGCAAGGGTACAATCGTTAGAGCAGACAAAATGGGTAATGACCAAATGTTGCAAATTGCCTTTGATACTGCCGGTACAAAAACCCTAATGGCAAACTTCTGTAAAATGGAAAAACTTTAATTTTTATTTTATTTTAATTCTTATTGTTTAGATTATTATAAGTAAGACAAATTTGGTTTTTTCAATTTTGTCTGTGGGTAAAGATAAATTTGATAAATTTGGGTTTGTAGTGCTAAATGTAAAGTGTTAAATTTTAGCAAATAAGGCTCCCTTGTGTAAAGGGAGCTGTCGCTCGTAAATTGGAAGAATGACAATTTACTCTTAAAGAGCGACTGAGGGATTGTTATGGTACATACTTTTTGCTATATCAATTTTATTCGATAGATATATAATAGGTTTTGTTTTCCTATCTAAATTTTATCTATCTATTACTGCCTACTAGACAATCCTTCCACCACTTCGTGGTCCCCCTTCCTTTACACAAGGAAGGCTGGATGGTTTCTACTAATTCTAAATATCTACCACATAACAAGGCAAGTTCTAGCCCCACAAACCCTAATTTATAGAACTTATTAATCTTAACCCACAATCAAAAAAATAACAAAATAAAATTCACCTATTCAATCACAAAATCAGAAAACCTCCATATGATATAGTGTTACACCGTCAATGACGGAAACAAAAGTTTCACTATGTATGGAGGTTTTACTTATGGCAGAAAGTCCTTTTGGTGAACATACCACTTGCAACCCTAAGGAATCTATTTGTATTGATGCCCAACGAATATATGACAGTTGTGGAGATAAGGATTGCCTTAGTGATTTAAGGGTATATTTTACCGAACAAAGCCAATCAGTAATTGACGGTGCAGTATCCGTCAGAATTAAGTCAGCAGATGTTATTACAGTGTATTCAACACTAGAGCAAGTACCATTCCATAGAGGCTTTTATTCTGTGGATATGACCTTCTTCTTTGATGTTGCTATTGAGGCATTTATGTCACCGGGTAGTTGCCCTGTAACAGTAAACGGTCTTGCAATTCATAGTAAAAAGGTTATTCTTTATGGTAGTGAGGGAAGTGTAAAGACTTTTACAAGTGAGTATAACTATGATGAGTGCGATTGTAAACAACTTCAACCATCGCAAAATCTACCGAAAGCTACTGTTCAGGTAGCAACACCAATTGCTCTATCAGCAAAGGTTTGTGAGTGCAAATGTCCTTGCAATCCACCTTGTAGAATTCCTGAGTCAATTTGTCGCAGATTTGGTGGAGATTTCTTGCAGAATGGTTCAATGTCTGTGTATGCAACAATCGGTATATTTACAATAGTACAGATAGAGCGAAATGTACAAATGCTTATACCGGCATATGACTTCTGTATTCCTGAGAAAGAGTGTGTCACAACTTCCGATAATCCTTGTGAAATGTTCAACAGACTCGAATTCCCTACAAATGAATTTTTCCCACCAACAGTATGTGATATTGGTGATGAAAATAAAAAGCCTGATTGTGGTTGTAAATAAAAATAACTGCCATCCTTATGGGTGGCAGTTTTCTTATAGTATTAAATTAAACTATCGAAAGAAAAAGCCACTCGTAAGAGTGGCTTATATAAATTATAGATTACTTAACATTCATTAGCACCCATTAGTGCTGCAACTCCTCGTTCACCTGTTCTGATTCTTAGAACATCAACAACTTCAGTAACAAAGCACTTACCGTCACCAACAGTACCTGTCTTTAAACATTTTTCAACTGCTTTTAGTACTTCTTCATATGGAATTTCAGAAACAACAACAGTAACCTTGATTTTCTTAATTAGGTTAACATCTCTTTTAACACCTCTGTAATATGTGTGACCTTTCTGCATACCACAACCGTTTACGTCAGAAACTGTCATACCGTTAACACCAAGGTAGTTAAGTGCTTCTTTTAAATCATCAAAAAGTTCAGGACGAGTTATAATTTCAACCTTATAAATTTTATTCATTGTCAAAACCTCTTATTAAATAGTTTTTGTTTACCAATCTTTTAGTTCATTACCTTTTACAAGAAAGGCTTTCTTTGAAATTTCAGCAAGGGGAGAGTCACTGTAACTGTCACTGTAAAAGTCCTCAATCTTTCCGTTAGGAAACATTTCATAAAATCTTCTGACTTTTTCTTTACCATGACAGTTGATTCCTTCATATTTACCGGTTTTCATATCAACCTTAGATGCCATTAGGTACTTAATTCCCAGTTCTTTACAAATAGGTTCTAAGAGAAATTCGGGGGAAGCTGAAATAATAACATCATCTTCTCTTTGTGTTTTGTAGTACCAATCTTTAATATTATTCTTATGACTTGCCCAAAATTCAGGTAAGTCCTTTTCTATATTAACATAAGGTAAGAAACGATACATCTTTTCTTTAAAATCAGTTTTGTTACCCTTTTTAAGTACATAGAACTTTGTGAAAGCCTTAATTAAACCGGGAAAAGTCTTAATAATACCTTTATGTCTTTTTAAGCAAAATAAGTAGAAATCTTTTGTAGAGTCTCCATTATATATAGTTTTATCAAAATCGTAACAGTTCATAAATACCTCTCAAATTGGATTTTATATTATTATATATTTTTTTTTAGTAAAATTCAATAAGGAGGTATTTTATGAAATAATATATTAATTAAATGTCAGCCGGATAAGCAACTTCACCATGTTGTGATTCGTCAAGACCAAGTCTTTCAACTGTGTCAGAAACTCTAAGTTTCTTAACAAATAGCTTAACAATACCGGCACAAATTAGTGTACCAACAATTGCAATTACAATAGTAACTATAATACTTTCTGTTTGTGCAAGGAATAGGTGATAGTCACCAAATACAAGTCCATCCCACTTAGCACCTGACTCAACACCGGGAGCAAGTTCCTTAACACCGAAGATACCTGTTGCAAGACCACCCCAGATACCACCAATACCGTGACAACCAAAAGCATCAAGTGCATCATCAATCTTTAGAACCTTTTTGATTAGGTGTACACCACCAACACAAATAGGGCTAACAAGTAAACCAATAATAATAGATGCCCAAATTGGTACAAATCCTGCCCCGGGAGTAATTGCAACCAAACCAACAACTAAACCTGTAGAACAACCAACAAGTGTTGGCTTTTTAGCAGTAATAATATCCATAATCAACCATGAGATTAAACCACAAGCTGATGAAATACCTGTTGTCATAAATGCATGAACTGCAGTACCGTTAGCAGCTAAAGCACTACCTGCATTAAATCCAAACCAACCAAACCATAGGAATGATGCACCTAAAAGAACAAATGGAATGTTGTGTGGCTGATAACTGTTTTTGTGGTAATCTCTTCTTTTGCCAAGAATAATAGCAAGTACAAGACCGGTAACACCTGAGCTGATATGTACAACATTACCACCGGCAAAGTCAACAGAATCAAGGTATAGTCCTGTTCCAAATAAACCTGAACCACCTTCAACTTCTGCTCCCATAAATCCACCACCCCAAACCATATGGGCTAGAGGATAATAAACAAGTAAAGACCATAAACAGATGAATGGTACAAGAGCTTTAAACTTCATTCTACCTGCTACTGCACCGGTAATAAGTGCCGGTGTAATAATAGCGAACATCATCTGGAATGCACAGAATAGTAGGTCAGGAATTTCAAGACCTCTTGTGCTTTCACTAATACTAACACCACTAAGACCTAAGAAGTCAAAGTTACCGATGAAACCACCATTGTCACCGCCAAATGATAGTGAATAACCAAATAGTACCCACATCAGTACAGCAGTACCGGCAATGAACATTGTAGCCATCATTGTGTTAATTACATTTTTCTTTCTTACTAGTCCTCCATAAAAGAATGCAAGTGCCGGTGTCATAATAAATACCAGTGCAGTGCAAACCATCATAAAAGCTATACTACCCCTATCCATTTTTTGTTCTCCTTTCAATATGGAAATAGAATAAAAAAAGACAAAGACGCAAACTACCTCTAGGTAGTTGACCTCTTTGTCTGATTTTAGTTTAGCATAATAAAATTTGCTTGTCAATACTTTATTTCTTGCAAAATTATAAAAAATAATTGAAAATACATTGAAAATACTTGTAAAATTGCAATTAAAATAAAATATCTTGCATTTATTTGTTATTAATAAACAAATAATCAATGTAGAATTATAAAAATCTCTATGAACATAAATTAACAATAAGTATATATTAAATGAAATAAAAGTTACTTTTTAGTAACAAACTACAATATTATCGTAACCTTTTGTAATATAGCTATTGTAAGATGTCAAAAGATGTGATATAATAAACTAGATAAATTATATGTTGAGGTGGACAGTATGTTTGGTTATGTTACTATATATAAAGACGAACTGCTTGTCCGAGAGTTTAATGAGTACAAGTCTGTTTACTGTGGATTATGTAGAACACTTGGCACGGAATATAGCAAATTGTCAAGGTTTATACTATCCTACGATTGTACTTTTTATGCTTTGCTTTTGCTTTCACTTAACGGTGAATGTCCCGGTTACGAAAAGAAAATGTGTAGATGTAACCCACTGAAGAAATGTACTTATATAAAGAACGGTGAAGATGCACTTTCAAAAGCATCGGCACTTTCTGTTGTAAGTGTTTACTTTAAGATAGTGGATAACATTTCCGACTCAAAGGGTATTAAGAAATTAGCATACAAATTTTTGAAACCTATTGCAAAGAAATGGGCAAATAAAGCAAAAGAAAAATATCCTTACATATATAATGCAGTTGAAACAATGTCTAAAGAACAATTTATAGTTGAATCAATGGATAATGTTCAGCTGGATATGTCAGCAGACCCTACTGCTAAAATGTTAAGGACTGTTTTGTCTTATGAGGAACAAGACAAATCAAGAAAATTAATTTTAGAAACAATGGGATATAACTTAGGTAGATGGATTTACCTTATGGATGCTGCTGATGATTTAGAAGAAGATAGAGAGAAAAATAACTATAATCCATTTTTATTAATGGATTATAACGGTGAAAAAAATTTCAAAAACTACATTTCTCAGATTTTGAACCAGTCATTAGCACAAGCATATAATGCCTTTGAATTACTTGATATTACATTATATAAAGGTATTATTGATAATATTTTGCTTAAAGGACTAGCTCAAAAGCAGAGAACAGTTTTATTTTCGGAGGAAAAGAATGGTAACAAATCCGTATAAAATTTTGGATATTCCAGAAACAGCAACTGATGAAGAAGTAAAGTCAGCATACAGAAAACTTGCAAAAAAGTATCATCCTGATAAGTATGTTGATTCTCCTTTAAAAGATGTTGCAGATGAAAAAATGAAAGAAATAAACGAAGCATATGATATGATTATGGATATGAGAAAGAACAAAAATTCTCAGAATCAATCATCATATGGTTCAAGTGCCGGTTATGGTGGTGAATCTGACCCAATTTTCCAGAGAGTTCGTCAGCTGATTATGACAAACAGTCTTGATGAAGCTGACAGAATGTTGGATTCAATGGCAGATTCTCAGAAGATTGCTGAGTGGTACTTCCTAAAGGGTATGATTGCTTCAAAGAAAGGTTGGGGAGAACAAGCCTTTCAGTATATCCAAAGGGCAGTACAAATGAATCCCGGTAATCCTGAATATACAGCAGCTTATCAGAACATAATGCGTGCAAGACAGTATGGTGCAGGTGGTGCATATAATCAGCCTAATCAACAGTATGGCTGTAGTTGTTGCGATATGTGTGCCGGTATGATGTGTGCAGATATGTGTTGTAACTGCTGTGGTGGTGGATGCTAATGAAACAAACTCAAGCCTTTAAAATTGCCATTGGTGGTGTAATTTCTGCAGTATCTTTAGCACTTATGATGTTTACAGGTATTTTTCCTTTTGGCACATATGCCTTTCCGGTTCTATCAGGAATTTTTCTAATTTCAATTTTCCTGGAATTTGGTTTTGGTTGGTCAATGCTTGTTTATGCAGTAATCTCCATAATGTCAATTTTGTTTGTTTCCGATAAAGAGGCAGCACTGTTCTTTACTTTGTTTTTTGGTTATTATCCTGTAGTAAAAAGCTATATAGAAAGACTAAAAAGTAAAGTGGTTCAGTATATCATAAAATTTGCAATTTTCAATGCTGCTTGTGTATCTGTTTATTTCTTAATGCTTTTTGTTTTTTCATTACCAAAGGATGCATTTGAAGTTTTTGGAGTTAACATTCCTTTAATTTTTCTATTAGCAGGTAATTTGATTTTTATACTTTATGACTTTGCAATTAAGGTAGCAGTTGCTCAGTACATAGATAAGTATAGAAAAATATTTTTTAAACAATGAGTGGGTGATTTCAATGGATAATTCGTTTTCAGCTAGAAAAGCTATTAGTGTTTTTCTGGCTATGATAATCGTAATTTCAACCTTTTTTGTTATGCCTATAACTTCTTCAGCTTATAGCAACAAGTATAAAGTTACTGCAAACGGTAATTTTAATATGAGAAAGTCAGCTAGTTCAAAAGGTAAAGTTGTTAAGAAAATAAAAAAGGGACAAGCACTTTACATTCAAAAGAATAGTAGTGGTAGCTGGGTTTATTGTAAAGACAGCTCAGGAAAAGCAGGTTATGTTCCGGTAAAGCATATTAACAAAACTAAGGGCTCATCTGTTTATATGACTTGTAAAACTACCGATAATGTAAATTTAAGAAAAGGTGCCGGTACTTCCTACGGAGTAATTACTGTTGTTCCAAGTGGCACAACAATGAATATGTCCAATAACGGTAATTCTTCATGGTCAAAGGTAAGTTACAACGGCTCAACAGGTTATCTTTCTAAATCTTACATAAGCATTTATTTTAAAACTACAAAAACATCACCAACACCTCCATCTACAGGTGGTGTAACAAAAGGTCCTCTTACTTTAAAGAGTACATCAGCCTCTGTATATAAAGGCAGTTACTACGGTATTCAGTATAGCAATACTTCAAGTTCAAAGATAAAGTGGACTTCAAGTAACTCTAAAGTTGCAACAGTTGATGATGAAGGTATTTTGTATGGTAAAGCAAATGGCTCAACAACAGTTAAAGCCAGTGTTGGTTCAAATTCTTTGTCTTGTAGTGTAAATGTTCGTGCAAAGAATAATAGTGTAAATATTTCAAATAAAAAATATAATATCACTAAAGGTAAATCAGTTTATTTAACTTCTTCTTCATCCGGTGCAAGTTGGTCCAGTTCAGATAATTCAGTAGCTACTGTTACAAATTATGGTTTGGTAACAACTAAGAAAGCCGGTAAAGCAGTTGTTTATTGCAAAACATCTTATGGTTGGGCAAGTTGTTTGCTAGATGTTAAGGGTGCAGAAGCTGTAAAGTTTACATATGCAAATCCTAACTCAGCACCAAAGAATAGCACAGTAACATTTGTTGCTATTACAGATAAAAGCAGAAGTGCAGTTAAATTTGATGTTACAATCGGTAGCAAAAAATATACTGTAAAAGCAACAGAAAAATCCGAAAGTGGTAACAACTACATTTGGAAAGGTAAGAAAAAGTTAACTGAGTCCGGTAAGTACAAGGTAGTTGCTTATTCACAACACAACGGTACTTGGTCAAAAAGTGTCGGTAGTTATGGTAAAGCTTTTGTAACTAAGGTTACCAGCAATACAGAAACTTCTTGTGAAGAAAGACACGCAAGTAACAGTGTTATTAACTTTATCTCTAACTACGAAGGTCTGCTTTCAAATGCTATGTTTGACCCATTAACCAGTTTCCCTTGCTTAACTGTTGGTTATGGTAGAGTTATTTATTCAGGTGACTCATTCTACAACGGAATGACCAAGAGTGAAGCTATGGCTTATCTAGTTGATTCTGTAGAGACTGATGGTTATGTTACTAAGGTAAATAATTTCCTACTTGGCAACAAAATAAAGTTTAATCAAAGACAATTTGATGCTTTAGTTACACTTGTATATAACTGTGGTACAGGTATTTTATCCAACGATAGTGATATTATTAATATGTTTGTTAATCATTCATATCCAAGTTCAAGTTCCAACCCAACTAAGGTTAAGACAACTGCGAAAGTTTCTATGAAAAAGTCTGCATCTGATAGTTCAGCTAATGTAAAAACTATTTCCAAAGGTGCTACACTTAAACTTGCCGGTGCTTCAATATACAGTAAAAAATATTATAAGGTAATTGACAGTAAGGGTGCAGTTGGTTATATTAACTACAAGTATCTAAATGTAACTTCTTATAACAAGAAAGGTACTCGTGACCTAAAGAATGTGTTTATCAAGGACTTTATCAGCAATATTTTCTGTTACCATCATGCCGGTGGCAGTTGCTATGCAGGACTATTGTATAGAAGAATTGATGAAGGTGAAATGTACTATTACGGTGACTATACCCGTGATGGTGAAAAGAATAAAAACAACTTCTATTATCGTTGTGTATATCATAACCCAAGCTTTGGTTGTAGCTAAAAGGAGAGAGAATAATGGATAAAAAAATAGGTTTTATTGGTGCAGGTAATATGGCAACTGCCATTATTAACGGACTGCTAAAGAATAAGGTGGTTGCACCTGAAAACATTAATGTTTTTGATGTTAACGAAAATCAGCTTAAGCTAATGGCTGAAAAAGGTGTTACTACTTGTGATACTTCTACTAAGGTAGTTACTGATAGCAATATTATTGTTTTAGCAGTTAAACCTCAGAACTATGAAGAAGTGCTTAGTGGTGTTAAAGACTCAGTAAGCGAAGAAAAGATTTTTGTTTCTATTGCAGCAGGTATCTCAATTTCTTATGTACAAAAGGCCCTAGGATGCAATTGTCCTATGGTTAGAGTTATGCCAAATACACCATTACTACTAGGTAAAGGTGCAACTGCTCTTTGCCCATCAGATAATATCAGTGATGAGGACTTTTCTGTAGTAAAGGATATGTTTGGTCTTAATGGTGCAGTAGAAGTGTTTACTGAGGATCATATGAATGAAATTATTGCAGTAAACGGCAGTAGTCCGGCATATATTTACCTATTTGCAAAGGCAATGGCTGACTATGCTAATGAGTGTAACATTCCTTATGAAAGTGCGTTAAACCTTATTGTTGCTACCCTAGAAGGCAGTGCAGCTATGATTAAGGATAGTGGTGACTCTCTTGATACTCTTATTAAGAAAGTATCTTCACCGGGTGGTACTACTCTTGCAGCACTAAAAACTTTAGAAGACTACAAATTCTATGATGGTATCAAAGAAGCTATGAAGTCTTGTACAAATCGAGCAGAAGAGCTTGGTAAATAATCATAAATAAATAAATCCTTTCATATATATTCTTACATAAGGACAACTTATGGAGGTATATATGAAAGGAATAGTTTTAAAAATTAAATCACCAAAAAATTTTCACAACAGAAAAAATAACATAACCTACTTTATAAAAAGATACGGTATCTTTGCTATGTTTCTTATTTCAATTTTAGTAGGTTTTATTCTGGGTATATATTTCGGGGTAAATACCGATTTAGAATTTAAAAAGTCCTTTGACTTTTTATTTCCAACTGATTTTACAAGTAGAGCAAGTCTTGATTATTTGGGTGTGTTTAGTTGTAATTTTGCCCCTATATTTATATTTTTTGTGGCAATATTTTTACTTGGATTTTGTCCATGGGGCAACGGACTTACACCACTTGTTACTATGTTTAAAGGTTTTGGTATGGGTCTATCCTTAACAACCTTATGTTCAATCAGTGGTCTAAAGGGTTTTGGATTTTTCCTGCTTGCTATGATACCCGGTTTTTTTGTTTCTTCTGCTTCACTTGCTTTACAAGGTGAAAAGACCTTTCATCTTTCAGCAAATGTTTTTAAGGTGATTATCAAGAAAGAGAATATTTCTCTTGAATTAAGAGAATTTGTTGAAGATTCAGCCACTTGCCTTTTTATAGCAATGGTTGGTTCTGTGGTGGATTCGGTACTGTTTTTGTTACTGTATTTTCACTTCTTTAACATATAAAATTCAGGATAAGGAATTATAATGGCGACAGAAAGAAAAAAATTTACTTTTGAAAATCTAGTTTCTATTTATTTTAGAAAAATACATAAAATCATTTTTACAAATTTACTTTTTGCTTTACCATTTGGTATTGTAGGTTTTTTGCTACACCTTATAGGTAACAACTTTGGTTCAGTACTTAACATTGTTATTACTACACTTGTTATACCTATATGTTATCCACTATATGCAGGTGTAACCAAGGTAACAAGAAACCTTGGTCGTGGTGAAGATGTAGATGTTTTTACAACTTTTATTAGTGGTGTAACCGAAAATTATAGGCAATTTTTAATTCATAGTATTATACTTTACTTTGTGTTTACTATAGGAGTTTTCTCTTTTTCTTTTTATGCAGGAATGGCAAAAGTCCTTGGTGGCTCAATGTATGTAATGCTTGTGGTAGAGATTTTAATTGCTTTGTGGGTACTTTTTATGTATCTATATATTCCACTAATGACAGTAACTTTTGAATTATCCGAAAAGGATATTCTCAAGAACAGTGCATTAATGGCCATCGGTGAACTAAAGGTTAACTTTGCTGCACTTTTCTCTTTAGCAATTTTAACTGCAATTTGTGCAACACCACTTATATTCTGTATGGGTAACGGTGTGGCAGTTTTAGTGGTTTCTGCTATTATGTTACTACTGATTTATCCTGCATCATTTTCTCTTGTATCTAACTTTTTTATTCAAGAAAATATGATGATGATGATTACAGGTAAAGCTGATTTAGTTCACGATAGAAAAAGTACAGAAGAAAAGTTAGCTCAACTACGCAATGAGTCCAAAGAAGACTTTAGTGATGTTGATGTAGAAAAAGTTAAGAAAAGTAAAGAGGACTTTATTTTCCATAAAGGTAAAATGATTAAAAGGGATGTTCTATTACAAATGATAGAAGAGAAAGAGAGTGAAAAGAATGAGTGACAATAAAAGACCTTATGATGATGAACAGGTCAATATTAATGACCTTAATGATGGTTTAGACAAAACAAAGGTCTTTAACCTTAACAGTAAAAGTGATAATCAAAATACCGGTGAATATGTTTCAAAACATTCACTAAGTAATGATGATTATGGTGATGACTTTTCCAGTGATAATCAGGATAATGAAGAAATCAGTAGCTATTCTCAAGCAGATAAAGCTAACTATAAAGATGATTATGATATGGGTCAGGTTGATGATGAACCAAAACCTATTATTTCTCGTACAGATACATATGGTTCACCTAAGAAGAAAAATAACAACAAAAAGTCTCTTATTATCGGCTTGATTGCAGCAGCAGTTGTACTTATTATTGTTGTAGTTGTTATAGTTCTCAATAGCTGCGGCAAAAATAAAAGTGATAACACAACTACTTCAACTACTACTTCTTCTACAACTACAGTAACTACAACTTCAGAAGAATATTCTACATCTGAAGAAGATACTACAGAATATACAACTGAACCTACAACAGAAGAAACTACAGAGCCTACTACCGAGGAAGAAACAACAGAGCCAACTACTACAGAAGCAGAACCAACAACTGCTCCTAATTCCGGTACCGGTAGTGGTGTAACTGCTTCATTTGCACCATATAAGTGCATTACTCCTGATGGTGATGTTATTTCTGATGACTTTTCTAAGGAACTAAAGGGTGATGTTTCTTTATCACTAAATAGTAACGGTACTTACACTTTAAAGGTTGGTAATGTAGCTAACGAAAGTGGTAATTACGAAATTGACGGTAATTCAATTACTTTAGGTTCATATGACGGCAATATTTACTTCGATAATGCCGGTAATCCGGTAGGTGTTACAGTTTATGTTGATGATTATACAGTGTCATTTAACTAAATAAATATTTATAAAAACTAAGGTGCAGTAATTTTTACTGCACCTTTTCTATACCTAATAAATCAATTAATTTAATATTAACTGAGTAAATACCTTGAAACAATATTATTATTTTTCTACTTTTTCAAATCCCAAACAACATCACCTTTACTATGTTTATTTAATCTTTCTAATGCAATTTGTCTACCATTAAAATCTTTAGTTTCCTTTTTAAAAAGCTCAACTTTATCAGGTGAAACTTCAAATGACCCTCTTATTGGTACTGTAAGTACTGACATAGTTGTTTTCTCCTTTTAGTTACCATTTTTTAATATTATATCACACTTAAAAACAATATAATTCTATATGATTTATTGTGTTTAGTCAATTAGTTACTGAGTTTTCAATATAATTTGATTGATGCTATTTTGACTTAACAACATAGTTATTCATTCCCAATATAGTGTAAAATTATTTTTCAACAAACCATCGGTTACTTTCTAAATATAAATACCTTGTGTGGTTCATAATTTGACAGGTGTATCTAACACCAACACCACCACTTTTAAGGGAACTTGCAAAACGAATATCGGTGATTTTGTCAATTTTATATTTTCTGCCATCATCCCAGTTTATCACCAAAGGTAACAAACTTCCATCTTCATCAAATTTTGCCGTAACGCTAACATATTCTTTCATAAAATTTCTCCATTAAAAAAATCCTACAGGGTGAATAATATGGTCATCTTTTGGATTTAATAAAGTAAGGTTTTTGTCTTTCATCAAAAAGGCAGGGCGTACTGCATAGTTGCCAAATCTATTTTTTAGTGAATCAAGTGTCTTATCCAGCTTTTCATCTCTAATATCCTTGTTGTTATCCTCAAAGAAAGATAGCTGGAATGGTGAATTGTCACCAATAAGCCCACTAACAGATACACCGATTGACCGTATAGGTTTTCTAAAGTTATAGTTGTTTCTAAATAATTCCAAAGCCTTGTCACGAATATCACCGGTACAACTGCTGAAATTCTTTAGCTGACCTTGCCTAGTGAAAGAGAAAAGGTCTTTATCTCTAATAGATATAGTGACAGTTTTACACCTAAAGCCTAATTCTCTCATTCTCCTGCCAACACTGTCACTTAGTATTTGTACAATCATTTTTACATCAGAATAATTTTCCAAATCTCTGGGTGTGGTTGTAGAGTTACCGATAGATTTTACATCAGGTCTTTCATCAAATTGTGCAACAGGAGAAGAGTCAAGACCATTTGCAAAGGTGTGTAGAACTTCACCCATTTTGCCTAAGTTACTGTTAAGTATCTCTACAGGACAATTTGCAATGTCGCCAATTGTGTATATACCGATAGTGTGTAAATGCTTTTTAGTTGCTCTGCCAACATAAAGTAAGTCCTCGCAAGGGAGAGGCCACACCTTGTTTTTGTATCCGTCATAACCGTCAATATCAATCTTAGTTATAGCATCAGGTTTCTTGTAGTCACTGCCTAGCTTTGCAAAAATTTTGTTAAAGCTAACACCGATACTAACAGTAATTCCAAGTTCATATTTAATTCTTTCGTTAATTTCTTTTGCAATTTCATAACCACTTCTATTGCAACCGGTAACATCAAGCCATGCCTCATCTAAACCAAAGGACTCAACTCTATCGGTATATTCAGCATACATAGCCTTAGTCAATTTTGAGAATTTCATATATTGGTCAAAGTGTGGTTCAATAACAACAAGTTCAGGACACTTATTTTTTGCTTGCCAAATAGCATCACCGGTTTTTACAAAATATTTTTTGGCAAGTTCATTTTTAGCTAGAATAATACCATGCCTGTTTTCGGCATCACCTGCAACGGCAAGTGGCTTATCTCTGTATTCCGGATGTAGTAAAGACTCTACACTGGCATAAAAACCATTGCAATCACTGTGTAATATTGTTCTCATTTTGCTTTTCCTTTCCTTTGTTCTATATAATTATAGAACATTTGTTCTATAAAGTCAATACCATAAATGGGACAGTAAATTTATGTTGATATTCTTGTTTAATTGTGTTACAATCAGTTACTATGGAATGGGGGATTATATGACCATAGCAAAAAGTAATAACAAAAGTGTTACCAAGAAATTTGTAAGATATGTTTCTCAAAATGTTTTGGGAATGATAGGCATGTCACTATATATTCTTGCAGATACTTTTTTTATTTCAGAGTCAGTTGGTGCTAACGGTATTACGGCTCTAAATATTGTGTTGCCTATATATAGCTTTATTTTTGCAATAGGTGCAATGATTGGTGTTGGTTCAGCAATACGATTTTCTATTAATAAAAATAAAGGCTCAAAAAGTAAAACAAATTATTTCTTTAATGCACTGTTTTGGGGAACAACTATAGGTCTTATATTTTCATTAATAGGTTTATTTTTTCCGGGACAAGTTGTTTCTATTATGGGTGGTGACAGTACCATTGTAGAAGTGGGAAGAGGTTACACAATGATATTTATGTCATTTGCACCATTTTTTATTTGGAATCATATTTTCAATGCATTTGTTTTAAATGACGGTTCACCATCAATAGCAATGTCAGCAACATTATTCAGTAGTTTGTTTAATATTATATTTGACTATGTGCTAATGTTCCCACTAAATATGGGTATGGAAGGCGCTGCCCTAGCAACTGCATTGTCACCGATAGTAGGTGTAATGATTTGCTTTATCCATATCTTTTCAAAGAAAAATACAACATCATTAAAGCCACAGAAACCATCATTTAAGAAGCTTGTTTATTCTTGTCAGGTTGGTATATCCTCATTTGTAGGACAAATTTCATCAGGTGTTATCACAATAGTATTCAACTTCCTTATTTTAGGTTTAACAGGTAACACAGGTGTTGCAGCTTACGGTATCGTAGCAAATGTTTCTCTTGTGGGAATTTCCGTATTTAATGGTGTATCACAAGGTAGTCAGCCTTTATTTAGCGAACATTACGGTAAAGGTGATAAAGACGATATAAAAATTTTAAGAAAACTGAGTATTATAACTTCTTTGTTACTGTCGGCAATAATGATTTTACTTATCTTTGTGTTTACAGATTTTATTGTTGGTATGTTTAACAGTGAAAATAATCTATTACTTGAAAAGTATGCAGTAGTAGGTTTAAGATTATATTCAATAGGCTTTATATTTGCAGGTTTAAATGTAGTAGGTTCAGGTATATTCAGTGCAACAAATTTTCCTAAGTGGGCATTTGCAACATCAATGGCAAGAGGTTTTGTACTGATTATACTTTCGGCAGTTGTTATGTCAATTTTATTCGGTATGACAGGTGTGTGGTTAGCTTTTGCAGTGGCAGAGCTTTTGACACTAATAATCACTTCAGTAGGTTTAACCAAGATTACAAAATTCTAAATTTTATATTTATAATAAATTAAGGTGGCTGTAATCAGCCACCTTTTTATACGCAAAAATAGGCTATGTAGAAACTCTACATAGCCATAATTTTATGATTAATTAAATTAGTTTAGACCTAACTGAGCCTTAACATCATCAGCAATCTTGTTACCAATTTCGACTGATTCTTCTTCTGTCTTACCGATAGAAGTAATGTAAAGCTTAATCTTTGGTTCAGTACCACTAGGTCTTATGATAACTGCATTACCACCTAAGCAGAAGTGAAGTACATTTGACTTTGGTAGGTCAATAGGTGTGATTTCACCTGTAGCAACATCTTTTTCTTCACTCTTTAGGTAATCGTAAATTTTCTTAACAGTTTCACCGTTAACAGTCTTTAGTGGGTTTTCACGAAGATTATCCATAATTTCCTTCATCTTCTTCATACCACTGGCACCATCAAATTCAAATGAAAGTGTTGTGTTTCTGTAATAGCCGTATTCTTTGTAAATTTCATCAATTACATTAGCAAGTGTCTTACCTTGCTTTCTGTAATAAGCAGCCATTTCACAGATTAGCATTGAAGCAACAACAGCATCCTTATCTCTTACATAAGTACCTGCAAGATAACCGTAGCTTTCTTCAAAACCAAATACAAATCTTTCTTTTTCATTCTTTTCTTCAAGTCTTAGGATAACTTCACCAATGTACTTAAAGCCTGTTAGAACTTTCTTTAGTTCACAGTTGTACTTCTTACAGATTTCATCAATTAGTAGGGAAGTAACAATAGTTCTTACAACGATAGGATTTTTAGGTAATGTGCCTTTTTCTTTTCTAACGCTTAGTAGGTAGTTAGTTAGCATAATACCTGTTTCGTTACCTGTAATTAGTCTGTATGTGCCATTATCAGGAACTGCAATACCAACTCTATCAGCATCAGGGTCAGTAGCAAGTAGTAGGTCAGGCTTAACCTTTTCACACATATCAAGACCTAACTGTAGAGCTTCCTTGATTTCAGGGTTAGGGTAAGGACAAGTTGTAAAGTTACCGTCAGGCATTTCCTGTTCAGGAACAACTGTTACATCATTAATACCGATTTCCTTTAGAACTCTTCTAACCAGCTTGTTACCTGTACCGTTAAGTGGTGTGTAAACAACCTTTAGACCTGAGTCAGCACATAGACCTTCATTTACCTGCTGTTCTTTAACATTAGCAAGGTATTCTGTATATACATCATCATTAACATATTCAATAAGACCTTCTTCAACTGCCTTGTCAAAGTCCATAGTCTTAACACCTGTGAACATATCAATCTTTTGAATTTCATCATAAACTGCACCGGCAGCATTGTCTGTCATCTGACAACCGTCACTACCATATGCTTTATAACCATTATATTTTGCAGGGTTATGAGAAGCAGTAACCATAATACCTGCTTTACAACCAAAGTGTCTTACTAGGAAAGAAAGAACAGGTGTTGGTTGTAGTTCACTGGTGATATATGCCTTAATGCCGTTAGCAGCAAGAACCTTAGCAGCTTCATTCATAAATAGGTCAGCTTTAATTCTGCTATCGTGGCTAATTGCAACTGCACCACCACCAATGTTATTTACATAGTTTGCAAGACCCTGAGTAGCCTGACGAACAACATAAATGTTCATTCTGTTAGTACCTGCACCGATAACCCCTCTAAGACCGGCAGTACCAAATTCTAGGTTCTTGTAAAATCTTTCGTAAATTTCATCTTCATTGCCTTTAATTGCAGCTAATTCTTCAATTAAATCTTTATCTTCCTTGGCGTTTTCGCACCATACATTGTATAAAGTGTTAGAATCCATCTCAAGTTTCTCCTTTATGAGTTGCTTTTTCTTTAAGGAACATATTTCCTTGCTTAAAAATATACCACAAAATCAACCTTCTATCAATAAGTTTTTTGGATTTTTATTAAATTGTTATAACTTTATCAATATATATAAAAATAAAAATGTTGATTTATTGAGAATAATATTGTATAGTAGTATATAGCAAAATTTTTGAAAGGAATATTCTAATGGATAATAACGAAAACAATATCAACAATGAAAACCTAGTTGAGGAAAATACCTCAGCTAAGGAAACTAACGGTGTAGACGAAAACTGTGGTTATGTATCACAGTTCGGTGAATTAACAAATGCAGATGGTGAACCACTGGAAACTACTGCACCAACAGAAGAACCAAAGAAAAAGTTCTTCCTATTTAAGTACATTCACCCAAGTATCTTTATTGCAATTTGTGTATTCTTAGTAGCACTTATTGCTTTTGGTGTTTATTGGATTTTTGGTTCAAAGACAATCACAGGTACATGGATGAGAGAAGTAGAGAACAACAGTTCAGCATCTTCAACTGCTGATGAAGTTGAGAAGATTGCAGTATATTACACATTTGAAAAAGCAGATTCTAACGGTAAGGGTACTTACTATATGAATGTTCAGGGTGAACAGTCTAAGGGTGAATATAAGCTATCAACCAGTGGCGATAAGAAAAAGATTACTATCGGTAATTCAGAACTTACATACGAAGTAACAGGTGTTAAGCTATTTGGTAACGCAACACTTAAGTTAACTCAGGATGCTTATACAGACCAGTCAACAGGTAAAAAGGTTGAGTCTCAGACAATTGAAATGAACCAAGACAAAAATCCCGGTTATGATGAAATGTCTATGAAGGACTACAAGACTGATAAGGACCTTATCGGTAAATGGAATACAGAATACAAGATTTCTTATTACTATGGTATGTATCAGCTAGATTGCGACATTGAAATCAAGGATAACGGTATTATGACTGTTCATGCAAGTAACAGTGATATTGGTATGGACTCAACATACTACTATGCTTATTCTGCTGAAAATGGTAAGCTAACATTTAAGGGTGTTACTGATAAAGATAAGAATAAGGCAACTCTTGAATATAAACTAAAGGACGGTATCCTAACTATTGTTGATAAGAATAACAAGACAATGTTTAGTGAGTCAATCCTAGGTTCTGCTCAGTTCTATAAAGACGGTGAAAAGAAGCCTGAAGGTATCACAACAGTTACTACAACAACTGCACCATCAACAGAAACTGCTACACAGGCTGCAACTCAAACAACAAAAGCTAAATAAGAATGTTTAAATCTAAAGCCACAACTTTTACAGTTGTGGCTTTTTTATGCTTTACTATATTATAATTATTTTATAACTACTAATAATTATTCATACTTTTAAAATTTAAAGACAAAAGAAAAGGACGGTTATTTATATTTAACCGTCCTAAATTATTGAAATAGATGTAATTCAAAAACTAATTAGTCCATTTCCCAGTTATGCCAAACATTCTGAATGTCATCATTTTCTTCAAACATATCAAGCATCTTCTGCATCTTAGCCTTAGTTTCTTCATCTTCAATCTTTGTGTATGTTGATGGTACTTCTTCAACTTCAGCAGATACAAATTCATAACCCTTAGCAGCAAGGTCATCACGAATAGCAGAGAAGTCATCTGGCTCTGTGTAAATTGTGAAGATGTCTTCATCAGCCTCAAAGTCAGAAGCACCTGCTTCAAGAGCTTCTTCCATTACAGTGTCTTCATCTTTGTCAAAGTCTTCTCTTTCAACAACAAGAACACCTTTCTTTGAGAACATAAAACCAACACAACCCGGTGTACCCATATTGCCACCAAACTTATCAAAGTAGTGACGAACTTCACCGGCTGTTCTGTTTCTGTTATCTGTAAGAGCCTCAACAATTACAGCAATACCTGATGGGCCGTAACCCTCATATGTAACAGATTCATAGCTGTCACCTTCATTAGAAGATGCAGCCTTTTTAATAATTCTTTCAATGTTGTCATTAGGAACATTAGCAGCCTTAGCCTTAGCAATACAATCACGAAGTTTTGAGTTTACATTAGGGTCAGCAGAACCACCGTCACGAATAGCAACAATAAGTTCTCTACCAATCTTTGTAAATACCTTTGCTCTGGCAGCATCATTTTTGCCTTTCTTCTGCTTAATGGTACTCCATTTATTATGTCCTGACATTTATATCATCCCTTATATTAAAATTTGCCTTAAAATTATATCACAAATATAGGAAAAATGCAAATATATTTATTTGTTATTCTTGTTTAGAAAAATGCTTAAAATATATATTACAATTTGGTTACAAAAGTGCGTTATACTCTTGAATGTTTGCTATAATAGGTATTAAATACAATATAGGGTACTATGCAAATACGAAATGCCCATATATGTATAAAATGAATTTTTTAATTAATATACGAGGTTATAATAATGGTTCGTTCAATGACAGGCTTCGGAAGACACGAAGCAACTGTTGACGGCAGAGATATTGTAGTAGAAATCAAGAGTGTAAACCACCGTTACTATGAATTTAATTGCCGTACAACAAGAGGCTATAACTTTCTTGAAGAAAAGTTAAAGTCTTATATTAAAGAAAAGGTTAGCAGAGGTAAAATTGATGTTTATGTTTCTTTAAGCCAAAAGGAAGACACAGAGTCAATTGTAAAGATTAACCCAAGTTTAGCACAAGGTTACATTAATGCACTAAAGAAACTTTCAACAGACTATGGTGTAGCAGATGATATTTCTGTTTCTACTGTTGCTCAGTACAACGATATTTTCCAAGTACACAGAGCACCTGAAGATGAGGAAGAAGTTTGGAATGCAGTTAAGGAAGTTCTTGATGTAGCACTTGATAACTTTATTAAGATGAGAGAAGTAGAAGGAGAGAAGATGAAGGCTGACATTATGTCAAGAGCCGAAACTATCCTTTCTATTGTTTCAAAGATTGAAGAAAAGTCACCTGAAAGAGTAAAAGATTATGAATCCAGACTAAAAGAAAGAATTGAAGAACTTTTAGGTAGTGCTGATTTTGATGAACAGAGAATTTTAACAGAGGTTGCAATTTTTGCAGATAAGGTTGCAGTTGATGAAGAAACTGTTCGTCTAAGAAGTCACTTTGACCAGCTAAAATTACTTATGAATAGCGATGGTGAAATCGGTAGAAAGATTGACTTTATTATTCAAGAAATGAATAGAGAAGCCAATACTATCGGTAGTAAAGCTAACGACAGCACACTATCTCATATGGTAGTTGATATTAAGGCTGAAATTGAAAAGATTAGAGAGCAAATTCAAAACATTGAATAAAGGTGCTTTATGAAACTTATTAATATTGGATTTGGTAATTTAGTTAATTCAAGCAGAATCATCTCTGTAGTCAGTCCTGATTCTGCTCCTATAAAACGAATTGTTCAGGATAGTAAGCAGAAAAGTATGCTTATTGATGCTACTTACGGCAGAAGATGTAAAGCAGTTATTATTACAGACAGTGACCATGTTGTACTTTCTGCTATTTCTCCTGAAACAATAGGTAACAGATTGGAGGGTGAACAAAGCGATGAATAACAAAGGACTACTTATTATTTATTCCGGTTTTTCCGGAGTAGGTAAGGGAACAATTATGAAGGAAATGCTAAAGAAAGAAGATAATTTCCGACTATCTGTTTCTGCTACTACAAGAGCTCCGAGACCGGGAGAAGTAAACGGTAGAGAATATTACTTCATTTCAAAAGAAGAATTTGAAGAAATGATTAAGAATGATGAGTTCTTTGAATATGCTCAGTATTCTGATAATTATTACGGAACACCTAAGAAACCTGTTGAAGAAATGCTAAAGAAAGGTCTTGATGTATTTCTTGAAATCGAAGTTCAAGGTGGACTTCAAATGATGGATAAGCGACCTGATGCACTTAGTATTTTTATTGTGCCACCATCATTAGAAGAACTTGAATCTCGACTTCGTGGCAGAAATACCGAAACCGAAGAGGTTATCAAGAAACGTCTTTCAGCAGTGGAATTTGAAAAACAGTTTGTTCCAAAGTATGATGTTAAGGTTGTTAATGACAAGGTTGAAGATGCAGTAAATCAAGTTATTGATATAGTAAAAAAAGAGAAAGAAAAAAGGAATAATTAATTTATAAAAAGGAGATATAATTATGCGTTTAGCTTCAGTAGATGATATGTTATCAGGTAAGGAAAGTCGTTATGCACTAGTAATCGGTGTAGCAAAGAGAGCAAGAGAAATTGCACAGGAATTTGAAGAACAGGGTATAATTACTGACGAAAAGCCGGTTCTTCTTGCTATCGAAGATTTTAAGAATCACAAGTACAACCTACTTGAACCAGAAGATGAAGAATGATGAATTCCTCATTGCAGGAATTGCAGTAGATAATACTACTTACGGTTTTGACAGACTCTTTAGCTATAAAGTACCGGATCATTTGTCTAATGTAAAAGTTGGACAGAGAGTTCTTGTACCTTTTGGCAGAGGAGATAGATTTCGTCAAGGAATGATTTTGTCTTTGTCTTATGGTAAAGAAGAAAATCTAAAAGAAATTTCATCATTACTAGATGATAAGCCTATCTTTACCCAAGAAATGATTGATACAGTAAATTTTATCCATGACAGATATTTCTGTACTTATTATGACTCTGTAAAGGTAATGCTACCGGTAGGAATAAATTATAATATTTCTACATTTTATACAGCAGTAAAGGTTAATGATGATGTACTAAATTCTCTAACTGACTATGAAAGAGAAATTTATGATTATCTTTTATCAGAGAATAAACCGGTAAAAAAAGAAACAATCTTAAATGTTTTTTCTATAGGAGAAAATTCCCTTAATAAACTTTACCGTCAAGGTGTAGTAAATAGAGAAGATGATGCCTTTAGAAAAACTAAAGATGCAACAGTAAAAATGGTGTCACTTTGTGATGATGTTGATATTAATGATTATAAGTTAACACCAAAACAACAGAAAGTTGCAGAACTTTTAACTGTTGTGGATAAAGCTTCTGTAAAGGAAGTTTGTTACTATACAGGCTACACCCAGTCAGTAACCGATTCTTTAGTTAAGAAAAAGATTGCAAGGTACTTTACTGATGAAGTGATGAGAATACCTTATACTGTTTCAGATGTAAAGAAAGATGAAGTGGTTTTAAGCCCATCACAACAGTCTGCTTTTGATAATTTATACAGTAAATATTGTGATGACAAAGCTTCAGTTTCTTTACTTTATGGTGTTACCGGTAGTGGCAAAACCTCAGTATTTATGAAGTTAATTGAAAAGTGCTTTAATGACAATAAGGGTACAATTTTAATGGTACCTGAAATTGCATTAACACCTCAGTTAATTAAAATATTTACCTCAAGGTTTGGTGACAATGTTGCAGTATTCCATAGTGGTTTATCAATAGGCGAAAGACTTGATGAATATAAAAGGGTCAGTAGAGGAGATGCAAAAATTGTTCTGGGTACAAGAAGTGCAGTTTTTGCCCCACTAAAAAATATCGGTTTGATTGTTATGGATGAAGAACAAGAAAGTTCCTATAAATCCGAACAAACACCAAGATATAACGCAAGAGATATTGCAAAGTTTAGGTGTTATAAACACAATGCTTTGTTACTTCTTTCTTCAGCAACACCAAGTGTAGAAAGCTTTTATATGGCTGAAAAAGGAATTTATAATCTTGTAAAATTAACAGAAAGATATGGTAAAGCAACATTACCACAAGTTTCTGTTGTTGATATGAATGAAGAACAAATGAAAGGTAATTTTAGTAACTATTCAACAACACTAAAAGAACTTATTTCAAGTAACTTAATTCATAAAAAACAGTCCATTATTCTTCTTAACAGAAGAGGATACAATACATTTTTAAGTTGTAGAAGTTGTGGTCAAGTTGTAACTTGTCCCAATTGTTCGATTTCTATGACATACCATAGTGCAAACAATAGAATGATGTGTCACTATTGTGGCCATTCAGTTCCTTATACGGATGAGTGTCCGGACTGTCATCAGCATACACTTAAGTTTAGTGGTGCAGGTACTCAAAAAGCAGAACAAGAACTTGTTGATATGTTTCCAAGTGCAAGAGTATTAAGGATGGATGCTGATGCCACAATGACAAAAAGTAGTTATGAAACAAAACTTACTGCTTTTGCAAATGGTGAATATGATATTCTTATCGGTACACAAATGGTAGCTAAAGGTCTTGACTTTCCAAATGTAACATTGGTAGGTGTTATCAATGCCGACCAAATGCTTTATTCTGATGATTACAGAAGTTACGAAAGGGCATTTTCTCTGCTAACTCAAGTAGTTGGTAGATCCGGCAGAGGTGACTCAAAGGGTGTTGCAGTTATCCAAACTTCAACACCGGAAAATTATGTTATAGGTCTATCGGCAAAGCAAGACTATGATACATTTTATAAAGGTGAAATAGGAGTGAGAAAAGCTCTGCTTTATCCTCCTTTTTCCGACATTTGTCTTATAGGTTATCAAGGTATAATGGAAGGTGCAACAATAAAGTGTGCAAATGCCTTTCAAAATGCCTTAATTAACAAAATTAAAACTAATTATAGCAGTATGCCTTTAAGGGTGCTTGGACCAAGCCAAGCCTATGTTTATAAGGTAAATAATAAATATAGATACAAGACTATAATTAAGTGTAGAAATTCAAAAGATTTCCGTAGTGTTATTAAGGAAACATTACTTGAATTTTCTAAGAATAAGGAATTTAAAAATATAGGTATAACAGTAGATATAAATCCACTGTCTTTTAATTAGGTGAATGAGTATGGCTATTAGAAATATTGTAAAAGATGGAGACGAGATTCTTCATAAGAAATGTAGAAATGTAGAGAAGTTTGACGATAAGTTGGCAACACTTCTTGATGATATGGCTGAAACAATGCACAAAGCTGACGGTGTAGGTCTTGCAGGTCCACAGGTTGGTATGCTAAGAAGAGTTGTTGTTATTGATATTGGTGAGGGTGTAATTGAACTTGTTAACCCTGAAATTATTGAAACAAGTGGTGAACAAGAAACTGCAGAAGGTTGTCTATCTTTCCCCGGAGAATACGGTATCACTAAGCGTCCAATGTATGTAAAAGTAAAGGCTCAAGACCGTAACGGTAATTTCTTTGAAATGGAAGGTGAAGAACTTTTAGCAAAGGCTTTCTGTCACGAAATTGACCATCTAAACGGTATTGTATTTAAGGATATTGTTGTTAGAATGTTAGACCCAGAGGAGTTAGGCTAATGAATGTTGTTTTTATGGGTACTCCGGACTTTGCAGTTCCATCATTAGAAAACATTGCAAAAGTTCATTTTGTACAAGCTGTCTTTACTCAGCCGGATAAACCGGTAGGCAGAAAAATGATACTAACACCACCTGATGTAAAGGTTTGTGCTGAAAAGTTAGGAATACCTGTCTATCAACCGGTAAAAATAAAGGATAGCGATAGCTATGAAATTATTAAGGAACTTAACCCTGATGTAATTGTTGTTGTTGCTTATGGACAGATTTTACCTGAAAATATTTTGAATATTCCAAAGTATGGTTGTATCAATGTTCATGGTTCTTTACTCCCAAAGTACAGAGGTGCAGCACCCATTCAGTGGTCCGTTTTAAACGGTGACAAAGTTACCGGTGTTACAACAATGTATATGGAAAAGGGTCTTGATACCGGTGATATTCTTGAAACTAAGGAATATGAAATCGGCATCAACGATACTGCCGGTAAAGTTTTTGATACATTGGCAGAAATGGGTGGTAAGCTAATCCTTGATACACTTGAAAAAGCAGAAAAAGGTGAACTTCATTCTATCAAGCAAGATGACAGTAAAAGTTCATATGCAAAAATGCTTGATAAGTCAATGTGTAATATTGATTTTTCAAAGACTAATTTACAAGTTCATAACCAAGTTAGGGGACTTTCACCATGGCCTGTTGCCTCAACAAAACTTAATGGCAAAGTCCTAAAAATCTTTGAAACAAGACTTACAGAGGGTAAAGGTAAACCCGGTGAAATTTTAAACACAAATCCACTTACTATTGCTTGTGGTGAAGGTGCAGTTGTTGTAAATACTGTTCAACTACAGGGCAAAAAAAAGATGGATTCTAAAGCTTTTTTACAAGGTCATAAACTTGAAAAAGGCACAGTTATAGGAGAATAAATTATGTATCATTACTTTTATGGTATTGACTGGACATATATTGTATTTATGCTACCATGCCTTATTTTGTCACTTATATGCCAGGTCAAAGTAAACAGTAATTTTAGCAAGTATAGCAATGTAAGGAATATGCGTGGTATGACAGGTGCTCAAGCAGCTGAGTATGTTTTAAACCATTATGGTGTTCATGGTGTTCGTATTGAGCAAGTTGCAGGTAATTTAACAGACCACTTTGACCCAAGAACAAATGTTATCAGACTTTCCGATAGTGTTTATAATGTAGCTTCTGTTGCAGCAGTAGGTGTTGCTTGTCACGAAGCAGGTCACGCAGTACAACACGCTACAGGTTATGTACCAAACAAAATTCGTGGTGCTATTGTGCCAATTGCTAGGGTAGGTTCTAGCTTAGGATGGATACTTTTCTTAGTAGGTTTATTTTTGCCAACACAGTTTTCATTCTGCTTATGGCTAGGTATCATATTCTTCTCAGCATCAGTTCTTTTTACTTTCGTAACTTTACCTGTAGAATTTGATGCATCAAGAAGAGCATTAAAGTGTATCAGAGATACTAACCTACTTTACCCTGAAGAATATGAAGGTACAAAGAAAGTTTTACAAGCAGCCGCTATGACTTATGTTGCTTCAGCAGCAACTGCTTTACTACAATTACTAAGACTTATTTTTATTGCAAATAATAGGAGAAGATAATAGATGAAAAGCCCAAGAAGAGTAGCATTTGATGTGCTTTATAAAATTGAAACTGAAGAGTCCTACAGTTCAATTGCAGTGAATAAAGCATTAAAAGAGAATAATCTTAATAAGCTAGACTCTTCTTTTGCCTCAGCAATTATTTACGGAGTACTGGAAAAGAAGATAACTCTTGACTATGTAATCCGTAGCTTTTCTTCTGTAAGACTAAAGAAAATAGAAACCAAAACTTTAGTAATCCTTAGAATGTCAGTTTATCAGATGCTTTATATGGACAAAGTTCCGGATAATGCATCTGTTAACGAGGCAGTACAACTTGCAAAGAATTTAAGACTTTTTAAGTCATCAGGTTTCATTAACGGTATTCTTAGAAGTATCTCAAGAGCAGAAACCAAGTGTGATTTAAGTAAAATTAAAGACAAAACAAAATTACTTTCAGTTAAGTATTCTGTTCCGGAAGATATTATTAAATTATGGCTTGACAGTTATGGCGAAAAGGTAACTACCCATATGCTAAATTCAGTAGATGGCAGACCTCCACTATATGCCAGAGTTAATACACTTTTAACTGATGAAGATACTTTAATTGAAAATCTTAGAGAAGAAAATATTATTGCTGAAAAGTCTATTTTAGAAAATGTAATTACTCTGAAAAATACAGGTTCGGTAGAAAATATTAAAGCCTTTCAGTACGGAGAATTTTACATACAAGACCTTTCTTCAAATATAGCATTAACAACATTATCACCTAAAGAAAATAATGTTGTGTATGATGTTTGTTCAGCACCCGGAGGTAAGTCCTTTACTGGTGCAATCCTAATGAATAATAAAGGTAAGATAAATTCTTATGACCTTTATGAACATAAAATCAAGCTGATTTATTCCACTTCTAAAAGGTTAGAAATAAGTATTATAAATACTAAAATTAATGATGCAACTTCATTTGATGAAGAGAATGTTGCCGATATAGTTATTTGTGATGTTCCATGTTCAGGACTTGGATTACTTCGCAGAAAACCGGAAATCAGATATAAAGATAATATAGTTAATAATGACTTAACAGAAATACAGTATAAAATTTTATGTTCATCTGCTAATCTAGTAAGAAACGGTGGAAAATTAATGTATTCCACTTGTACCCTTAACCCAAAAGAAAACAATCTTTTAGTAGAAAAATTCCTAAGTGAACATAAAGATTTTGTAGGTGAGAAGTTAATTCTCCCAAAGAATATTAAAAGAACCATAAAGGAAAATGAATATGAATGTTCATTGTTCCCACAAACTAATAATTCAGATGGTTTCTACTTTGCAATACTGAGAAAGGGTGATTAAATGACTGATTTAAAATCAATGAATTTACAAGAAATTGAAGAGCTTATTTCATCATTAAATTGCCCAAAGTTTAGAGCAAAACAAATTTTCCAATGGATAAACAAAGGTGTAACTTCCTTTGATGAAATGAAGAATGTACCAAAGGACTTAAAAGAAAAGTTAAGTGAATATTGTTACATTTCTGTTGCATATATTGAAAAAAAGCAAATTTCACGGTATGATGGTACAGTTAAGTATTTGTTTAAATTTAATGATGAGCAGTGTGTTGAGTCTGTTGTGATGAGTTACCACCACGGACACACAATCTGTATATCAACTCAAGTAGGTTGCAAGATGGGTTGTAAGTTCTGTGCAACAGGTAAGCAAGGTTTTACAAGAAACCTTACTGCCGGTGAAATGATTGCCCAGATAGAATCAGCCCAAAAAGACCTTAACATAAGAATTTCCAATATTGTTCTTATGGGTATGGGTGAACCACTTGATAACTATGACAATGTAATGAAGTTCCTTGATTTGGTTTCATCAGATGATGGACTGAATATAGGGAAAAGGCATATTACCTTGTCAACCTGTGGTATTGTTCCACGAATTTATGATTTGGCTGATAGAAAGTTACAGATTACACTTTCTGTTTCTCTCCATGCACCAACTGATAAAATGAGAAGTGCAACAATGCCAATTAACGATGCTTATAACATTGATGAGCTTATGAAAGCCATCAAGTATTATATAGATAAAACCAATCGTAGAGTAAGTTTTGAATATGCTATGATTGATGGTGTAAATGATAGTGACGAAGCAGCTAATATACTTGGTAATTTAATAAAAGGTATGCTGTGTCATGTTAACCTAATTCCTGTAAATGATGTTACAGGTAATGATTATCGCAAGAGTAACAAAGAAAGGTTAATATCATTTACCAATGTACTTGCTAAATATGGTATTACTGCTACTGTAAGAAGAACTTTAGGCAGCGATATTGATGCAAGTTGTGGACAACTAAAAGGTAAGCACAAGAAAGGAGGAAAGTAATCTTGAATATACATAGTAAAACAGATAAAGGTCTTGTCAGAAACGATAATCAGGATTATTGTCTTTCCGGAAGAATGTGTGACGGTGCAGTATGGGCTGTAGTTTGTGACGGTATGGGTGGTGCTAATGGTGGCCACACAGCCTCAACAACTGCTTGTGAATATATAGCTAGGGAAATGAAAAATCTATATACCAGTGATTTCACAAACGAAGAACTATATGCACTACTTACAAACATAGTTTCCGGTGCAAACCTTGAAGTTTATAATTTAGCTCAAAAAAATATTGAACTTATCGGAATGGGCACTACTTGTGAGTGTGTATTCCTAAGGGACAATATTCTTCATATTGTACATATAGGTGACTCAAGAACTTATCTTGTTCGTAATCATAAGGCTTATCAGCTAACTAAGGACCATTCTTTAGTTCAAGAAATGGTAAGTCGTGGTGAAATTACAGAAGATGAAGCCTTAGTTCACCCAAACAAAAACTTTATTACTAGAGCAATCGGTGTAAAGAATACTATCAAAGTGGATTATACTCAGTACGAATATAAACCGGGAGATATTGTTATTATTTGTACCGATGGTTTAACTAATTGTGTCAGCAAAGAGGAAATTGCAGAAGTTGTAAATAACAACCCTAAGAACCAAATTACCGACAAGTTAGTTGAAGAAGCTAAATTCGGTGGTGGCACAGACAACATTACCGTTATTACAATATATTAAGGAGGAAGAGTTATGATAGATAAGTACACAGGCAAAAAGCTTGACGGTAGATATGAAATCCAAGAACTTATTGGTGTTGGTGGTATGGCCAATGTTTATAGGTGTTACGATACTGTTGACGATAGAGAAGTTGCAATCAAAATTCTAAAGGATGAATTTCTTGATAATGCAGACTTTATCAGAAGATTTAAAAACGAAAGTAAATCTATTGCTGTTCTTTCACATCCAAACATTGTAAGGGTTTATGATGTTTCTTTTGGTGATATGATTCAGTATATTGTTATGGAATATATTGACGGTATTACTCTTAAGGAGTATATCGCTCAGCAAGGTGTAATTCAGTGGAAAGAAGCATTGCACCTAACAACTCAAATTTTAAGAGCATTACAACACGCTCATGAAAAGGGTATTGTTCACCGTGACATTAAGCCACAGAACATTATGTTGCTTCAAGACGGTACTATCAAAGTAACTGACTTTGGTATTGCCCGTAACTTTAATTCTGCTACAAGAACAATGACAGAACAAGCAATCGGTTCTGTTCACTACATAGCACCTGAACAAGCAAAGGGTGGCAACACCGACGGTAAAACAGATATTTATTCTGTTGGTGTTATGATGTATGAAATGCTAACAGGTAAACTTCCTTTCGTAGCTGATAATGCAGTTTCTGTTGCTATTATGCAACTTCAGTCTACTCCAAAGCTACCAAGAGAGATTAATCCTGACATTCCACAAGGTCTTGAAGAAATCACTCTTCATGCTATGCAGAAAGACCCTAAGGATAGATATGAGTCAGCTCAAGCAATGCTTAATGATATTGACCGTTTTAGATTAAATCCAAGCATTGTATTTGGTTACAGCCTTCCAAAGCCAATAGAACCAAAATCTGCTGAAAAGAAAAGAGAAGCTAAGAAAAAGGATGAAACAAAGAGAATCTTTGAAGAAAAGAAAGTTGATGATAACAAAGATTCCAATAAGTTTGTTCCGGAAGATTTTGATAGTGAAGAACCTGAAAAGAAAGTTAGATCAAAGAAAAAGTCTGCAATCCTAGGTGTTGTAGCATCATTTATAGTTTGCCTAATCGGTTTTGGTATTTACTTTGTAACTTCTGCATTCTCAAATTCAAATGCAGATACAGATGTTCCAAATTATGTTGGCAAAACAATCCTTGATGTTAAGCAAGGAGATAATAAAGAGAACTTTGTTTTTCAACTGGACTTTGAATATGACTCAACTAAAAAGGAAGGTGTTATCCTTTCTCAACAACCTGAAGCAGATTCAAAGAAAGTTAAGAAAGGTTCAACTATTCAGCTAACTGTAAACGGCAAAAATTCTGATGTAACAGTTCCTCATCTTCTAAATACAACAGAGGAAGATGCTATTAAAGAACTAGAGTCAAGAAACCTTGTACCTGAGATTGTTTATGTACAGAGTGAAGATGTTAATGTTGACTATGTATCATCAGAATTCCCAAATCCGGGACAGAAAACAACTATCGGTTCATCAGTATATCTTTATGTTTCAAAAGGCCCTGCTGAAAAGAAAGTTAAAATTCCTGATGTAACAGGTAAAGATATTTCTGAAGCTAAGGAAATTCTTGAAAGTAAAGGTCTATATGTAGAATACGAATATGACGAAAACAGTTATGAAGAAAAGGATACTGTTATTAGACAAAATCCTTTACAGGGTGGTACTGTAAAGAAGGGCTATACTGTAAAACTTGTTCTTTCAGGTGGTAAAAAGGATGCTCAGTCTATTCAGATTGATGTTCAGTTGCCAAAGAATGAAACAAACAGTGTTTCACTACAGGTTGTATTTGATGGCAATGTATTTGCAACAACAAATGTTATTCCATCAGAACTAAAGACATATAGCTTTACTTTGACAGGTACAGAAACCGATTCAAAGGTTAAGGTATATCTAAACGGTCAGCTATATCAGGAATATACAATTGACTTCCAGAATAAGAAGGCAACCCCAACATACCATGACTATGTTATAGCAACAACTACAACTACTGCACCTCCTACTACTCAGGAAGATACAACTGTTGCACCTACTCAGGATATAACAACAGTTTCACAAGATACAACAAACTATAACACAGAGCCAACTCAAGAACCACAACCTACTACTGCTCCGGCATATTAAAGGTGTTTTTTAATGAATAGTGTAGAGGGTAGAATTATAAAAGCAATCAGTGGTTTCTATTATGTAGAAACCACTGACAATACATATGAATGTAAGGCAAGAGGTTCTTTTCGTAAGACAAGCAAAACTCCTGTAGTTGGAGATTTAGTGACAATCTCTATACCTGAAAGTGGTTATCCTACAGTTGAAGAAATATATAAGCGAAAGAACTCTATTGTTAGACCACCAATGGCAAATATTGACACATTGGTTATAGTCTGTAGTACAGTTTCTCCTGCACCAAACTATACAGTTATTGACAAGATGACTGCAACTGCTGTATATAACAATATTGAACCGGTTATTGTAATCTCAAAGTCAGATATAAAAAGTGGTGAAGAAATATATAACATCTATAACAGTACAGGTATCAAGACTATACTTTATTCTTCTGTTACAGGGGAAGGTGTAGATGAAATATATTCACTTTTACCTAACAAAATCACTGCCTTTATTGGCAACAGTGGTGTTGGTAAGTCAACTTTACTTAATAAGCTTTTTCCTGATTTTCAGCTAAAAACAGGAGAAGTTAGTGATAAACTTGGCAGAGGTCGTCATACAACAAGAACTGTTGAATTACTGAAGTTTAATGGTGGTTATGTTTGTGACACACCCGGGTTTTCAACTATGCAACTTGAAAAGTTTAATATTCAAGACAAAACCCAACTTCAATATATGTTTCCTGAATTTGAAGATTATATCGGTCAGTGTAAGTTTACTTCATGTAGCCATACTTGTGAAAAGGGTTGTGCTATTCTACAAATGGTAGAAGAAGGCAAAATTCAAAAGTCACGACACAATAGCTATGTTGATATGTATAATGAAATAAAAGACATTAAAGAATGGGAGAGAAGAAAATGAGATGTGTAATTATTTCCGGTTCACCGGATACAAATGTAGAAGAAATCAAAAGCCTATGTACAAGTGATGACTTTATTGTTTGTGCTGATTCAGGTTATTCTTTTGCAAAGAAAGCAGGTCTGACTCCAAACCTAATTATCGGTGACTTTGATTCACTAAAGGAAGAACTACCACAGAACACAGAAGTTGTTAAGCTAAATACCCATAAGGATGATACTGATACAGAACATTGTGTAATGGAATGTATCCGTAGAGGCTATAAGGACTTCTTACTACTAGGTTCAATCGGTGGTAGAACCGACCATACATTTGCAAACATTGCAACTCTGGCATTTCTCTCAGAATATAACTATAACGGTATTGCAAGAAACAACGGTGAGGAAATTCGTATCCTAAAGGAAGGTTCATACGAAATGAACAACAAGAAAGGCCTTATTTTCTCAGTGTTCCCTTATGGTTGTGAAAGTGTAAATGTTACATATAAAGGTGCAGAATATATGTTAAACAACAAGACTTTAACATATAATGTATCTCGTGGCATTAGCAATGTTTTTGTTGATGATGAAGCTGAAATCACAATCAACAGAGGCAGAGCAATCCTATTAACTTATTATAAATAAGAGGTTTTTATGCTATATAATATGTGTGGTTTAAATGTTTATTATGAACCCAAATATAAACAGACAATTACTCGTTCTGAAAAATATTTAGCAAAAAATCAAAATTTAAAACCAGACATAACTCTTAATGTTACAGAAGAAAGGATAGATAACTATATCCTTTCTTTTCCTCATATATCAAGGTCACTTGCTGAGTATGTAATTTATGGAATGATATTTTACGAAGCAATCTTAGATTATGACGGAATACTTCTTCATTCATCAGCAATATCTGTTGATAATGAAGCCTATCTTTTTACTGCAAATAGTGGTACAGGAAAGTCAACCCATTGTGCTTTGTGGATGAAGTATTTTGGGGACAGAGCCGTTATGATAAATGACGACAAACCGGTTATCAGAATAATTGATAATAAGATATATGCTTGTGGCACACCTTTTTCAGGTAAACATGATATTAATAAAAATATTTTAGTACCACTAAAAGGTATTTGTTGTATCAACCAAGGCAAAGAAAATGTTATCAATAAAATATCTACCAAGAAAGCTATAGGAAAATTCCTGCCACAAACACTTTGTATTAATGATAAACAAAAAATGTCAAGCCTATTAACTGTTCTTGATAAAGTTCTCAGCAATGTAAATGTGTATGAACTGTTTTGTGATATTTCTGAAGATGCAGTAAAAACATCTTATAATATGATGAGCAAAAATTAGTGGTGATATTATGGCAAAAAAACAAGAAAAAACTAATGTAATGAGAATTCTTGACCAAAAGAAAATTGAGTATTCTCACTATGCTTATGATAATACAAAACTTAACGCAGAAGAAGTAGCAAATGCTCTTAATCAAGAAGTAGGCAAGGTTTTTAAAACCCTTGTAACTGTTGGTAAAAGTAAAGAACATTATGTTTTTGTTGTACCGGCAAATAAAGAACTTGATTTAAAGAAAGCTGCCAAAGTTGCAAAAGAAAAGTCAATAGAGATGATTCACCAAAAAGAACTTTTGCCACTAACAGGATATATCCATGGTGGCTGTTCGCCAATCGGTATGAAAAAGCAGTTTAAAACTTTTATCCATAAGACTGCTAATGACTATGATACTATCTACTTTTCAGCAGGTAGGGTAGGTAACCAGGTTGAGTTGTCACTATCCTCATTGCAAAAGGTAATTCCTGTTGAAGTAGCTGATATTATAAAAGATAATTCTTGATTTTTTCATTACCTTGTGATAGAATTATCTTATTGAACGGGGATGTAGCTCAGCTGGGAGAGTACCACAATGGCATTGTGGGAGTCGAGGGTTCGAGCCCCTTCATCTCCACCAAAGAAAAGCCCATAGATAAGCCACTTTTAGCTAACCTATGGGTATTTTTTTATTTCTTTAAAAGAAAATGACGAAAAAACGGCGTAAAAATTAAAATAAAATTTTAAACTATTGAAAATAATAATAAGTAAGAGTATAATATTATTAAAGTAAAAATTATGGGAGCTTGTGTTACAGGCTGAGAGGAAGATATAATCTTCGACCATTACCTGATTTGGATAATGCCAACGTAGGGATATATTTATTAATGTATTTTGAGAAGTTACCCAAACATAGGGTAGCTTCTTTTTTTACTTATAGGAGGTGCAAAAGTGGTAACAATTAACGGTAAAGAAGTTGATATGTCAGGAAAGACTATTTCACAGTATCTGGAAATTGCAAACTATAACCCAAAGACTATTGCAGTTGAATGTAATGAAGTAATTATCTCAAAGTCTGATTATGAAACAACTGTACTAAAAGATGGTGATGTAGTAGAAGTTGTTAGCTTTATGGGTGGAGGCTAATTTCTTCTTAAGAAAAAATAAAACAAACTTGATATACATTGAAAGAAGGAAATTATAATGGAAAATGATAAACTTATCATTGGTGGTCATGAATTTAACTCAAGATTTATTTTAGGTTCAGGTAAGTATTCTATGAAACTTATTGACTCAGCTATTAAGGATGCCGGTGCTGAAATTATTACACTTGCAGTTCGTAGAGCTAATACTAAGGAACAAGAAAATATCCTTGATTATATTCCAAAGGGTGTTACATTACTACCTAATACAAGTGGTGCAAGAAATGCTGATGAAGCAGTAAGAATTGCAAGACTAGCCAGAGAACTTGGTTGTGGCAACTTTGTAAAGATTGAAATTATGAGAGATAGTAAGTACCTGCTTCCTGATAACCAAGAAACTATTAAGGCTACAGAAATTCTGGCAAAAGAGGGTTTTGTTGTAATGCCTTATATGTATCCTGACCTAAATGTTGCTCGTGATTTAGTTAATGCCGGTGCAGCATCAATTATGCCTTTAGCTTCACCAATCGGTTCAAATAAAGGTCTAGCTACTAAAGATTTTATCCAAATTCTAATTGATGAAATTGATTTACCAATTATTGTAGATGCCGGTATCGGTAAACCTTCTCAGGCTTGTGAAGCAATGGAAATGGGTGCATCAGCAATTATGGCAAATACTGCATTAGCTACTGCCGGTGACTTACCATTGATGGCATCTGCATTTAAGAATGCTATAGAAGCCGGTAGAAAGGCATACTTATCAGGATTAGGCAGAGTTCTAACTCGTGGTGCATCTTCTTCAGATCCATTAACAGGTTTCTTGCGTAATTAAGAGGTGAATTTTAATGGAAAACGAATTTTTAATTGACTCAGAGTTTTTGTCACCAAAAGCACTTGAGAAGAAACATAGACTGGAGAATGACCCATCATACCGTAAAAACCATATGGAATATATGCCCGGTATGGAAGTTATTGAGTCAGATGTTTGTAAGAATGTAATGGACCATATGAATTCTTATGACTATTCAAAATATACTGCAAAAGATGTACGAAAAGCACTTGAACATGAAACTTGTTCTATAGAGGATTTTAAAGCACTTTTATCACCTGCAGCAGAACCATTCCTAGAACAAATGGCTCAGAGAGCAAGAGTAGAAACAAGTAAGCATTTTGGCAATACCGTATATATGTTTACGCCGTTATACATAGCAAATTATTGCGAAAACTATTGTGTTTATTGTGGCTTTAACTGTTACAATCACATTAATCGTATGAAACTTTCAATGGAACAAATTGAAAAAGAAATGAAAGTTATTGCCGATAGTGGTATGGAAGAAATTTTGATTCTTACCGGTGAAAGCAGAGGTCAAAGCAATGTAGAGTATATTGGTGAGGCTTGTAAATTAGCACGAAAGTATTTCCGTATGGTAGGACTTGAGGTTTACCCTGTTAATACTGATGAATATGAGTATCTTCATAAATGTGGTGCTGACTATGTAACAGTATTCCAAGAAACTTATGATACAGATAAATACGAGACACTTCATTTGCTAGGTCATAAGAGAGTATGGCCATACCGTTTTGATGCTCAAGAAAGAGCATTAAGAGGTGGTATGAGAGGTGTTGCTTTTTCAGCACTTTTAGGACTATCAGATTTTAGAAAAGATGCTTTAGCAAGTGCACTTCATGTGTATTATTTACAGAGAAAGTACCCTCATGCAGAAATGTCCTTGTCTTGTCCAAGACTAAGACCGATTATCAATAATGAAAAGATTAATCCACTTGATGTACACGAAACTCAACTTTGCCAAATTCTATGTGCATATCGTATCTTTTTACCATATGTAGGTATTACAGTTTCTTCAAGAGAAAGTGCAGAATTCAGAAATGGTATTGTAAAGATTGCAGCAACAAAAGTTTCTGCCGGTGTATCTACCGGTATCGGTGATCACGAAAGTAAGTATAGTGGTAAAGAAACAGAAGAAGAACAAGGCGATGAACAGTTTGAAATTAATGATAACCGTAGCCTAAAGAAAATGTATGATGAAATTACAGATGAAGGCTTGCAACCTGTTCTAAACGATTACCTATATGTCTGATATTATTGTTATTTCCAACAGTTCAATCTGTAAAGAAGATTTCTTATTACGCATTGAAAAACTTGCAAAAGCAAAACCTAAGGCAATTGTACTTAGGGAAAAACATTTGCCGGAAAATGACTATGAAGATTTAGCTAAAAAGGTAATTGAAATTTGCAATAAATATAATACTCAATGTATCTTGCATAATTTTCCTAAAGTTGCAGAAAAGCTAAATCACAATGCTTTGCATTTACCTTTGCAAGTTCTTGCAACACTTACAGATAAAGAAAAATCACAGTACAAAATTTTAGGTGCATCTTGCCATTCGGTAGAGGATGCAGTAAAAGCCCTGAAACTAGGTTGTACCTATATTACAGCAGGTCATATTTTTGATACTGATTGCAAGAAAGGTTTGCCGGGTAGAGGACTTGATTTTCTTAAAGCAGTTTGCAGTAGTGTATCAATACCGGTATATGCAATAGGTGGTATTTCACCAAAAAACTTTTCAATGGTTAGAAATGCCGGTGCAGATGGTGGTTGTATAATGAGCAGTGCAATGAATTGTACTAATCCACAAAAATATTTAAATTCTTTTACAGAATAATAAATTATATAATAAATCCATTAGTAGGAAAGATACAACCTATTAGTGGATTTTATTTTTATTAATCAAAGTCCTATAAATAAGCTATATGTATATAATAATAAATAATACAAATTTTGACAGAGAAAAAGAACAATCACCTATTAGTTAACAAAACTGTAACATCAAAAGGTAATAAATTTTCTTGAATATGTACTTTTACTATGATATAATGTTTTAAGCATTAAACTAAGTTAATAGTGTAAAAATATAAAAAGGAGTGAGAAGTATGGCACTATGTATGGGCTGTATGAAAGAAATAGGCGATGAACAAATCTGTCCTGATTGCGGCTTTAACAATACAGAAACTCAGCCAGAACCTTTCCTAGGTTTTCATACTGTTTTAAAAGATAGATATATTGTTGGTAGAGGTATCGACACAAATGGTGAAAGTACCCGTTACCTAGGTTATGATAAAGAAGAAAAGAAGAAAGTTATCATTAGAGAATTCCTACCAATCGGTATTTTTGACCGTTCAAAAGGTGAGAAAGACCTTGTTGTAGGATATAATGATGAAACTGTTTTCAAGAACTTGCGTTCTAACTTTATTTCATATTACAAGATTGTACAAGAACTTAATAATATGTCAGTAATGATTAAAATTCTTGATATATTTGAAGAGAACAATACTGCATATGAAATTGAAGAATATCTTGAACTGAACCACTTTGAAGATTATCTAAAGAGAAATAACGGACAACTTGAATGGGAAGTTGCAAGACCACTGTTTATGCCACTTATCTCTGCTTTAGAGTCACTTCATAAGAGAGGTATCGGTCACTACGCAGTTTCACCATCAAACTTATACATAACAAAAGACGGCAAGCTTAAACTTTCAGGTTTCTGTACTGCTATGGAAAGAAAGAGAGGTACTCCACTAAAGAGTCAGCTTTATAGTGGTTGCGCTGCTCCTGAACAATATGAAAAGAACTTTACTCTTGATATTGTTACCGAAATTTATGGCTTTACAGCAACACTTTTCCATACATTAACAGGTCATGTTCCTGCTAATGCAAGAGAAAGACTAAAGGACAGTAGTCTACTTATGAGTACTAATACTGTTAAGAGATTACCTCCTCATGTTGTTACTGCTTTAGCAAATGGTTTACAGGTTGACAGAAAAGAAAGAATTGCAGATTTTGATGAACTCAGAAGTCAGCTTTCTGTTGCTCCGACTGCTCAGGCGATTCAAGAAGAAATCAGCAAAACAGCCAGTCTATCCGATCCAAGTAAACAACAAATAGAAGAAAAGAAAAATAACGAAAACAAGAAAGTTACTTTAATTGCAGCACTTATTTCTTTTGTAGTATTTGTTGGTATCGGTGCAGTACTTGTTGCTACTAACTGTTTTGGTTTAGTAAATGGCAACCATGGTGGTGTTCAAGATACAACAGCTACTAAGGCATGGAGTGGTCCGGTAGTAGATAACTTTGTTGGTAAGAAATATTCAGCAGTAAAAAGTCAGCTAAAGGGTTCTGATAAATATATTATCAATATTAATTCAGAGGAAAAGTTTAGCGATAATATCGAAGAAGGTTATATTTGTGAACAAACACCGGCTGCCGGTACACCAATTACTTCAGAAGATGAAGCAGTAAATATCAGCCTAACAATCAGTAAAGGTGCTAAGATGAGAACTTTACCTGATATTGCCGGTAAGGATATTAAGACAGTTGCAGCAATGCTTGCAGATACAGGTGTACTTGTAATGCAAGAAACCGAGTATAACTCAAAGTACCCTAACAATACTGTAATTGACTATAAGAACCTAAAGTCAGGTGACCAAATTGAATACGATAAAACTGTTACAATTAAGGTTTCTTTAGGTGCTGAACCAACTTCAACTGAACCAAATACAGGTTCTGCCGATAATTAATTTAAACCAAAAAAGGTGGGATAAATTCCCACCTTTTATAATATTATTTTTTGATTATTCTTTCTGCGTTATGAACAAGGTTAAATACAGAACTGGCTATATCATCATATTTTTTATTGATAATATCGTAGGAGAGGTAAACTTTGTTTTCATTTCTTCTACTTTTGCTAAATTCATTTATTTTGTCAGTCAGCCTACCTTTTCTGTGCTGATAAGTGGCCTCGGAGTAACAGTTGCAACTTTCTTTAGTAAGTGTAAAGAATTCCTCGTTGTTAAGATTGTTGTTTCTATAAAGTAGTCTTATTACATTGTATATACTGCACATTAACATTTCTGTGGTACATCTTGTAATATCTCTGTGGTTTATTTCCGAAAGAATTCTGTAGGTAAAATCAATACTGTCCATTATGATTTTTTCACTTGGATTTTCAGCAGTTATTGTTTTTTTAGTACCTTCACTAATAGCAATAACATCTCTTTCACTTGTTCTGCCAAGAAGATAATCGCAACTAACATTATAGTAATCAGCCACTTTTACAACAAAGTCAAGACCACATTCTCTGATACCTTTTTCATAGTGGGAGAGAAGTGCTTGACTGATTCCTAAGTCACTTGAGGCTTGCTTTTGGCTGATTCCTTTTTCTTTTCTAAGATAACTGATAATACTACCAAATGTATTATTCATACAATCACATCCTTATACTATGAGTATAATACAAAATAAACTATTTGTAAAGATAGGAGTAATTATGAAATCATACTATATACACTTTATCTGTCACGGAAATATTGATGAAACTCATAAAGGTAAATATATAGGTACAACAAATGTTCCACTTTCCGATAAAGGCAAAATGGAGCTTAAGAAACTTGACCACAATATGAAGTACCCGGGTGCAACTGCACTGTTTACCAGTCCATTAAAAAGATGTAAAGAAACTTGTGAGATTCTTTATCCGAATATGAAACCCATTGTTATTGACCAACTTTCTGAATGTAACTTTGGTGAATGGGAAGGCAAAACTGCCGATGAGCTAAAGGATGATGAACTGTTTAAACAGTGGATTGGTGGTAGTAGTGAAGTAAAGCCACCACATGGCGAAAGCTCAGCAGACTTTACAAGAAGAATTTGCCATATGTTTGAGGATATTGTTACAGGCCTTATGAAAACCGGTACAACTGATGCAATTATTGTAACTCATGGTGGTGTAATTATGACGCTACTTGCTATTTACGGTTTGCCACAGGCTAAACCATTTGATTGGGTAATGGATGGTGGTTACGGTTATTCTATCCGTATTACTCCAATGTTGTGGCAGAGAGATAAAGTATCCGAAGTATTCCAAAAAATCCCTCTACCTAAGGAAGATGGTGAGGAATAATATTTACATATTTATTTTTTTGTGATATTATATTAACAGAGTTTTTTAATAAAGAAGGAGATTAAAAATGAATAAGTACAATATTTGTCTATTAAAGGGTGACGGTATCGGTCCTGAAATTGTTAACGAAGCAGTTAAGGTACTTGATTGTGTTGCTGATAAATATGGTTTTCAGGTAAATTATGATGAGGCTCTACTAGGTGGCTCAGCAATTGACGCTAAGGGTACACCACTACCTCAGGAAACTATTGATAAATGTAAAGCATCCGACTCTGTACTTCTTGGTGCAGTTGGTGGTCCTAAGTGGGATAAGCTACCGGGTAAAGAAAGACCTGAAGCAGGTCTATTAGGTATTCGTGGTGCATTAGGTCTATTTGCTAACCTACGCCCGGCAGTTATCTTTGAACCACTAAAGAGTGCATCTCCTCTAAAGGATGAAATCATCGGCGATAAGCTTGATGTTATGGTTGTTCGTGAACTAACAGGTGGTATCTACTTTGGCAAAAGAGGTAGAAGAGAAGCTGACGGTGAAGTTGAAGCATATGATACAGAACAGTATAAAGTTTCAGAAATCAAGAGAATTGCTAAGGTAGCTTTTGAAATGGCTATGAAGAGAAACAAAAAGCTTACTTCTGTTGATAAGGCTAATGTTCTTGAAGCATCTCGTCTATGGAGAGAAACAGTAATCGAAATGTCAAAGGATTATCCTGAAGTTGAACTAAATCACCTATATGTTGACAACACAGCTATGCAGCTTGTTATTAACCCAGGTCAGTTTGATGTTATCCTAACAAACAATATCTTTGGTGATATTCTTTCTGATGAAGCATCAATGATTTCCGGTTCTATCGGTATGTTAGCATCAGCATCTCTATCAGATTCTAGCCTAGGTCTATATGAACCAATCCACGGCTCAGCACCTGACATTGCAGGTCAGAATATTGCTAACCCTCTTGCTACAATTCTTTCTGTTGCAATGATGCTAAAGTATTCTCTAAATGAACCAAAGGCTGCTGAAGCTATCGAAAATGCAGTTAATAAGGTTCTAGCAGAAAACAGAACTCCTGATATTTATGAAGAAGGTAAGAACAAGGTTACTTGCTCAGAAATGGGCGACCTAGTTTGTAAGGCTCTTGCATAAGAATTTTTGAGGTATTTTATGAATTTATATGATGTTCATTCACACATTTTGCCACAAATTGATGACGGTGCAGAAAATGTGGATGTTAGTGTCAATATTATAAATACTTTGTATAACCAAGGAGTAAGGCATATTTGTCTTACTCCTCATTACTATACCCATCAAGAGAGTATGGACTCTTTTTTAACTCGTAGGGAAAGTTCTTTTAATTTACTGAAACCAATTTTACCAAGTGATATTGAATTTTGTCTTGGTGCTGAGGTTTATGTAACAGATATTATAATGAACAATAAGTCGCTAAAGCCTGTTTGTTACGGTAACAGTGATTATATTTTATTGGAGTTTCCTTACTCTACAACCTTTACGGGAAGTTCCTATGAATTCTTATTTAGAATTATAAATCAGTATGGTGTAATGCCAATACTTGCTCATATTGAAAGATATGAAAGTTTAATTAAAAATCCTAAATTGTTACAGAAACTTTCAAGTGAAGGTGTAATGTTCCAAACAAATGCAGTTTCTTATAAGAATAAAGCCATATTCAGAAAATTTAAAAAACTACTTAATAAGGATTTAATTCACTTTATAGGTAGTGATGCTCATAATATGATTAGAAATTCACCAACAACCTATGGTGAAACATTTGAATTAATAAATAAAAAAGTCGGAGATTTTCCGGTAGATAATATAAATCAAAATGCAAAAAGACTTTTTGAAATAGCAAAGTAAAAGGCACAACCGTTTAATCAGTTGTGCCTTAATTTTATAGTTTAAAATATTAATATTATAGTCTAACAGAAATATTATTTTCTCTTAAATACTCTTTAAGTTTAGGAATAGGTATTTCACCAAAATGAAATAGTGATGCTGCAAGAACTGCATCAGCTTTACCTTTTTCAAAAGCATCAAGGAAGTGCTCATATGCACCTGCACCGCCGGAAGCAATAACAGGAATATTTACCTTTTCAGAAATTGCTCTTGTAAGTCCCAGGTCATAGCCTTGCTTTTGACCATCTTCATCCATACTGGTTACAAGTAATTCACCTGCACCTCTTTTTTCTGCTTCAATAGCCCATTCTACTGCATCAATACCTGTAGGTGTTCTGCCACCGGCAGTATAAACTTCCCATGAGTCACCTTTTCTCTTAGCATCAATAGCAACAACAACACATTGTGCCCCAAATTTATAAGATGCCTCGTTAATAAGTTCAGGTCTGTATACAGCAGCAGAGTTAACAGAAACCTTGTCAGCACCTGCTCTTAGCATTGTGGTAAAGTCATCAACTGTACGAATACCACCACCAACTGTAAAAGGAATGAAAATAGAATTTGCAACCTTTTCAACAATATCAACCATAGTATCTCTGCCATCACTTGTAGCAGTAATATCTAGTAGTACAAGTTCATCAGCACCTTCTTTGTCGTACTGAATAGCAGCTTCTACGGGATTACCGGCATCAACAAGGTTTACAAAACTCATACCTTTAACTACTCTACCGTTTTTTACATCAAGACAAGGAATTATTCTCTTAGCATACATTACTTAACCATCTCCACAAAGTTCTTTAACATTTTTAGTCCAACTTCACCACTTTTTTCAGGGTGGAATTGTGTGGCAATAATATTGCCTTTTTGTACAGCAGCATCAATCTCTATACCATACTGTGTTGTAGCAGCAACAATATCCTTGTCCTGTGCTTTTAAGTAGAATGAATGTACAAAATATACATAAGGTTCACCTTCAATATCCTTGAAGATACCGTTCTTTTGTTTGATAGAAATATTATTCCAACCCATATGTGGAATTTTTAAAGTTCTGTTTTGATTAGGGATTTTTGTAATAGTACCCTTGAAAATATCAAGACCCTTTACACCGGGAGTTTCTTCACTTTCAGGGAAAAGTAACTGAAGACCAAGACAAATACCTAGGAATGGTTTGCCACTTTTTGTGTATTCAATGATGGTGTCCTTGATACCTCTCTTAGTCATTGTGTCCATAGCATCACCGAATGAACCAACACCGGGAAGTATAGCACCATCAGCATTTAAAATTTCGTCTTTATCGCTAGTAACTTTACAGTCAGCACCAATAAATTTCAGTGCCTTGTAAACACTTTGAATGTTACCTGCACCATAGTCAATTATTGCAATCATTATAAATCTTCCTTTCATTAGGATGTGATTATTTTAACATACTAAAGTGTTTTTTGCAAGAATTTGCAATTTATAATTTATATTGTTTCAAAGACTCATAAACCTACAAAATATTACCATTTATTTTGGTGGAATTTTGATTGAAAAAATTATTTCTTTGTGTTAAAATAAAATTAATTGTGTAAAGATATAAAGAGGTATATAGAATCATGGTTAAACATCTATTAACAAGAATAGAAATGAAAATGGATTCTTTCTCTAAAGGACAGAAAAGAATCGCAATGTATATAGAAGAAAGCTACGACAAAGCAGCATATATGACTGCTTTAAAGCTAGGTGAAACAGTTGGTGTCTCAGAAAGTACAGTAGTTAGATTTGCTTCTGAACTTGGTTATGAGGGCTATCCTGAATTACAGAAAGCTATGCAGGAAATGATTAAGGAAAAGTTAACTTCTGTACAGAGAATTGAAGTTACCGAAACAAGAATCGGTGACAATGATGTTCTTACTTCTGTTCTAAATTCTGATATTGACAAAATCAGAAGAACAATTGAAGAAATTTCTCATGAAGACTTTAACAATGCAGTAAAAGCACTTTCTAAAGCAAAAGAAATTTATGTTTTTGCAGTTCGTTCAACTTCATCTCTTGCAACATTTCTAGGTTATTACCTACAACTGATTTACGGCAATGTACATATTATCAATACAACATCTAAAAGTTCAACATATGAAAATCTATTTAGAATTTCAAAAGACGATGTAATGATTGGTATTAGTTTCCCAAGATATTCCACTACTGCAGTAGAGGCTATGGAATTCGCAAGAGAAAGAGAAGCTGAAGTTGTTGCCATTACCGATAGTATGGCTTCACCTTTAGTAGAGTGTGCTAACAATGTACTTATTGCCAGAAGTGATATGGCATCAGTAGTTGACTCTTTGGTAGCACCACTTTCACTAATTAATGCACTGGTTGTTGCTTGTGTACTTGAACAGAAAGAAAAGGTTAAACACACATTCCAAGAACTTGAAGAGGTTTGGACAAAGCAAGGTGTTTATACTAAACGAGAAAAAGAAAAGGATACTAAATAATATGCCTAATGTAGTTGTAATTGGTGGTGGTGCATCAGGCCTTATGGCTGCCGGTACTGCTGCATATTATGGTGCTAATGTTACATTGCTTGAGAAGAATAGCCGTACCGGTAGAAAAATTCTGGTAACCGGTAAAGGTAGATGTAATATTACAAATAACTGTGACAAAGATACATTTATTGCAAATGTTCCTACTAATCCAAGATTTTTATATAGTGCAATTAATAATTTTGATTGCCAAGATACAATAGATTTCTTTAATGATTTAGGACTTGAAACTAAAACTGAAAGAGGAAACAGAGTTTTCCCTGTTTCAGATAAAGCAATGGATGTTGCCGATACACTTTATACTTTTGCAAAGCATAATGGTGTAAAAATCATTGAGTCAACTGCAAAGGTTATTTTAACTTCTGAAGGTAAAGTCAGTGGTGTACTTGATACAAAAGGTAATAAATATGATGCCGATTGTGTAATAATTGCTACCGGTGGTATGAGTTATCCCGGTACAGGTTCAACAGGTGATGGCTATAAGTTAGCAAAAACTGTCGGTCATACTATTACAGAAATAAAGCCATCATTAGTAGGATTAATTTCAAGTGACGAATTTTGCAAGGAACTTCAAGGACTTTCACTAAAGAATGTTAATCTAACAACCTATGAAAATGGGAAAGAAATTTTTAGTGAACAAGGTGAAATGCTTTTCACTCATCAAGGTGTATCAGGACCTCTTGTATTATCGGCAAGTTCTCATATGAGAAATTTTGAAAAGAAAAGTTATAAAATCTCCATTGACCTTAAACCTGCTTTATCTGAAGAAAAGTTAGATTTAAGACTTCAAAAAGATTTTTCTGAACATAAGAATAATCAAATTAACAATTCATTAGGTAAATTATTACCTAAGAAAATAATTCCTGTTGTCTTGAAAATGTGGGGCATAGACCCAACTAAAAAATGTAATTCAATTACAAAAGAAGAACGACAGGAATTAAACAAAATATTAAAGAATTTTACTGTAAAAATTAAGTCCCTTGGCAGTATCAAAGAAGCAATTATAACTTCCGGTGGTGTTTCTACTAAGGAAATCAGCCCTAAAACTATGGAAAGCAAAATCCTTTCAGGTCTGTTTTTTTGTGGTGAAGTTATTGATGTTGATGCTTACACAGGTGGATTTAACTTGCAAATTGCCTTTTCTACCGGTAGACTTGCAGGATATTACAGTGCTATAAAGGAAGGTTAAAATTATGTCTATTGCTATTGCTATTGATGGACCTGCCGGTGCAGGTAAGTCATCACTTTCAAAGGAAGTTGCTAAGGAACTTTCTTTTATTTATGTTGATACAGGTGCTTTGTACAGAACTATTGGTCTTGCGGCATCTCGTAAAGGACTAAAGAAAGAAGATAAAGCAGAGATTATCTCAATGCTTAATGATATTGATGTTAAGTTAAGTTTTAATGATGAAGGAACACAGATTGTTCTACTTAACGGTGAAGATGTTTCAAGTTATATCAGAACACCTGAGGCCAGTATGTTTGCCTCAGCAGTTTCTGCTATTCCGGAAGTAAGAGCATTTCTTTTAGATTTACAGAGAAATATGGCTAAAAGTGATAATGTTATTATGGATGGCAGAGATATTGGCACAGTTGTTTTACCTGATGCCAAGATTAAAATTTTCTTAACTGCTTCTCCTGAAAAAAGAGCTATGAGAAGACACAAAGAAAATATAGAAAAAGGCATTGACTCAACTTATGAAGAAGTGCTAAAAGATGTTAATCAGAGAGATTATCAAGACAGTCATAGAGAAATTGCACCACTAAAACCTGCTGAGGATAGTGTTCTTGTTGATACAAGTGACTATGACTTTGAAGGTTCTAAGGAACTTCTCCTAAAAGTTATAAAGGAGAGAATGTAATGAGTGAACAGAAAAAAGAAACACAGAATGTAACAAACAATGAACCGGCAAAAATTAAAGAGCATAAGGCCTTTTATTTTGCTTGTAGAGCTATCGTAATTTGTATTTTTAAGTTACTATACAGATACACAGTAATCAGAGAATGTGAACTTCCAAAGAATGGTAGTTATATTATTGCATCAAACCATCTTTCAAATACAGACCCTGTATTTGTTGGTTTAACTCATAAACGAAGAGTATATTTTATGGCAAAGGTTGAACTGTTTAAAAATAAATTTTTTGGTGGACTGATTAAGATGCTTGGTGCATTTCCTGTAACAAGAGGTGCAAATGACGGTAAAGCTATTGCAACAGGTGAAGATTTAATCAATGACGGTAAAGTTATGACAATCTTCATTGAAGGTGGCAGAACAAAAACCGGTGAACTTATGAGACCAAGAAGTGGTTGTGCAGTAATTGCCCGTCAAACCAAAGCACCGGTTGTACCAATGTGTATCACAATTGTTGGTAACAAGAAAAATATTTTTGCAAAGCGTGTTATCCATATCGGTAAACCACTTTCTTATGAAGATCTAGGCTTCTCAAATGATGAAGAACCTTCACCAAGAGAATATAGAGAGGCTTCAAGAATTATTATAGAGCAAATCTCAAAATTTAGAGAAATGGATAGAAAAGATAAGTAATGAGTAAGATTATTGTTGCTGAGTCAGCAGGATTTTGTTTTGGTGTAAATAGAGCAATAAACATTCTCTATAAATTGATTGACGAAAATAAACCGGCTTGTACTTTAGGTCCTATTATCCATAATATGCAAATGGTTAATGAACTTAGAGAAAAAGGTGTCAGAACAATAGACAAGATTAGTGAAGCAAAAGAGAATGAAACTATTGTAATTCGTTCCCATGGTGTGCCACAGTCTATTGTTGATGAAATTAATGAAAGACACCTTGACTATATTGATGCTACTTGTCCATTTGTTTCTAAAATACATAAAATTGTAAGTGAAACAGATGATGATAGTATTGTTATTATTGCCGGTGACAAGAACCATCCTGAGGTTCAAGGCATAATGGGACACTGTAAGTCAAAGTGTTACACCTTTAAAAATCAAGAGGAATTACAGGAATTATTTAGTATAATTCCTCAAAAGAATTATAAAACCATAAAAATTGTGGCTCAAACTACTTTTGACCTAAAAGAATGGGAAAAAAGTTTAAAAAGTTTGAAAAATGTCTATACAAATACAAAAATTTTTGATACAATATGTAATGCAACGTCTATACGTCAGAGAGAAGCAGCCAATATCTCAAAGTCAGTTGACTTAATGTTTGTTATTGGCGATAAGCACAGTTCCAACTCTTTCAAGCTGTATAGTATCTGTTCATCCAACTGTGAAAATACTTTTTTCATTGAAACAGCTGATGAACTCCCACTTGAAATGGTGAAGAAAGCAGATAGTATTGGCGTAACTGCAGGTGCATCTACACCGGCAAGGATTATTAAGGAGGTACTGGATAAGATGAGTGAAGTAAATACATCCAGCGTAAATGAAAATGAACTAAGCTTTGAGGAGATGCTAGAAGAATCTCTAAAAAGTATGAATACAAATGAGAGGGTTATGGGTACTGTTATGAGCATCGCTCCTAATGGAGATGTATCAGTTGATGTTGGTAGAAAACAGGCTGGTTTTATTCCAAAAGACGAAATTTCATATGACCCAACTGAAACTGCTCAGGATGTTCTAAAGGTTGGCGACGAAATTGAACTTCTAATTATGAAGACTAACGACCAGGAAGGCACAATTATGCTTTCTAAGAAGAGAGTTGACGCTCAAAAGAATTGGGAAGAACTTGAAGCACTTAACGGTAGCGACGAAATCTTCACAGGTAAGGTTATCGAAGCTGTTAACGGTGGTATCATCGTTATGCTAAAGGGCAACAGAATCTTTATCCCAGCTTCACAGGCTACACTTTCAAGAGATGAAGACCCATCAGCACTAGTTGGTAAGGAAGTACAGTACAGACTTCTAGAAGTTTCAAGAAAGGGCAGAAGAAAGAGAGCTATCGGTTCTATTAAGTCTGTTCTAAAGGAAAAGAGAGCTGAAGAAAAGGCTAAGCTACTTGAAACACTAGCAGTTGGCAACCACTACAAGGGTGTTGTTAAGTCTTTAACAAGCTACGGTGCATTCGTTGACATCGGTGGCGTTTATGGTATGATTCATATTAGCGAACTAAGCTGGTCAAGAATTAAGCATCCATCAGAAGTTGTTAATGTTGGTGACGAAGTTGAAGTTTACATTAAGGACATTAACGAAGAAACAAAGAAGATTTCTCTAGGCTATAAGAAGGAAGAAGACAACCCATGGTTCATTCTTAAGAATAAATATCCGGTTGATTCTGTAGTTAAGTGCAAGATTGTTGGTCTAACAACATTCGGTGCATTTGCTAACATTATTCCTGGTATTGACGGTCTAATTCACATTAGCCAGATTGCTAACAAGAGAATCGACAAGCCTCAGGATGTTCTTTCTGTAGGTCAGGAAGTTGAAGCAAAGATTATTGCTATTGACTTTGATAAGAAGAGAGTTTCTCTTTCAATGCGTGCACTTCTACCTGAAGAAGCTGACAAAGCTGAAGACACAGCAGAAGTTGCTGAATAATTGATTTTTGAGAGGCATCTTTATTGATGCCTCTTTTTTGTGAAATAAGGCACCGTTATGGTGCCTTAATTTGCATTTTATATTTTTATTTTGTGATATATTTTACTTGAGGTGAGTATTATGAAAACAGATGTAAAGTCACAAACAAAAGAAGTATTTGATGAAGTAATTGAAAAGGCAAAGCTAAAGTCCGGTGATATTCTTGTAATCGGTTGTTCAACATCAGAGATTCATGGTAACCCTATGGGTACTGATAGCAACCTTAACCTAGCTAAAGAAGTTTACAGCGTATTTTATCCAAAGCTAAAGTCAATGGGTGTTTATATGGCAGTACAGTGTTGTGAACATCTTAACAGAGCTTTAGTAGTAGAAAAAGAACTTGCTGATAAATTATCTTTACCACAAGTAAATGTAATTCCTCAGCCAAAGGCAGGTGGTTCATCAGCTACAACAGCTTATGAACTTTTTGATAACCCGGTAATGGTTGAACATATTAAGGCTGATGCAGGTATTGATATTGGTGGTGTATTAATCGGTATGCACCTAAAAGAAACTGCAGTACCTCTAAAACTAAAGAATAAATTTATCGGTGAAGCAAGAATTATTGCTGCTCGTACTCGACCAAAGTTTATTGGTGGTGTAAGAGCTGTATATGATGAAAATTTACTTTAGGAGATGAATATGAACACATTTGACATCCAAACTAATAAAGAAGAATTTATCAGAATATATAAAGAAAATATCCACAGAGAAGGTAGTGAAGAACTACTAAAGTGGATTGAAAAGACAGATTTCTTCACAGCACCTGCAAGTACTCGTTATCACAATGCTTGTGAAGGTGGTCTTTGCGCACATTCACTTTCTGTATATCATACCTTAATGGATAAGCATTTTGATGAAGAAACCGATGATATTGAAAGTTTCACTATTTCATCATTACTTCACGATTTGTGTAAAGCTGAATTTTATACAGTAAGTATGCGTAATTCTAAAAATGAAGAAACAGGTAAATGGGAGAAAGTCCCTTACTTTACCATTGATGATAAATTTCCATACGGTCATGGTGAAAAATCAGTATTTTTAATTGAAAGAAAAATGCGCCTAAGACTTGATGAAGCTATGGCAATTCGTTGGCATATGGGTGGTTTTGATGAAGGTGGTGGCTTTTCTATTAGCCAGGCATATGATAAATACCCATTAGCAGTAAAACTTCATCTTGCAGACTTAGAGTCAACATATTTAAGGGAAAAGGGCACTTCTGAAGTGAATAAAAGATAATTATGGATATTAATAATGCGAAAAGTAGAGTAGAAGAATTAACCAATCTTCTAAACTACCACAACAATTTATATTATAATCAGGATAACCCTGAAATCAGTGACTATGAATATGATAAACTTTTAAGAGAACTTGAGGACCTTGAAAAGCAGTTTCCAACACTATTAAAGAAAGACTCACCAACCCAAAAGGTTGGTGGCAGTGCAGGTGAAAAGTTTAGTGAAGTTACTCATACAGTACAAATGATGAGCCTTCATGATTCATTTAGTCACGGTGAACTTCTTGATTTTGACCGTAAAGTCAGAGAAGTAGTACAAAATCCACTTTATGTAGTTGAACCTAAGTTTGATGGACTTTCTGTTTCTTGTGAATACGAGAACGGTGTATTTGTCAGAGGTTCAACAAGAGGTGATGGTTTTGTTGGTGAAGATATTACAGATAACTTAATCACAATTAAGTCTTTACCTAAACGACTAAAGAATGCACCTGAGTATCTTGAAGTTCGTGGTGAAGTTTATATGTCCGATGATAACTTCCTAAAACTTCTGAAGATTCAAGAGGATAACGAAGAAAAGCCTTTCAAAAACCCTCGTAATGCTGCTGCCGGTTCTTTGCGACAGAAAAATTCTAAAATTACTGCTCAAAGAAACCTAGATATTTTTATATTTAATATTCAGCAAATCAGAGGTGTAACTTTGACAAGTCATAAGCAAAGCCTTGATTATTTAACAGAACTGGGTTTTCCAACTGCTCCATTCTATAATAGATATGACAATATGGAAGATGTTATTGATGAAATTGAAAGAATCAATAATATTCGTGGTACATTTGGTTTCCCTATTGACGGTGCAGTAGTTAAAGTGGATGATTTTTCTCAGAGAGAATTATTAGGTGCAACTGCTAAATTTCCTAAATGGGCAGAAGCATATAAATACCCACCTGAAGAAAAAGAAACTAAACTTCTTGATATTGAAATTAATGTTGGCAGAACAGGTGCATTAACACCGGTAGGCATTTTTGAACCGGTATTTATTTCAGGCACAACTGTTAGTCGTGCAGTTCTTCATAATGAAGATTTTATCAAGGAAAAGGATATTCGTATTGGTGATACTGTAATTATCCGTAAAGCCGGTGAAATTATTCCGGAAGTTGTTTCTCTAAAATCTCATGGAGAAAATACTGTGCCATATGTATTCCCAACAGTATGTCCGTCTTGTGGCAGTAAAGTTACTAGAGATGGTGAAGAGGCAGCAATTCGTTGTACAAATACTGAATGTCCGGCACAGTTACTAAGACACTTAATCCACTTTGTAAGTAGAGATGCAATGGATATTGAGGGCTTAGGTCCGGCAGTACTTGAGCAACTTGTAAATTCTTCTTTGGTTAAGTCACCGGTAGATTTGTATAAACTTACTCCTATGGATGTATTAGGACTTGAAAGAAAGGCTGAAAAGTCAGCTCTAAACTTAATTGACTCTATTGAAAAGTCAAAGGAGCAAGAACTATACAGACTTATTTTTGCTTTAGGTATCCGTCATATAGGTCAAAAGGCTGCAAAATTACTTTGTGATAACCTTTTAACTATTGAGAATATAATGAACAGTAAAGTTGAAGATTACACCAACATTGATGGTTTTGGTACTGTTATGGCTGAAAGTATTGTAGAATATTTTAGCCATGAAGAAAGTATCAACCTAATTAAAGAACTAAAAGAATGTGGTGTAAAGATGCCACCTGTAGAGAAAAAGTCAGAAGAAGGCAAATTCGCCGGACTTACATTTGTTCTAACAGGTACACTTCCAACCTTAAAAAGAAGTGAGGCTTCAAAGATGATAGAGAATGCCGGTGGTAAAACTTCATCATCTGTAAGTAAAAAAACCAGCTATGTAGTAGCAGGTGAAGAGGCAGGTAGTAAACTAACAAAAGCCCAAAACCTAGGTGTTACTATTATTACAGAAGAACAACTTCTAAATATGCTGGAAAGTTAATTTAATAATTTTTTATGACTACTAATTGTTTATCAGTTAGTAGTCATATTTTTTTGCCCATAAACATATGATTTACAGAAAGGAATGAAATTTATGGACAAAACTTATGATGTGTTAAAGGATATTTTCAAGATTTTACCGGAAAGAATTGTACATTCAATCAGTAAACTACCTAGTGAAATCAAGGAAAATATTCAGGAAATTCGTTTACGAACTAACAGACCTGTTGCCTTAACTTGTGAAAGTGTAACTTACTATTTAACGGACAAGTCCTTTACTGCTGATTTGTTTAACAACCTAAACTACATTAAAGTATCTAAAATTGAAATTACAGAAACTTTTACAAAAGCTTGTACATATTCTGTGTATAACCGTCAGCAAGAAATTTCAAATGGTTTCATCACTATTAATGGTGGTCATAGAATGGGTATTTCCGGTACAGGTGTCTATTCTAAAGGTGACTTAGTTAATGTAAAGGATATTACTTCCTTAAATGTTAGAATTGCAAGAGAGTATATAGGTTGCAGTAGAAATTTACTTGAGCAACTTAATAATAATTTTGGCAGTATCTTAATTTGTGGCAAGCCTTGTTCAGGCAAAACAACTTTAATTAGGGATTTAGCAAGAGAACTTTCTCTAAATTATGGTAAGAAAGTTTGTGTTATTGATAGTCGTAATGAAATTTCTTCAACCTATAGAGGTGAGTTAACCAAAGATTTAGGTAACTGTGATGTGTATTCTATGTACAAAAAGACAGATGCTATTGAACATTCTGTAAGAAATATGGCACCTGACTATGTGGTTTGTGATGAAATAGTTACCGAAGAAGAAGTAAAAGCTATTTCTTATGGACTTAATTCCGGTGTTAATTTCATAGCTACCATTCATTCATCATCACCGTTTGAACTAAAGAACAAAGTGATTTTTAAGAAACTCCAAGAACTTAACGGCTTTTCTTCAGTTGTAATGCTGAAAAATATAGGTACTCCTTGTACAGTTGACTCAATAATCAGTATGAAAGAAATTGGTAAATAAATTGATTTTAAAATATATAGGTTTGTTTTTTGCATTCACTTTCTTTACTTCAATAGGCTTTTATATGTCCTATAAATTACAAAGAAGAAGAAAATACCTTTCCACAATACTTCTGTTCCTAAATAGATTACAAGCAACAATAACATTTAGAAAAGATGATATAGAAGAAATTGTTTTCAACTTAGCCGATGATGAACTTGCACCACTGAAAAATGCAGAAAATAACTACTATGAAAAAATAATAGAAAATCTCAATTTTAATAATAAAGATAGAGAACTTTTATCATCATTTTTCAAAGATTTAGGAACAACAGATATTGACGGTGAATTATCCCATATAAAAATGTATCAAGAACTTTTTTCAGAACAATATAAACTCTCAAAAGAAGACATAAAAAATAAAGGAAAACTCTACAGAATGTTAGGTCTGTTTTTGGGACTGGCATTTGTAGTGTTATTTATTTAAGGTGATTTTATGGAAGTAGATATGATATTCAAAATTGCAGCAATAGGAATTATTGTTGCAGTGCTAAATCAATTGCTAATTCGTAGTGGTAGAGAAGAACAAGCCTTGTTAACCACTATAATGGGTCTAATAGTAGCACTAATGATGATAATTTCACAAATCAGCACATTATTTGACACAATAAAGTCGGTGTTTGGTTTATGAGCGAAATATTATTAGTCTGTTCGGTAGCAGTTGTTGCATTTGTACTTTCTATTGCCTTAAAAAATACCCATCCATCAATATCCTTAATAATCATAATAACAACTTCAATTATCGTTTTACTTTATATTCTTGACTATATTGTTGATGTAGTAGATTACATAAATCTTCTATTCAAAAGTGTAAATATAAATACTGAGTATGTAACAATTCTTCTAAAGTGTACAGGCATATGTTTCTTAACGGAATTTTGTTGTGATATGTGCAAGGAAAGTGGTTGTAATTCATTGTCCTCACAAATTTCTTTTGCAGGTAAAGTAATTACCCTTGTAATGGCAATTCCTTTATTTAAAGAAGTACTGAAAATCTCACTATCTTTAGCAGGTGTACAATGAAAAAGATAGTTGTAATTCTTATAATACTTTTAATACCACTTTCACTTACAACAAAATGTTATGCAAGTACTTATTCAGATGCTTTAGAAGAAATCGGTGGTGGTACACTTACCGATAGCCTTGATGATAAAAGTAAAGAAATTCTAAAAGATTTTGGTGTAGATGAAAAGGACTACAACAGTATAATCAATATGTCTTTTTCAAATGTATTTCACAAAATTTTTGATATTGTAAATGATGAGGGAGTAACACCATTTTCTTCATCAGCACTAATTCTTTCTTTACTTCTTATTTATTCAGTATTTGATAATTTTAGGGATGGTCTAAAGAATAAAGAGCTAAAGTGCATTACAGATACAGTTTTTGTATTATTAGTTACCCTTTCAATCTCATCACCTGTAATTTCTGTTATAAATAGAGCAATAGAGTCAATTAACAATGCCGGTAGTTTTATGCTACTGTATATACCCATTATGGCAGTAATACTAATTACAAATGGACAAAGTATCACAGGTGCATCATATTATTCATTGGTTGTTATGGTAGGTGAAGGTGTTACTTATATTGCAAAGAATATTGTTTCACCTTTATTAAGTGTATTTTTGGGACTTTCTGTTACTTTTGCAATTTCTTCTGACCTTAATATGCAAGGCATTATAAATGAAATATCCAAAATTATAAAGTGGATAATCGGTTTTGCAATGACAGTTTTCTCAGGTTTACTAACCTTTAAAACTTTAATTACCACATCAGCAGATTCAATTTCCACCAGAGCGGTAAGGTTTACATTATCATCATTTATTCCTATAGTAGGTTCAGCTTTATCAGAAGCATATAAAACAATTCAAGGTAGTATGTGCTTACTAAAAACCGGACTAGGTGTCTTTGTAATTATTAGTGTAATGATTGTATTTTTACCTATTATAATTCATTGTTTATTGTGGATAATCTCACTAAATATAACCGGTGGCATAGGTAATATGTTAGGTATCAAAGGACCAATATCAATTATAAAATCTTGCAGTACAGTACTTACTACTTTACTTGTAATTATCTTATGTGTAATGGCTATTTATGTAATCAGTACTGCAATAATTTTAACAATGGGGAATGGTACATGAACTTAATCAGCAATACAGCAGTAATGTTATGCATATGTACAGTTGCTTGTATTTTAGTGAAGTTTTTAGTACCTGAGGGTGGAACAAGAAAGACACTTAACCTTATAATTTCTACTGTACTTGTAATTACTATGATAATGCCCGTAAAGTCTTTATTTACGGAAAATAATAAAATAAATATTAATATGCCAAATGAAACGAAAATATCGGAAGAATATAACGAAAAAGTCCTTTCTACAACAAAAACCAACCTAGAAAAATCTGTTAAGTCAATCCTAGAGCAGAATAACATCAATATAAATAATGCAGTAGTAACTCTAAAAACAGACCAAAATAATGGCATAATTATTGAGTTAATCAGCATATATATTACTAATGATAATCAGTTAACAAGTAGCAAAATAACTAACCTTATTAAAGAAAATTTCAGTGTTACACCACAGATAATTTTGGAGCAGTAAATGAAAGAAAAGTTACAAAAGCTTAAGCAAGATAAAAATTTAATAAGAGTGATTTATATTATTGGAATTATAGGAATTGCATTAATATTTTGTTCTACATTTTTTTCAAGTAAAAGTAGTGATGATACTATTAGTCCTCACTCAATAAGTGATTATCAATCTACCCAAGAAACAAGAATTAAAGATATGGTTGAGTCAATAGAAGGTGTAGGAAATGCGAAGGTGATGATAACAATGGAAAACTCAGCAGAACAAATTTATACAGATGATACCAAAGTAAAAGAAATTGAACCTGCAGTTAGAGGTGTACTTGTTATTTGTACAGGTGCAAATAATCCTGAAATAAAAGAAACTGTACTGGAATCAGTTACAAAAACTTTAAATATTTCATCAGATAAAGTTTGTATAACTAAGCTAAAGGAGAAATAGTTATGAAAATGAAAAAAAGAAATTTAATAGTAGCTGCCTTAGTAATTGCCTTAGGTGCAGCAGTATATTTAAATTGGCAGTTTGGTGGAGATAATACTCTACTGACTTCTTCAACAAAAGAACTGGGTGCTGCTGAATATGTAAATAATGATACAACAGTAACTTCACCGTCAAAGACAAATTTATCTTCAAAACAATCAAATTACTTTGCTGACGCCAGAACCAAGAGAGAACAGTCCCAAGATAAGGTTGTGGATATTGCAAAGGAAGTGCTGGAAAAATCCGACTCATCAACTGACTCAAAGGAAAGTGCAAAGACTCAAGCAGAAAAAATCGAAAAGTATATTACATACCAAACCAATATTGAAAACCTACTAAAAGCAAAAGGCTTTACAGATTGTCTATGTTGTATTACAGAAAAGGGTTGTTCTGTTGTAGTACCGAAAGAAGATATGAAAAAGTCAAGTCCTATGATTATCAAGGATGTTGTATATGGTCAAACAGGCATAAATTTTGAAAATATCACAATAACTGAGATTTAGCTATATTTACATTACCTTAAAAATATGATATAATCACATTAATATTTTTGAGGAGATAGTAATTATGAGTGATAACAATATTACACGCCGTGAAGAGAGAGAACAGGCTTTTTTAATTTGTTTTGAAAAGCTATTTACAAATAGTTCAATAGAAGAAATTTCAGAATGTGCTGAAGAATCAAGAGATGATACTTATTCAGATTTTGCCCTAAAATGTGCTGATGGTGTAACTCAGCATGTTGAAGAAATTGATGAAATTATTTCTTCACATTTAACAGGCAAATGGAAAATTGAAAGACTTAATAAAGTTTCCCTAAGTATTATGCGTCTAGCAGTTTATGAACTAAAATACCTTGATGATATTCCGGCAAATGTAACTATCAATGAGGCAGTAGAACTAAGTAAGAAGTTCTCAGGTGAAGATGAATATAAATTTGTCAATGGCGTACTGGGTGCTATTGCAAGGGATTTATAATGCCTTTGTTTCTTGGAATAGATACAAGCAACTATACAACATCAGTTGCTTTGTATGATAGTGACAACCGCAAGGACTATAGTGCAAGAAAGCTGTTACCTGTTAAAGCCGGTGAGAAAGGTATTCGTCAAAGTGATGCAGTTTTTCACCATACTCAGCAACTTCCTGACCTTGTAGAAGAAATTAAGAAGTATATTGACAAGCCTATTACAGCAGTAGGTGTATCAGCAAAGCCTAGACCTGTAGAGGGCAGTTATATGCCTTGTTTTACTGTGGGACTTGGTTTAGCAAGGTCACTTTCAGCATTACTAAATATACCTTTGTATGAATTTACCCATCAACATGGCCATATTGTTTCAGTACTTTATTCAGCTAATAGACTTGACTTAATAGGTAAGAAGTTTATTTCTTTTCATGTTAGTGGTGGTACAACTGAGGCTTTGCTTGTTGATGAAGATTTTAATATTGATTTAGTAGCCAATACACTTGACTTAAATGCAGGTCAAGCAGTTGACAGAATTGGTTTACTTCTAGGTTGTACTTTTCCTTGTGGTAAAGAACTTGAAAAATTTGCACTTAATTTTAAAGGTAAAGTAAAACCTAAACCAACACTAAAAGGTACAAATTGTTGTATCAGTGGTGTTGAAAATCAATGTAAAAAAATGATAGAAAATAATGTACCTAAAGAAGAAGTTGCTTTTTATTGCTTAAAGTATATTGAAGAAACTATCTATAAAATGGCTATTGCTTTAAAAGATAAGTACGGAGATTTGCCTCTGGTTTTTGCAGGTGGTGTTATGAGCAATAGCATAATTAGAGAAAGTATGGAAAAAAGATTAGATTGTGTTTTTGCAAAGCCTGAATATTCAACAGATAATGCAGTTGGTATTTCTTGCCTTGCATATAGAGGATGGAAAGATGCTACCGGTTGAACCTAAAATTTTAACTGTTTCACAACTGAATTTTTATGTTAAGTCAATATTGGATAGTGACCAAAGGCTTAATTATGTCTTTTTGTGTGGTGAGATTTCTAACCTAACTGACCATTATAGAAGTGGTCATATTTACCTTTCTCTAAAGGATAACAAGTCTGTTATTCGTGCAGTTATGTTTGCCGGAAATGCCCGTAACCTAAAGTTTAAACCTATGGAGGGTATGAAAGTAATTTGCCGAGGTAGAGTTACTTTGTATGAGGCTACCGGTCAGTATCAGTATTATATTGAAGATATGCAACCTGACGGTATAGGTGCTTTATATCAAGCCTATGAACAACTGAAAGAAAAATTGCAGTCAAAGGGTCTGTTTGATGAAAGTCATAAGAAACCTATTCCATATTGTCCAAAGACTATTGGTGTAATTACCAGCCCAACAGGTGCAGCAGTACAAGATATAAAGAATATTTTAACCAGAAGATTTCCTTCAGTTAATATTGTTCTATGTCCTGTTCTTGTTCAAGGTGATAATGCTGTTCCTCAACTTATTGATGCAGTTAATAAGTTAAATGAATATGATTTGTGTGATACCATCATCATCGGTAGAGGTGGTGGTTCCATTGAAGATTTATGGGCATTTAATGACGAGAATTTAGCCTATGCAATTTATAATAGCCACATTCCTGTAATTTCAGCAGTAGGTCACGAAACCGACTTTACAATTTGCGACTTTGTGTCTGATTTAAGAGCACCAACTCCATCAGCAGGTGCAGAACTTGCAGTGCCTGATAGAAACGAAATTTTGCAAAATCTAGATGCCCAAAGACAATATTTATCCTCATTAATGGATAAAAAGTTAATTGAAAATAAGAATATTATTTCAGAAATGACAACAAAATTATTGTCACTTTCACCGGATGATAAAATTGCAAAATTATATAATGACTTAGATTTTCTAAGTCAAAAGTATGAGAATAACAGTAACAGAATATTCCAGAATACTGCTAACAAAATTGAACTTCTGGCAACAAAACTAGAGTCACTAAATCCGGTATCAACTCTAAAAAGAGGTTATTCTGTTGTTACAAATAATGATAAAACCGTCACTTCAGTTAAGGATGTTAAAAATGGAGATACACTTGCTATTAATGTTACAGATGGCAAGATTATTTCTAAAGTTATAGGTGAGTAAAATGGCTTTTGTTCATTTACATTTACATAGTGAATATAGTTTATTAGATGGAGCCTGTCGTATTGATAGGCTCGCTTCTGCATGTAAAGAAAAAAATATGAATGCTTTGGCAATTACTGACCATGGTGTAATGTATGGTGTAATTGACTTTTATAGAGCATGTAAAAAGAACGGTATTAAGCCTATTATTGGTTGTGAAGTTTATGTTGCACCTAATTCGAGGTTTCAACAAGACAGAGATTATTACCACTTGATTTTACTTTGCGAGAATAATAAAGGCTATCAGAACTTAATCAAATTAGTTTCAGCCGGCTTTACTGAGGGCTTTTATAAGAAACCAAGAATTGACAGAGAATTACTTGAAAAGTATCATGAGGGTTTAATTTGTCTTTCTGCTTGTTTAGCCGGTGAAGTGCCACAGAGAATTTTGGCTAATGATTATAAGGGTGCAAAAGAAGTTGCAAAGTATTATCAGGATTTGTTTGGTAAAGATAATTATTTCCTTGAACTTCAAAACCATAATATAAAGGAAGAAATTTTAGTAGCAGATAAAATTAAGCAAATTTCAAGTGAACTGACTATTCCTATGGTAGTTACAAATGACTGTCATTATATTGAAAAGTCAGAAAGCAAAATGCATGAAGTGCTACTTTGTATTCAAACTAACCATACTATCTATGATGAAGATAAAATGAAATTTCAAACAGATGAATTCTATTTAAAGACAGAAGAAGAAATGAAAAGTCTTTTTCCTGACCTTACTTCTGCTTATGAAAATACGCAGAAAATTGCAGATAGATGTAATGTAGAATTTGAGTTTGGTGTAAGGAAACTTCCTAATTTTGATGTACCAAATAATGAGGACCATTACGAATATTTTAAGCGAAATTGTTATGAGGGTTTGTACAAGCATTATGGCAGTAATCCCGATAAATCTATTGTAGATAGACTTGAGTATGAACTAGGTGTTATTAAGTCAATGGGTTTTGTTGATTACTACCTAATCGTTAATGACTTTGTACAGTTTGCAAAGGGTAGTGGTATTCCTGTAGGACCGGGTAGAGGTTCAGGTGCAGGTTCACTTTGTGCCTATTGTATCGGTATTACAGGTATTGACCCTATAAAGTACGATTTACTTTTTGAAAGATTTTTAAACCCTGAAAGAGTGTCAATGCCTGACTTTGATATTGACTTTTGCAATAAAAGACGACCTGAAGTTATTCAGTATGTTATTGATAAGTACGGTAAGGATAAAGTAGCCCAAATTATTGCATTTGGTACAATGCAAGCAAGAGGTGTTGTTCGTGATGTAGGCAGAGCAACAGGTGTTTCATATGCAGTATGTGACCAAGTAGCAAAACTAATACCATTCGAAATCGGTATGACACTTGATAAAGCACTTCAACAAAATCCTGATTTAAAGAAAATGTATGATACAGATACTCAAATCAAAGACCTTATTGATATGAGTAAGCAAATTGAAGGTATGCCTCGCCATGCAACAATGCATGCTGCCGGTGTTGTAATTACCAAAGACCCTGTATCTGACTATGTACCACTTTCAAAGAATGACGATAATGTAGTAACTCAGTTTACTATGACAACCTTAGAAGAACTTGGACTTCTAAAAATGGATTTCCTAGGACTTCGTAACTTAACCGTTATTGATGATGCAGTTAAAATGATTCATAGGGAAAATAAAGATTTTTCAATAGAAAATATACCTTTAGATGACAAAGGCGTTTTTGATATGATGTCAAAAGGTCAGTCGGAAGGTGTGTTCCAGTTTGAAAGTGCCGGTATGAAAAGAGTTCTAACTCAGCTAAAACCTAATAGCCTTGAAGACTTAATTGCAGTTATTTCTTTGTATCGTCCCGGACCAATGGATAGTATTCCAACATATATTGAAAATCGCCATAATCCAAGCAAAATTAAATATAAACACCCATTACTTGAAGATATTTTAAAGGTTACTTACGGTTGTATTGTTTATCAAGAACAAGTAATGCAGATTTTCCGTAAACTTGCCGGTTACTCACTAGGTAGAGCTGATATTGTAAGAAGAGCCATGAGTAAGAAAAAGCATGATGTTATGGAAAAGGAAAGAGAAATTTTCATTAACGGTCTTGTAAATGAAAAAGGTGAAGTTGAAGTAGAGGGTTGTATTAGACGAGGTGTAGATAAAGCAACTGCAAATTCTATTTATAATGAAATGGAAAGTTTTGCTTCCTATGCTTTCAACAAATCTCACGCAGCTTCTTATGCAACAGTTTCTTACCAAACTGCATATCTAAAGTGTTATTATCCAAAGTACTATATGGCATCATTATTAACCAGTGTACTTGATAACCAAAACAAACTTTCTGTATATATTGAAGAATGTGAGCATATCGGTATCAAAGTATTACCACCAAGTGTAAATTATTCATATAGTGGATTTACACCTGTTGACAATAATATCCGTTTTGGACTTTTAGCAATAAAGAATTTAGGCAGAAACTTTATTGATGAAATAATTGAAGAAAGAAAGAATGGAAAATTCACTTCATTTTATGATTTTTGCAAAAGACTATATGGCAAGAATATGAATAGCAGAGGTATCGAAAGTCTGATTAAGTCTGGTGCTTTAGATAACTTAGGGGCAAACAGAAAGCAAATGCTTTCTGTTTATAAAAATATTCTTGAAAATTTAGAATATGACCATAGAAAAAATGTAGAAGGTCAGCTTTCTTTCTTTGATATGGGTGACAGTAAAGAAGAAAATACAAAAACGGTTAATATGCCTGATGTTTCTGAATTTCCATTTTCTGAACTATTAGCAATGGAAAAAGAAATTGCAGGTATGTACCTTAGTGGTCATCCTTTATCACAATATGATAATTATGCAAAACTTATCCGAGCTGATAGGGTAGGTGATGTAATCAATAAAGATAATATGCGTTACAGAGACGGTCAGCAGATTAAACTATTTGTGATTATTGATAAGGTAAAGAACAAAATTACAAAGTCAAACCAAATGATGTCTTTCCTTAATGTAGAAGATAAATACGGTATGATGGAGGCAATTATCTTCCCAAAAACTTTAGCTGACTATGGTAACTATATTTTTGAAAGTAATATTGTTGAAATGATTGGTACTGTCAATAAAAGGGAAAATGAAGACCCTAAGGTGATTGTCAATCAAATCAGACCTGCACCACCAAAAGATAACATTCCAACAGAATTACCAAGTAGAAGAGAAAAAAAGTTATCTCCAATAACAAGAATCGACAACAAAAGAATAGTAAAACCTGATAAACTGTACTTAAGGATTACTAGTAGAAATAGTAAAAAATTTAAGAAAGTAAAAAATATTCTTGAAATTTTCTCTGGAAGTACAATGGTTATCTTTTATGTTACCGATGAAAACAAACAGTACAAAGCCCCTCGTGCCTTGTGGGCTGATGTAAATGATGTGCTAATTGATGAATTATACTACATATTAGGTAAAGAAAATGTTGTAATTAAGTAAAAACAGAAAATTATACTTGATTATTACCGTACTTATGTATTATAATGATAAAGTAAATAATATCCAGGGGGAATTAACAATGGCAAAAGATGCAATCGCAGTGCTAACTAGTGGTGGCGACGCACCAGGTATGAATGCTGCCGTAAGAGCAGTTGTTCGTTCAGGTATCAACAAAGGCTTTAATGTTCTTGGTATCAAGAGAGGTTACCGTGGACTTCTAAAGAAAGATTTTGTAGAAATGGATCTTCGTTCTGTTACAAATATTATTAGCTTAGGTGGTACAATTCTTTATACTGCTAGAAGTAAAGAGTTCCAGACTCCTGAAGGTATCCAACATGCTGCTCAAAACTGTATGGATATGGGCGTTAAAGGTGTTGTTGTTATCGGTGGTGATGGTTCATTTATGGGTGCTAGAGCTCTTTCAGATGCTGGTGTTCCTTGTATTGGTATCCCAGGTACTATAGATAATGATATTGCTTGTTCTGACTATACAGTAGGTTTCGATACTGCTATGAACACAGCAATGGAAATGGTTGATAAAATCCGTGATACTTCACAGTCACATGATAGATGTTCTGTTGTTGAAGTTATGGGTAGAAGATGTGGTGATATTGCACTTCAGACAGGTATTAGTTGTGGTGCTACTGCTATTCTAGTTCCTGAAGTTCCATACAACATTGAACAGGATGTTATCTCAAGAATTCTTGAAACAAGAAAGAACGGCAAACAACACTTTATCGTTGTTGTTGCTGAAGGTGTTGGTGGTTCTGTTGACCTAGCTAAGTATATCGAAAGAAGAACAGGCATTGAATCTCGTGCTACAATTCTTGGTCATGTTCAGCGTGGTGGTTCTCCAACACTTCGTGACAGAGTTGTTGCTTCAGAAATGGGTTACAAAGCAGTTGAACTTCTTGCAGAAGGTAAGTCAAAGAGAGTTGTTGCACTTAAGGACGGCAAGATTGTTGACTACGATATTACAGAAGCACTTAATATGGAAAGAGTATTTGATACTCACCTATATGAAATTGCAAAGACAATTTCAATGTAATCCGATTATTACTAAATGAAGGCACAGTTATTAACTGTGCCTTTACTTTAAGGAGCAAAGTTTATGTCCACATTTTATGAAGAAAATTTGATAATTTACGGAATGTCTTTTAATTCTTTCATTCCTTATAGTGTTAAGGATGATATTCTATCAAAGATTAGAAAGAACTTTTTTGAGCATAACAAGAGACAATCCGACAAAATTGTTCAGAATTTCAATGATTTTACAATTAAATATACATACAATCTTGAAAAGAATAAACCTATGAAGTGGGTTGTTCAGAAGAACAAAAAGACCATTGAAGAATCTGTTATTGTTTCTATCAATTCTTATGAAATAAGAACTTATAACGATGAAGGTAAGCAGGTTAGTTCTATTGAATTTTCTAATGACCATATTATCAAGACAGTTACTTTTGCTCTAGATAATGAAACAGTTGTTGTTTCTTGTGGTACAAATGGTGATGAACCTGTGCTTTATTATAGAGGTCAGTCCCTTAATGCAGACTTACATCTTCTTGAAATTAATGAAGATGATGAAGTACTTGAAATTTTAGCAGAACGCAATCCTTATATTACGGTTACAGCCCTAACAAATAGAGGTGTTGTGTATTTTGGTACTGATGAAGAAATCAGAAGTGTTAAAAGAGAAGTAGAAAGAGCAAAAACTATTATAGCTGATAGAAATGCTCCAAAGGTTTACAACACTCCTGAAGACAGAGAAACAGGATTTAATTTTAAAGACAATGACTTTAATCTAAAGAAAAATATGAACCAAACCTTTGATATTTCTAAGTCTGAGTATTTTGATTTTAATGAAGAAGACAACCCATCTGTATTTGATGATGTTGAAGATTCTTCATCATTAGATTTAGAAAATATTGCTTTAGATAATGAAGATACAGTTGAAGTAGAATCTATTTCAACTGAATATGATGATACTTCAGAAAACACAGTTGAACCGGAAGAAACTACAACTATCGAGGAAAATATTGAAGGCAACATTGAAATTAATGAGACAGTAGTTGATGAAGAAAAAGAAGAAGTTGAAACTTCCGAAAATACTGATGAATCAAGTGATATTGAAGAAAATTCTACCGATACTAATGATGAAAAGACAGAAGATATTACCGATGAAACTGATGTAGCAGAAGAAACCGAAAATACTGCTGTTGAAGAAAATCAAGTAGAAGAAAAGCCAACAGAACAACAAGAAACAGTGGAAGATAATTCTATTGATGATGATACTAAGGTTGCACCAAACTTTACTAATGAAGAAATCTTGCGTGAAGTTCTAAATGCAATGATGAATAGCAGTAAAGAAAATGAACCACCAAAGGTAGTTACAAGTGTTAACGAAACACCACAAGCAGAAAGATTTGACAAAAATGCCGATCTAATTATTAATAGTGGTAATGAAAAGTATTGTTACTACGGTGATATTAATGATGACTGTATGCGTGATGGTTATGGTAGAACTGAAATGTCAAATGGCAAAACTGCTTATGAAGGTAACTACAAAAACAATAAGCGAAATGGTTTTGGTTCATTCTATTATAAGAATGGTGGTCTTTGTTATACAGGTGAATGGAAAGACAATAAGCGTAATGGCTTTGGTGTAGGTGTTCGTTCATCTGATGGTTCATTCCATGCCGGTACTTGGAGTAACAATAAGCCTGAGGGTGTAGGTGCAAGATTTGATAAATATGGTAAATTATCATATATTGCAAACTTCAAAAACGGCAAAGAATCAGGACTTTGTGTTGAATACAGAGAAGATGGTGGTATCACTATCTTTAAATGGGTAAATGATGCTAAGAAAATTATTGAAACTATTTATCCATAAAACTAATAATTTAATTATTTTGTTGCACACTATTACCGTACCTTGTGGTACGGTAATTTTTTATGAGGTGATAAAATGAAAAAAATTATTATACCTGTGTTTATGGCAATTATTCTGGCATTTTCTCTTGTAGGTTGTGGTAACAAGGATAAGGGCAAAGTTGACTCAACTACTACATCCACAACTGAATCTACAACGGAAACTTCCACTTCCACAACAGAAATGACTTCAAGTACAGAAAACTCAACAAATAATAAAAACGGTAACAATGATAATGACGGTGTAATTGGTGAGGCAGGTAATGTTGTTCAAGATGCCGGAGATGCAGTAAAAGATGCAGCAGATGATGTTGAAGACGGTATCGAAGATGTTTCTTCACAGATGGACAGATAAATAATAGAAAACACGGTATGTATTTCTAATCAGTCAAACTAAGGGAAATACCAATACCGTGTTTCTTTTTTATACTACTTTTTTTAAATCGTTTCTAAGTCTTTTAATTATTTTTTTCTCAAGTCTGGAAATGTAAGATTGTGATATTCCCAACTCATCAGCAACCTGCTTTTGAGTAAATTCTTTCTTACTGTTTAATCCAAACCTCATTTCCATAATCAATTTTTCTCTGGAATTTAGTTTGTCAACTGCCTGTAGCAGTAACTTTTTCTCAAGTTCCTGTTCAATATCTTTGTTTACAATGTCAGCTTCACTACCAAGAATATCACATAGTAAAAGTTCATTACCGTCCCAATCGGTGTTGAGAGGTTCTTCAATAGAGACTTCATTTTTCATATTAGAAGTTTTTCTAAGATACATAAGTATTTCATTTTCAATACATCTACTTGCATATGTAGCTAATTTGATACTTCTTTCAGGAGAAAATGTGTTTACTGCCTTAATAAGTCCGATTGTACCGATAGAAATTAAGTCATCAATGGGTACACCGGAATTTTCAAACTTTTTTGCTATATAAACCACTAGCCTTAGGTTATGAACAATAAGTTTGTTTTTACTGCTTTCTTTTCCTTGAGAAATTTCATTATACAGATTTTGTTCTTCTTCTTTGGTTAAAGGTGGTGGCAAGGACTCATTACTGTTAATGTAAAAAACATCATTCTTGCAAAGTATTAACTTTACTTTATTTACTAATTGTCTAATCATAAAATCACTCACATATATTTTTATAGTTAAATATAGACTTCACTTCATTTTTAAATATGTTGTTTGTAATGCCAATATAAACTTGTTTTTCGATTTTAATATTGTCTATGTAAAGTTCATCAGGCAAAAATCCTTCTATCAATCCTTCACCTCCAAGTGAATTAAAAGGAATAATTCTAATTTTACCTTCAGGAACAATTATTGTATTTATCAATTCTTTTTCAACTAATATTGCTTCATTCCCACTAAATGGTTCTTTTATGTTGCAACAAGTATCATATTTTGAGAGAAAACTATATTTATTATCATTGAAAATAAAAGTTATTTTGTGTATTAAATCTTTTCTGTCAATCCTAATTTTCTCAATTATACTAAGTATAAAGTATGATATAGTAGTAAAAATAATTAACAATATAGGGGAGATATTGAAGTAAACTATATTGTTTTTCATCATAATAAAATCACTTTTAATAATTGATAACATAAAAAGTATTAGCCCACTAAATAAGCTTGTAATTAAGAAAAGTACAAAAGTTCTTTTACCAAATGTAATTTTATTTATGTAACCAAATGAAATAAGAATTGTTATTGAAATTATTGTTAGCTTTACGACAAAATTGAATAAGAAATTACCCCAAGGTAATAATATAGTTAAAGAAGAAATTCCACCGAATAGTGAACCAAGAATTATTCTGTATAATTTGTAATTAATTTTCAAAATTTTTGTAGTAATACTTAGTAAGAGGTAATCAATAATAATGTTAGAAAAAATTAATGTGTCAATATAAATAGTCATTATCTCACCCTAAAGTATTATCTCATAATCCTTAATATAAAATTGTCAAAGGGTAGGTGAACAATAATATGCTTTTAGGTTTTATTATAGGATTATTTGTAGGAGCATTAATAGGAATATTTTTAATGTGCCTGTTGCAATCTTCAAATCATAACAAAAGATAAAAAATCCGTACTCATTTGAGTACGGATTTCTTTCTGTAAAAATTAATTTAAAATTATGATAAGTTTCTTTCACCTTGGAATGTAAGGGCAAACATACCTTGACCAACATGAGAACCGATGATTGGTCCGACTTTAACAATTTTAACTTCCTTAACCAGTGGAGCAACCATTTCTTTTAGCTTTTCAGCTTTTTCAGGACATTCGGCATGTGCAATAAAAACTGTTTGTTCCTTTAGGTTTACACCATCTCTGTTAGCTCTGTCAATTAGAGTTGAATATGTTTTCATATTACCTCTGATTTTAGCAACTGCAATTAGCTTACCGTCATTGTCAACAGAGATAAGAGGCTTAATCTGTAATGCCTTACCGAAAGCTGCTGATAAAGCACCAATTCTGCCACCTTTTTTAAGCTGGTCTAAATCGTCAACAACAAACCAGTGACAAATTTTCATCTTTGTATTTTCAATATAGTCACATAGTTCTTTAAATGATGCACCCTCATTCATCTTAACACCGGCAAGATAAGCAAGATAGCCTTCACCAACAGAAGCTGAAAGTGAGTCAATTACACAAATCTTTCTTTCAGGATACTTTTCCTTCAATTCTTCAACTGCAATTTTGCAAGTGTTATATGTGCCACTCATACCGGAAGTAAAGCAAATATAAATAATATCCTTACCTTCCTTTAAGAACGGTTCAAAGCTATTTGCAAATGTATCGTATTGAACTTGAGCAGTTGTTACATTAGCACCATTTTTAAGTGCAGCATAAAAGTTGCTTAATGTCATTTCTCTTTCATCAAGATAATGAGAGTAGTTTTTGTTATCAACAGAAAATTGCATAGGGATAATTTCAATATTTTGTTTCTTAGCAATTTCATCAGTTAAATCACAAGTTGAATCACAAAATAATTTATAATCCATATTAACCTCCGGGTTATATTAATAAATTTATATACATATTAATAATAACAAAGGCAAATTAAAAAGTCAACGGAGGTTACTATGAATTGTAGTTTTTATGAACTTCGTCATAAGGAGGTGATTAATCGTTCAAATGGTTGTAGAATCGGTTATGTTGATGACCTAGAGATTGATACTTGTAATGCTACACTTTGTTCACTTATAATTTATGGAGGATTTAGGTGCTTTGGTTTGTTAGGCAGAAAGCAAGATTTTATCATTCCTTGGTCAAAAATCGGTCTAATAGGAGAGGATACTATCCTTGTAGATTGGAACATCCCTACACCACCACCTAAGAAAATGTTTGGGGGTTTTAAACGCAGAAGACAAAAATAGCCATTCATTTGGTAATGTTGCACACTAATTAACACAATATCTTGTGCAAAAATCCGTTGAAATACATATTCTAAAGTAATATAATAATTAGTGAAGGTTTTTTCTTCAAATTAAAAACTAAAGAGGAATTTTAATGAGTAAATCAATGAAAGTAAGATTATTGATTGTTTTTCTTGTTGTTGCTATAACTTTAACTCCACTGGCTATACTTTATCCAAGGGTTACTGCACTAACCGAAATTGCTTATGAGGACGAAAAAGGTTCTTTAAATAGTGATGAAAGTGACGAGTATGTTGGTATGGGTTATGGTAATGCCTTTGATATGTTTGGTGAAGCTGAAATTTCTTCAACTACTCATCAGGTAACTAAGCCAACTACTCAGTCATCAACAAAGCAATACCAAGTAGCTGTTAAGAAAAACCACAGAACTCCAATAGAAAAAGGTTCTGAAGAACAGATTAAAACAACAACTACTACAAGAGAGTACGAAACCGAAACTCTTGATTATTACCATGTAAAGAAGAATCAAGATGTTAAGGGTACTAAGTTGCGTACACTTTCCGAACCAAGTGAAAGCTCTAAGAAAAGACAACTTTCTGCCGGTTACTTAATTGCTATTAAAAATCCTGACCCTAATTATCAGTATGATGGTGTAAAAATCAAGATGACTGATAAAGACCTTGACATTGCAGGCAGACTTGTAATGGGTGAAGCCGGTTCAATGGGATTTTACGGTTGTTGCCTTGTAGCTCAGGCTATTAGAGATACATATGTAATGGGCAACTTTAAATCTATTGATTCTGTAAGAAGAGGTTACGGTTATGATGGCAGTATTAAGTACAAGCCAAATGATGCAGCAAGAAAAGCAGTTAAGTACATTCTAGAAGAAGGTCATTCAGCAGTTCAGCATAGAATTTTATATTTCTATAATCCTAGACTATGTGAAAGCAAATGGCATGAATCACAAGATTATTTGCTTACATATAAAGATGTAAGGTTCTTTGACAGATAATCAATACTTAAAATTACATAAAACTATAAAAAATCAAGTGTTTTTCTTACAAAAGCACTTGATTTTTTATTTTATTTATGATAAAATATCAATCGCATTACGCACGTGGGTGCTAATTGTCATGGTGGTAACTTAACTTCGGCAATTAAAATCAATAACACTCACGGAGGATTTAACCTAAGGAGGAAATTAAAAATGGCAGTAGTTTCAATGAAACAGCTATTAGAAGCTGGTGTACACTTTGGTCACCAGACAAGAAGATGGAACCCTAAAATGGCAGAATACATCTTCACAGAAAGAAACGGTATCTATATTATTGATTTACAGAAAACCGTTAAGAAACTTGACGAAGCTTATAACTTCGTAAAGGAAATCTCAACAGAAGGTAAGAGCGTTCTTTTCGTTGGTACAAAGAAACAGGCTCAGGAATCTGTTAAGGAAGAAGCTCTTCGTGCCGGTGCTTTCTATGTAAATGCTAGATGGCTTGGTGGTATGATGACTAACTTCACAACAATCAGAAGAAGAGTTGCTCGTCTAAAGCAGCTTCGTGCCATGGAAGAAGACGGTACATTTGATCTTCTACCAAAGAAGGAAGTTATCAAGCTAAACCTTGAAATTGAAAAGCTTGAAAAATTCCTAGGTGGTATTAAGGACATGGATGAACTTCCAGGTGCTCTATTTATCATCGACCCAAGAAAAGAAAGAATCGCAGTTGCAGAAGCAAAGAAGCTAAATATTCCTATCGTTGCTATTGTTGATACAAACTGTGACCCAGACGAAATCGACTATGTTATCCCTGGTAACGATGACGCTATCCGTGCAGTTAAGCTAATCGCCGGTGCAATGGCTGACGCTGTTATCGAAGGCAGAGAAGGTCAGATGGGTGCTGCTGAAGTTGTTGAAGAAGAAGCAGCTGAAGAAGAATAATTAATATTCTATATAATTACCACGAAAGGATGATATAAATGGCATCATTTACAGCAAAAGATGTTAAGGCTTTAAGAGAACAGACTGGCTGCGGTATGATGGACTGTAAAAAGGCATTAGTTGAAGCAGACGGCGATATGGAAAAAGCTGTTGACTTTTTAAGAGAACAGGGTCTTGCAAAGCAGGCTAAGAAGGCAAGCAGAGTTGCTGCTGAAGGTATGGCTTTTGCTATGACTACAGAAGATCACAAGAAGGGTGTTGTAATCGAAGTTAATGCTGAAACTGACTTCGTTGCAAAGAATGCTGATTTCCAGGCATTTGTAAATACTTGTGCTCAGACAGTTATTGATAATAATCCTGCTGATGTTGAAGCTTTACTAGCTTGCAACGCATCAGGTACAGACAAGACAGTTGCTGAACTACTTCAGGAAAAGGTTCTTGTTATCGGCGAAAACATTCAGATTCGTCGTTTCAAGCTAATGGAAGGTGCTTGTGTAGCTTATGTTCATGCCGGTGGCGTTATCGGTGTTCTTGTAAACTTCAAGACTGACCTAGCTGACAAGCCTGAATTCGTAACATATGGTAAGGATGTTGCAATGCAGATTGCTGCTCTTAACACACCATATCTAAAGGAATCAGATGTTCCTGCAGAAGTTCTAGAACATGAAAAAGAAATTATGAAGGCTGAAGTTGTTAACTCAGGTAAGCCTGAAGCAATTGCTGATAAGATTGTTATGGGTAAGATTGGCAAGTTCTATAAGGAAAACTGCCTACTAGACCAGGCTTTCGTTAAGGAAAACAAGATTTCTGTTCAGCAGTACACAAACAACACAGCTAAAGAACTTGGTGGTTCTATCGAAATTACTGAATTCGTTCGTTTTGAAAAGGGCGAAGGCATTGAAAAGCGTGAAGACGACTTTGCAGCTGAAGTTGCAGCAATGACTAAGTAATTTAATTTTTGCTTATATTTAAGGCTATCTCATACGAGGTAGCCTTTTTTGTTTATAATTTTTGTTAAAAATCATTAATAATTAACTTTACAATTTCCTTGGTTTAGTGTACAATTATAGTGTCTAAAAATATATATTATGGATAGGAGTGTAATTTCCATGGAAAAGAAATATAATCGAGTTCTTCTTAAATTATCCGGTGAATCTCTAGCCGGTGATGAAAAGAAAGGTATTAACTTTGACATAGTTGAAACTTTTTGTAAGTCAATCAAGAAGTGTGTAGATGCCGGTGTACAGGTAGCTATTGTTGTTGGTGGTGGTAACTTCTGGCGTGGCAGAAGTTCAGGCAAGATGGATAGAACAAGAGCAGACCATATGGGTATGTTAGCTACAACTATCAATGCTTTAGGTGTTGGGGACACACTTGAACAAGAAGGTGTTGATGTTAGAGTTATGACTGCAATTTCAATGCCACAGGTTGCTGAACCATACATTCGTAACCGTGCAGTTCGTCACCTTGAAAAGGGTAGAGTTGTAATCTTTGGTTGTGGTACAGGTAACCCATTCTTTAGTACAGATACTGCTGCTGCTCTTCGTGCAGTAGAAATTGATGCTGACATTATTATGAAAGCTACTATGGTTGATGGTGTTTATGATAGCGACCCTAAGAAAAATCCTAATGCTAAGAAGTATGATAAGGTTACATATGATGAAGTTCTTGCTAATAACCTAGCTGTTATGGATAGCACAGCTGCTTCACTATGTAAGGATAACGATATGCCTATATTAGTATTTAGTGTCAACGAACCTGACAATATTTTCAGAGCAGTATGTGGTGAAAATATTGGTACAATTTGTGAAAAGTAATTTGGAGGATATATAAATGCAAACAGTTATTAATGGTACAAAGGATAAAATGCAGAGAAGAGTTAACCACCTGGAAGAAGAATACAGTGGTATTCGTGCAGGTAGAGCAAACCCTGCAGTTCTTGATAAGGTAACAGTTGATTACTATGGCACACCAACACCTGTAAATCAGGTTGCTGCAGTTTCAATTGCAGAAGCTAGAACACTTGTTGTTCAGCCTTGGGATACTTCTTTGCTAAAGGATCTAGAAAGAGCAATTCAGATGTCTGATGTTGGTATTAACCCTCAGAATGACGGTAAGGTTCTAAGACTTAACTTCCCACCTCTAACAGAGGACAGAAGAAAAGAAATTGTTAAGGAAATCAGGGAAATGGCTGAAGAATCTAAGGTACAGGTTCGTAATGCAAGAAGAGAAGCTATTGATAAGATTAAGGCTCTTAAGAAGTCCGGTGACATTACAGAAGATGACCAGAAAAATGGTGAAAAGAAAGTTCAGGATATTACTGATAAATTCACTAAAGAAATAGATGCTATTTCTGAGAAAAAGCAAAAGGAAATTATGGCAATCTAATATGGCTTTATTTAGAAAAAAACAAGAATATTCAATAGACAACATTATTCTACCTGAACATGTTGGAATTATTATGGATGGAAACGGCAGATGGGCAAAGAAAAGAGGCTTACCTCGTAGTGCCGGACATTCTGCCGGTGCAAAGAACTTTAGAAAGATAATTCGTTATTGTAGTGATATTGGCATTAAGTACCTTACTATGTATGCCTTTTCAACAGAGAATTGGAAAAGACCTCAAGATGAAGTTGATGCTTTGATGAAACTGTTTAAACAGTACCTTGAAGAAGCATTGAGAGATTTCCAAGATGATGTTATTAAGCTAAAGTTCATTGGTGATATTAATGGCTTTTCTGAGGATTTACAAAAGCTAATGATTGATGCTGAAGAAGGTAGTAAAGACAGAGATGGTATGGTTCTTAACCTAGCTATGAACTACGGTGGTCGTGATGAACTGGTTATGGCTGCAAAGTCTATAGCAGAAAAGGTTAAGAATGGTGAACTTTCTGTTGATGACATAACAGAAGATACTATTTCAAATAATATCTATACTGCCGGTCAGCCTGATCCTGATTTAATCATTAGACCATCCGGAGAATATAGAACTTCCAACTTCCTATTGTGGCAATCTGCATATTCCGAATATGTAATTATGGATAAGTTGTGGCCTGATTTTAACTTTGATGATATGAATTACGCCTTAATTGAATATGCCAAGAGAAACCGTCGATTTGGTGGGGTTTAGGAGGATAATATGAAAACAAGGCTTATTACTGCTGGTGTTGGTATTTCAATAGTAATAGTTGTATTGCTATTAAGTCAGTTTGTTTCACCACTATTTACTACAATTATTCTTTCACTTCTTACTGCACTTATGGTGTCAGAAGTGTTAACAGCCAAGAAACTATTAAAAGAATACAGAATCAGTTTGTTAAGTATTGCCTTTGGTTTTGCAATGCCAATGGTATCATTTACAAGATTTAATTTCTTGCCATTCTTTATTTACCTAATTGCAATGCTTTGTATGATGGTGTTCTTCCATCATGAAGTCAGACTAGGGAATATTGCCTATGCATTCTTTACTACTGTACTTATCACAACAGGTATGGGTGCAACGACTTACTTAACAACATTGTTTGATATTTATACTGCTTTCTATGCAGTACTTATTATGGGTGTACCTTGGATTGCTGATGCCGGTGCTTATTTTGTCGGTGTTAAATATGGTAAGCATAAACTTTGTCCTGAAATTAGTCCTAAAAAGACTATTGAAGGTGCAGCCGGTGGTGTTCTGACAGGTATTCTTAGTGCCGTTATTATCGGTCTAATTTTTAACTTTATTTTCGGTTATGATTACATTAATTATTGGGCATTAATTATTATCGGACTTGTAAATACACCACTATCTATGCTAGGTGACCTTTCATTCTCTATTATTAAGAGAACTCTTGGCATTAAGGACTATGGTAGCATTATGCCGGGACATGGTGGTATGCTGGATAGATTTGATAGTGTTATTGTTACTGCACCATTTGTTTATGTAGTAACACTATTTACTGTGATTATTATGTAAGAGGTTAAAATGGTTAAGAATATATCAATTTTGGGTTCAACAGGTTCAATCGGAACTCAGGCTCTTGATGTATCTCGCAAACTAAACTTAAATATATCAGCTATAACTGCATATAGTAATATTGATATTTTAGAACAACAGGTGAGAGAGTTTAAACCCTCTCTTGCTGTTGTTTTTTGCGAAGATAAGGCAAAAGAATTTAAAACAAAAATTGCCGATACTGATACAAAAGTCCTTTCGGGTATTGATGGACTTATTGAAGCAGCTACAATTTCTTCAGCAGATATGATTCTAAATTCTGTTGTTGGTATGGTTGGTTTAACACCGACTTTAGCTGCAATTAATGCACATAAGGATATTGCTTTAGCAAATAAAGAAACTTTAGTTGCAGGTGGTAGCCTTGTAATGGATGCATTAAAGAAGAATAATGTAAATATGTACCCTGTAGATAGTGAACATTCAGCTATCTTCCAATGTTTACAAAGTATGAACCAAAAGAAAGAACTTAAAAAGTTAATTCTTACTGCATCAGGTGGTCCGTTCTTTGGAAAGAAAATTGATGACCTAAAGGATGTTACAGTTAAGGATGCACTTAATCATCCTAACTGGTCTATGGGTGCAAAGATTACAATTGACTCAGCATCAATGATGAACAAAGGTCTTGAAATTATTGAGGCAAGTTGGCTATTTGATATGCCACAAGATAAGATTGATGTTGTAGTTCATAGAGAGTCAATTATTCATAGTATGATTGAATTTGTGGATAATTCTGTTATAGCACAGTTGGGATTACCTGATATGAGAATTCCTATTCAGTATGCTATTACATATCCAAACAGATATGAAAGTCCTGTTAAAGAACTTGATTTAACTGAGATTTCCAATTTGTCTTTCTACAAGCCGGATTATGATACATTTAAGTGTTTAAGAGCTTGTAAAAAGGCTATTGAAATTGGAAAAACTGCACCGGCTATTGCTAATGGTGCAAATGAGGTTGCCAACAAGATGTTTAGAGATGGCAAAATTAAATTCTTAGAAATTGGTGACCTTGTGTATGATGCATTAAATAATGTGGAAGTACAGGAGATAAAGAGAGTAGAAGATGTATTAAATGCGGATAAATCTGCACGACAGTATGTATTAGATTCTGTCAAGTAATTGGAGGAGATTAAAATTACTTCTGTTTTAACAACTATTGCATTAATTCTTATTGGTGTATTACTATTTGAATTAATTATTTTTATTCATGAATTCGGCCACTTTATTACTGCTAAGAAAAGTGGAATTAAGGTTAACGAATTTTCACTTGGTATGGGTCCAAAGATTTTTTCTTTTGGAAAAGGTGAAACTAAATATTCACTGAGAATTTTTCCTATTGGTGGTTTTTGTGCTATGGAAGGCGAAGATGAAGAGTCACCTGAACCTAGAGCATTCAATAATGCAAAGGTCTGGAAAAGAATGATAGTTGTAATTGCCGGTGCAGTTATGAATATTATTCTTGGTTTTGTGTTGATGTTTGTTGTAGTGGTACAACAGGATGCGTATTCTTCAACTGAAGTACAGTCATTTCCTGCAACATCATTTTCTTCTTGCACAGGTTTGCGGTCAGGAGATGTGATTAAGGAAATTAACGGATACGGAATATCCACTAGTATGGATTTTAACTACCCAATTTCTACTGCTGAACTTAAAACTGTTGACGGTTCAACATTAGAGATTTACAAAGAGGACTGTGGCAACAATCTTTATAATATGGCAGTTAGTTTGGTTCAAGATAAAAACAATAAACTTAGTGATGAACAAGTAAGTAAAGTTAATGAGCTACTTTCTAAGTCAACTAACGAAATAGTAAAGGCAAAAAGTAAAGAAGATGCCTATTCTATTTACGAAAATTATTACAAGAAAATAAATGATGCTTGTGGTATCAAGGATTATAAGGTTGAAAAAATTGTAGAGAAAGAAACCCGTAAGCGTTACACTGCTGATATTTTAGTTGAGAGAAACGGTGAAGAAAAGCTACTAAAGAATGTACAGTTCTTTACTTATACAACTAAAGATAACAGTGACCCACAGGTTTCAATTGACTTTTATGTAAAGCCTATTGAAAAGACTTTTGGTTCAGTCATTTCTCAAACATTTAAACAAACTATCTCAACTTGTAAGATGATATATGCAAGTTTAGGTGGATTGTTAACCGGTAAGTTTGGACTAAAGGATATGTCAGGTCCTATCGGTATTGCCTCAGCAGTTACTACTGTTGCATCAGAAAGCCTATCATCAGGATTTATGAGTGCTGTAAATAGTATAATCTATGTTATGATGATTATTACAGTAAACTTAGGTTTATTTAATATGTTGCCATTCCCAGCCCTTGATGGTGGTAGATTTGTTTTCTTGATAATTGAAGCAATTAGAGGTAAATCTGTACCAAGAAAAGTTGAAGCAATTGTTAACGGAATTGGTATGGGACTACTAATATTATTAATGATTTTAATTACTGCTAATGATATTTTTAAATTAATTTGGTGATTTTATGGCAAGTAAAAGAAAAGTAAAAGCCGGTAATGTTGTTATTGGCGGTGGAGAGAAGATTGCAATTCAATCTATGCTAAATATACCGGCACATAATGTTGAAGATAGTGTAAAACAAGCAAAAGCTCTTGAAAAAGTAGGTTGTGATATTGTTAGAGCTGCCGTACCTGATATGGAAGCAGTTAAACTTATTTCAGCACTAAAGGAGAATATTTCAATCCCTGTTGTTGCTGATATTCATTTTAATTACAAACTTGCTCTTGAGTCAGTTGCAGCAGGTGTTGACAAAATCCGTATTAATCCGGGTAATATCGGTGATGATAGCAATGTTAAGGCAGTTGCTGATGCTTGTGCAAATAACGGTATCCCTATTAGAATCGGTGTAAATTCAGGTTCACTTGAAAAGTCAATTCTTGCAAAGTACGGAAGTCCTACACCACAAGCACTTTGTGACTCAGCACTATATCATGCCTCACTTTTAGAAAAATTCGACTTTAATGATATTGTCCTTTCAATGAAAAGTTCTTCAGTTAAGAATATGGTTGAAGCATATGAACTTGCATCTCAGCAATGTGATTATCCACTTCACCTAGGTGTAACAGAGGCCGGTACTGAAAGAATGGGTATTATTAAGTCTGCTGCCGGTATTGGTGCTTTATTAGTACAAGGCATAGGTGACACAATTCGTGTTAGTCTTACTGCTGACCCTGTAAAGGAAATTTATGCAGCTAAAGATATTCTAAAGTCACTTGATATGTATGATGGTGGCATCCAGTTTGTATCTTGTCCTACTTGTGGCAGAACAAAGATTGACTTAATAGCTTTGGCAAATGAAGCACAAGAAAGACTTAAGGATTGTAAGAAGAATATTAAAGTTGCAATTATGGGTTGTATTGTTAACGGTCCGGGAGAAGCAAGAGAAGCTGATATTGGTATTGCCGGTGGTGATAAGGTTGGACTTATCTTCAAAAAAGGTGAAATTATTTGCAAAGTACCGGAAGACCAACTACTTGATAGATTAGTAGAAGAAATTGATAAATTGTAAGAAATAGAGAAGTATAAATGAGTTCAGTTAAAGAAATTTTTTCAGACTACATATGTGAGAATGTACTAGACCAAAGCCTAGTACATTCTCAAGTGGAAAATTTAAGAATAAATAAAGGTACAAGAACTTTGTCTTTCATAATTCATTGTGATAGGCTTTTTAGTGATACAGAACTTTCTAGCCTAAACAGTGAATTGATGAATTCTAAACTTGCACTAAGCAAGGTAATTATTACACCAAAGTTTAATTCATCACTATTTTCTGCTGATTGTTTTGATGAGTTACTTAATGAGTTGAGAAACAGAATTCCAACTCTTAACGGTACATTCAAAGATTGTGAAGTAACTTTTGAAAACAATTTGCTTAACATTACTATCAAGCATGGTGGTGGTGCATTACTAAAGGCAAAGAATTTTAACCATGAGTTGCAGAACCTTGTACAAGAGAGATTTGGTTTGCTAATAAAAGTAAATGTTGATGGTGTCCTTGAAATGGATGCTGAAAATGAATCTTATATTGAAGAACAGAAAACTGTAGAGCAAACAACAGTAAGACAAGAAGTTCAACAAGTAGTTCAAACTTATGCTATTGAAGAAAAACGCCTTGAAGAAAATGCAGAGGAAAGACTACAGAACAAAGAAGGCTTTGTAGAAGTTAGAGAGGGTAAGTTCCTTTATCCTCAAGTTAACTTACAAAAGTGCAGACCACTTTACGGTAGAACTATCAAGAAAGCACCTTCACCAATGAGTGATATTGCCTATGATACAGGTAAAATCACAGTATGGGGTGATGTATTTAGTGTTGAAAAGAAGGTTACTCGTTCCGGAGATAAAAATATTTTCAATATTCTATGTACTGACTATTCAGGTTCTGTAAATGTAAAAGTTTTCGGTGATATAGCCTCTACAAAAGTCCTTGACCAAATTAAGAAAGGCCAAACAATTATTGCCGATGGTGATATTGAAAATGATAGATATGCCGGTGAACTTGTACTAAATGCTCGTTCTATTGGTTTTACTGAAAAAATTGATGTAAAAGACAACGCTGACGAAAAGCGTGTAGAACTACATATGCATACCAATATGTCCGATATGGATGGTATTTCTTCTGCAAGTGATATTGTTAATCGTGCATATAAATGGGGACACAAAGCAGTTGCTATTACTGACCATGGTGTAGCACAGGCATTCCCTGAAGCTATGAATACAGCTGAAAGAATTAATAAAGACGAAAACAAAATCAAAGTTATTTATGGCTGCGAAGCCTATTTTGTTGATGACTTTGTTTCAGCAGTTAAAGGTGCTCAGGATGAAAGTCTTGATGGTACATTTGTTTGTTTCGATATAGAAACTACAGGACTTTCTGCACAAAAAGAGAAGATTACAGAAATCGGTGCAGTAAAAATTAAAAATGGTGTTGTAGTAGATACATTTGAAACTTTTGTTAATCCTGAAAAGCCAATTCCTGAAAAGATTGTTGAACTTACAGGTATCAATGATGGTATGGTTAAGGATGCACCACTTGATGTAGAAGCAGTAAAAGACTTCCTAGAATTTGTAGATGGTGCTGTTGTAGTTGCCCATAATGCACCATTTGATACATCATTTATTAGAGTAGTTTGCGATAGAATGGGTGTAGAATACAACCTAACTTCTATTGATACAGTTGCAATTTGTCGTTCAATTTTACCGGATATTAAGAATTGCAAACTGGATACAGTTGCTAAATATTTAAGACTAGGTAACTTTAATCACCATAGAGCAACTGATGATGCTGAAATTCTATCAAGAATTTTCATTAGTCTATGCGATAGACTAATGGACGACTATGCAGTTAAGTCAACTATAGATATTAATACCCACCTTAACGGTGCAGACCAAAAGAAACTACCTGCTTATCATCAGATTATTCTTGTTAAAAACCAGGTTGGTTTAAAGAACTTGTATAAACTTATTTCTTATGCTCATTTAAAGTATTTTTATAGGAAGCCTAGAATTCCTAAGTCTGAACTTATTAAGCATAGAGAAGGCTTAATTATCGGTTCTGCTTGTGAAGCCGGTCAGCTTTTCAGAGCAATTACTTCCGGTAAACCTTGGGCAGAACTTAAGGATATTGCATCATTCTATGATTATCTAGAAATTCAGCCTTTAGGCAACAATGAATTTATGATTAGAAACGGTAGTGCTACCAGAGAAGATTTAATCAAGTATAACAGAACTGTTGTAAGACTTGGTGAAGAACTTAATCTTCCTGTTGTTGCTACTTGTGATGTTCACTTCCTAGACCCTCATGATAAGGATTATCGTAAGATTTTACAAGCATCAAAAGGCTTTGCAGATGCAGACCAACAAGCACCACTATACTTTAGAACAACTAAAGAAATGCTAAAGGAATTTGATTATCTTGGTGAAGAAAAAGCATATGAAATTGTAGTTAAAAATACAAATGCTATTGCTGATATGTGTGATTATGTACGACCAATCCCACCGGGAAACTTCCCACCATTTATTGAAGGTGCTGAGGAACAACTTAACTCAATTACTTGGAAAAGAGCAAAGGAAAAGTACGGTGATCCATTGCCAGAAATAGTAAAAGCAAGACTTGATAAGGAACTTAATTCTATCAACACATACGGTTTCTCTGTTCTATATATGACTGCACAAAAGCTTGTTGCAGATAGTGAAGCTCATGGTTATTTGGTAGGCTCAAGAGGTTCTGTTGGTAGTTCCTTTGTTGCTACAATGTCAGGTATTTCAGAAGTTAATCCACTTGCTCCTCACTATGTATGTAGTAAATGTAAGCACAGTGAATTTATTACTGACGGTAGTTATGGTTCAGGCTTTGACTTGCCACCAAAGGATTGTCCTGAGTGTGGTACACCGATGGATAGAGACGGTCACGAAATTCCATTTGAAACTTTCCTAGGATTTAAGGGCGACAAAGTTCCTGATATTGACCTTAACTTTAGTGGTGAGTATCAGAGTAAATCCCATAGATATACGGAAGAACTTTTCGGTCACGATAATGTGTTTAAAGCCGGTACAATAGCAACAGTTGCCGATAAAACTGCTATTGGTTATGTAAAGAAATATGAAGAAGAAAAGGGTAGAGTCTATAGCAAAACCGAAGAACTAAGACTTGCTAGTGGTTGTACAGGTATTAGAAGAACCACAGGTCAGCATCCCGGTGGTATGGTTGTTGTTCCTAAGGGTAAAGAAATTTATGATTTCTGTCCGGTACAACATCCTGCAAATGATATGAAGTCTGATAATGTTACTACTCACTTCGACTTCCATTCTATCCATGATACAATTTGTAAACTTGATGAACTTGGTCATGATTCTCCTACAGTTTATCATTACTTAGAAGAATTTACAGGTATTCCCGTTATGGAAGTATCAATGTCAGATCCTGATGTTTATTCATTGTTTACTTCACCAAAAGCACTAGGTGTTACACCTGAAGATATTGATTGTCAAACAGGTACTCTTAGCTTACCTGAATGTGGTACTAACTTTACAAGACAGATGATGATTGATGCAAAACCAACTTGCTTTGCCGATCTTATGCAGATTGCAGGTCTATCCCATGGTACTGATGTATGGCTAGGTAATGCTCAAGAACTTATCAAAAACGGTACTTGTACAATTTCAGAAGTTATCGGTACTCGTGACAGTATTATGACCTACTTAATGCACAAAGGTCTTGAACCTGGTATGGCATTTAAGATTATGGAAATTGTCCGTAAAGGTAATGCCACAAAGTTACTTACAGAAGAACATTTTGAGGCTATGCGTAGTCACAATGTTCCGGAATGGTACATTGATTCTTGTATGAAAATCAAGTATATGTTTCCTAAGGCTCATGCTGCTGCTTATATGATTTCTACTTTGCGTTATGGTTGGTATAAAGTGCATAAGCCACTTGCATATTATGCTGCTTACTTTACAGTTCGTGGTGAAGATTTTGATGGGGCAACTGTAATGAAAGGCAGAGATGCAGTTAAAGAGAAGATGAAGATTATCAAGCAAAAGGGTAATGAAGCATCTGCTAAAGAACAAACAGAATTTTCTACTTTGGAAATTATAAACGAAATGTTAGCAAGAGGCATTGAGTGCCTACCTGTTGATATTTACAAATCCGAAGCTAAGAAATTTATTATAGAAGATGGCAAGATTAGACTACCGTTTATGTCACTTTCAGGTATAGGTGAAGCTGCTGCAATTTCTCTTGCTGAATGTGGCAAGAAAAATAAGTATCTTTCAATAGAAGAAATGATTATTAAAACTAAAGTTTCCAGAGCAGTTATTGAAACACTTAAAAATGTAGGTTGTCTAAACAATTTACCTGAAAGTTCACAAATGTCTTTGTTCTAAGGAGGAATATATGAAAGATAAACGACTAAAAAGAGGTATAATTCTAATAGCAGTTGCAGCTTTATTCTGCTTTTTGATTATGAATTTTAACAAAGTAGTAAGTATTATTTCTACAATTTTTACTGTATTAACACCATTTATGTATGGCTTTATTATTGCTTATATATTAAAGTTCCCATATAACTTCTTTTACGAAAAAGCCTATAAAGGCATAGGCAAGAAACATGAAAAATGTAAAGTAATGCGAAAACCACTTGCTATTATAACTACCTATGTAATAGCCATTTCTGTAATAGCTTTCTTAATGGTTATTATTATACCTAGCTTGGTAGATAGCTTTGCAGAGTTATCTAAAAATATTATTAACTATGGTAAACAGTTTGAACAGTTGGCTGCACAATTTATAGATTGGGCAAACGCAACATTCGGTTTATCACTACAAATGGATAACGGTCTTGTTGACTTTATTAACAAGTTTACAAAGATGTTCTCAGGTGGTAATATTCTTGATACTGTTAAGTCACTGTTAAGCAGTATTTTCCCTGAAATCCTTTCTACTGCAAAAGTTGTTTCTTATGGTGTATATAACTGGATTATCGGTATTGTTGCATCAATTTATTTCCTATCATCAAAGGAACTTATGTGTGGTCAAGTAAAGAAACTTACTATGGCTTATGCTCCTAAGAAATGGCAAAACAAGATTTTCAAAGTAACTCATATGTCAAATGAAGTATGTGGTAACTTTATTATCGGTCGTGTAATTGACTCTTTAATTATCGGTGTACTTTGCTATATTATTTTACTTGTATTCAACTTTGATTACGCTTTACTGATTGCAGTTGTAGTTGGTATTACAAATGTTATTCCATTCTTTGGACCATTCCTTGGTGCAATTCCTAGTGGCTTTATTCTACTAATGATTAACCCAACAGAATGTTTCTGGTTTGTAATTATTATTGTTCTTTTACAGCAGCTTGACGGTAATGTTATTGGTCCTAAGGTTATCGGTGACAAAATCGGTATTTCAGGTTTCTGGATTTTATTCAGTGTTATTGTAGGTAGTGGTTTATTCGGTGTAGCCGGTATGCTAATGGGTATTCCTGCTTTCGTTGTAATTTATAACCTACTTGGCAAAGATGTAAACAAGAAACTTCTTAGAAATAAAGAATATATTTCCAAAGAACCTTTAGATAAAGTCGAAAAAGCTGAGAAGGTTAAAGAAAATTAAAGGTTGACAAAATTTCTTTACTGTGTTAACATATTAGCACACTAAAGTGCGAGGTAATTTATGAGAAAGAATTTAATGATTACACCGGAGGGTACAAAGGACTATTTGTTTGAAGAATGTATCACCTCTTGCGATGTACAGGAAAAGATTAAGAATTGTTTTGTAAATAGGGGCTATTCAAAGGTAGATACTCCTTGTATTGAATTTTATGATTTGTTTTCTTTGGAGGACTCAGGTTATCCACAAGAAGCAATGTTTAAGACAACTGATAATAAAGGCAGACTAATGGTTATGCGTCCCGATTCAACATTACCTATTGCAAGAATGGCAGCAACTCGTCTAAAGAATTACGATTTACCTCTAAGACTTTATTACGGTCAGTCCGTTTATCGTAACAATCCTACTTTGCGTGGTAGAAGTAACGAAATTATGCAGATGGGTGTTGAACTTATCGGTGCAACAGGTAAGAGGGCAGACCTTGAAATTTTAACAACTGCTATTGACTGTCTGTCAGCTAATGTTGATGATTTCCGTATTGAAATCGGTCACGCTGATGTATTTAACGCATTAGTAGAAAGACTAAACGTATCTGCTGAAACTGCTGAAGCTATTCGAGTAAGTATTGAAAGCAAGAATTATTCAGCCCTAAATACTATCCTTGATAAACTTCCTAAAAGTTCGGATGTTGAAGCTATCAGAAAGTTACCAAGACTATTTGGTGGTGTTGAAGTAATTGATGAAGCCTTAAATCTATGTAATGATGAAAAGGCAGTTAAAGCATTAAACTACCTAAAAGAAATATTTGAAGATTTATCAAAACTTAACCTTGGTGACAAGATTATTATAGACCTTGGTATTGTTCAACAGACTAACTACTACAGTGGTATTGTTTTTACAGCTTTTGTAAACGGTATCGGTGATGAAGTTATTTCAGGTGGTAGATACGACAAACTAATGGAAAACTTTGATTTCCCTACAGGTGCTGCCGGTTTTGCAGTTAATGTAGATGACCTTGTTGAAATTAAGTTAAAAGATAGCAACAAAGACGAAGCTCCTATTCCGGAAATTCTTGTTTGTGCAAAAGATGGCTTTGAAATCACAGCTATTGAAAAAACAAAAGAACTTGTTAATCAGGGCAAAAATGCAGTGTTTAGCGTATTTGAAACAATTGAAGAAGCTAAACAGTATGCAGACAAAACCAGAGTAAAGGAACTACTAGTTGTAGGTGAATGATATGCAGCCATTAAGAATAGCCTTAACAAAAGGCAGACTTGAAAAAGATACAATTAAATTATTTCAAAAGATAGGTTACAACTGTGATGCAGTTATCAACAAGGGCAGAAAGCTCATCCTTCCAATTGGTAACGGCGAAATCGAAGTTGTCCTAGCTAAAGCAGCCGATGTTATTACATATGTTGAAAATGGAGTTTGTGACCTTGGTGTTGTTGGCAAAGATACAATTCTTGAAAACGGTCATTGTTTCTATGAACTACTTGACCTAGGTTTTGGTAGATGTAAGTTTGCAGTAGCAACACAAAAGGGTAAAGACCTTTATGGTGGATACAAAGCATTAACAATTGCTACTAAGTATCCTAATGTTACAAGATCATTCTTTGAAGAAAAAAATATGGATGTTCGTGTAATCAAAATTGAAGGTTCTGTTGAACTTGGTCCACTTATCGGTTTAAGTGATGCAATTGTGGATATTGTTGAAACAGGTTCAACTTTAAAAGAAAACGGACTTGAAGTTGTTGAAGATGTTTGTCCAATCTCAGCAAGATTAATTGCTAATGTTGCAAGTCTAAAACTACACAAAAAACAAATTGAAGAACTTGTTGATTTAATAAGAAAGGAGATTGATGCTTAATGTATATTATTCCTGCTATTGATATTAAAGACGGTAACTGTGTTCGCCTACAAAAGGGTGACTACAATACAGTTAAAAAAGTTGCTGAAAACCCATATATTACTGCTAAGTCATTTAAAGATGCCGGTGCAAGATACCTACATATGGTTGATCTTGATGGTGCAAAAGACGGTAAAATGCAAAACGCCGAATTAATTTGTGATATTGCAAAGTCCTGTGGTATGCTTGTTGATGTTGGTGGTGGTATTCGTGATATTAAGTCTATTGAATATTACCTAAATAACGGTGTCAACCAAGTTGTACTTGGTTCAGTTGCAGTTAAGAACCCTCAGATTGTTATTGATGCAGTTAGGAATTTTGGCGACAAAATTATTGTTGGTATTGATGCAATGGACGGTATGGTAAAGTCAGAGGGTTGGATTGACGGTAGCGATATTTACTACACAGAACTTGCCAAGAGAATGGAAGATGTTGGTGTAGAAAAGTTTATCTTTACCGATATTAACCGTGACGGTATGCTAACAGGTCCTAACCTTGTTCAGCTTGAAGTGCTAAGTAATTCTGTAAGTGCTGACATTGTAGCAAGTGGTGGTATATCAGATTTAACAGATATTAAGGACTTGATGAGTCTTAATATTTTTGGTGCAATTTGTGGTAAGTCAATTTATGAAGGTACACTTAATTTACCAAAGGCTATTAAACTAACAAGAGGTTAATTATGGAAAATAACTTAGATAAATATTTTGTTAAGTCAGATTTAATTCCGGCAATAATTCAAGAGAAATCTACAGGTGAAGTCCTTATGGTTGCTTGGATGAACAAGGAATCTATGGCTAAAACACTTGAAACAGGCTATACTTGGTTTTGGAGTAGAAGTCGTCAGGAACTATGGAATAAAGGTGCAACATCAGGCCATCTTCAAAAGGTTGTTGAAATTTATTCCGATTGTGATGATGATACTTTATTAGTAACAGTAGAACAAACAGGTGCTGCTTGTCATACAGGTAACCACAGTTGTTTCTTTAAGAAAATTTATTGATTTAATTACAAAACTGCTTTCTATTAATTTAGAGAGCAGTTTTTTTCTCATAAAAAATGGGTACTGAAAATCAGTACCCATAATTTTTTAACTTGCATTCTTTAGTTGTAGTCTTAATTTATCACTAATCATAGCAATAAATTCACTGTTAGTTGGCTTACCTCTTGAGTTGTGGATAGTATATCCAAAGTAGGAGTTAAGCACATCCACATCACCTCTGTCCCAAGCAACTTCAATTGCATGTCTAATAGCCCTTTCAACTCTACTGGAAGTCGTTTCATACTTTAGTGCAACTGATGGATACAGTTCCTTAGTAACGGCATTGATGATTTCAGGCTTTTCAATAGACATAAGTATTGAATCTCTTAGGTAGTGATAACCCTTAATATGTGCAGGTACGCCGATTTGGTGAAGAATCTCAGTAACCTTTACTTCAATGTTAAGATTGCTTTGATAACCTTGGTTGTTCATAATGTTCTTTGTGTTCATTAACATAGTAATGTTTTCAGTAAGGTCGTTAATGTTGTAAGGCTTTAGCACAAAGTAAGATGCACCATTGTTCATAGCCTCTTGTTCAAGCAAAGCACTTCTATAGTTAGAAAATGCAATGAAAAGTGGGGAACAGTTGCTTTCATTTCTAATGTGACGCATAACGCTTATTCCATCTAGTCTTGTTAGGAACAAGTCGAACAGTACCACATCAGGGTGTATCTCGTTAATTTTGTTTAGTAGTTCTTCACCATCTTTAGCAGAGTAGTGAACTGAAAAGTTCTTACTGTTGAGAAAACGGAGTGTTTCCTCATCAAATTCATTTGGTTCTTCTGTGAGAAGTAGTTTGATTTTATTCTCCATGAAAATTCTCCCTTGTTAATTTGTTGAGATAATCATACCATATTATGGCAAATATATCAAGGGTTTACACTTAAATTTTTTCCAAAAAATTAATTTAAATCTCAACATATTGTGTCACCACTACCCACTATATTACAAAATACCCCAATAATATGCCGTTTCTACAATTTTTTATTTTGACTCATCTATCATTGTTTCAGCAAGAATTCCGTAACCTTTTTCAGGATTATTGACAAATACATGGGTAACTGCACCAATAAGTTTACCATCTTGTATTATAGGTGAACCACTCATACCCTGTACAATGCCACCTGTTTTTTTCAGTAACTCTTTGTCTGTAACTTCAATTGTAATTTCTTTCATTTTGTCAAAGAAGAAGTGACATTCCGGTTTAATATATACTTTGTAGAATTTAGGGTTAGAACCCTCAACAGTTGTGTAAATATAAGCAGTTCCTTTTTTAACTTCTTCCTTAGTAGCAACTTTATATTCTTTGTAGGAAGTTTCTATTTCTTTATTACAGAACAGCCCATATTCTGAATTATAATAAGCCTTACCGATTTCATCATCTAAGAAATATCCGTTAAGTCCACCGGCATAACCACTCTTAGCTTTGTCAACACTTTGAATAATTGCAGGACAAATATCACCCTCAGCCATAGGTAGTAGGTTAGTTGATTCTTTGTCACAAATTCCGTGACCTAAACAAGCAAAAGTATTATTGTTTGTATCATAATAAGTTATAGTTCCTATACCGGCACAACTGTCTTTTATCCAAATACCTACTGTATAATTACCATTGTGATTTTCAGGTTTAATGTTTAAGTCAATAATTTCATAATCTCTGTTAATAGTAAACTTAATAGTTTGATTTTTATATTCTTCAATTTTATTCCTTACAACTTCATTATCCTTAACTTTTTCATTATTAATACCTATTATAATATCATTAACCCTCATACCGGCCTTATCAGCAGGAGAATTTTCTCTTACTTTGGTTACTAAAGCACCCTCTGAATAAAATTTAATTCCAAAAGGTTGTCCACCGATTTGTACTGTTTTATTTTTTAAGTCACTACTTGTCACAATAGCATTTGATGGATTTATAGTATTATATACTCCTAATATAGCCACAATAGCTATTATAAATGAAATAACTTTTTTCATAACCTCACCTTTATTTATATGTCATACTATTATTTTTTCTTGTTTTATAGTATAATAGTTTGGAAATAGTATTGATAAAATATTATTTTGGTAGTATTATTTTTTTAGTGCTGATTTTCAGTACAGAAGTTCCAAATTTTTTATTTAATGGGTGCTATATGAGTGAAGAAAAAATTTTTACAGGTTTAACTACCCAAGAAGTTGACAAGAGAGTTTCAGAGGGTAAGGTTAATGTTGATACCTCAAAACCGGAAAAAACCTTAGGAAATATTTTATTTAAAAATATTTGTACATTATTTAACTTGTTGAATGTTGTTCTTGCTTTAGCAGTTTTTCTTGTTGGTTCATACAAGAATATGCTTTTTATCGGTGTTGTATTTTTCAATACAATAATCGGTATTGTGCAAGAAATTCGTAGCAAAAAAGCAGTTGATAAACTGTCTATTATTTCCGGTAACAATTCAAAGGTTATCAGAAATGGTGATACAATAGATATTAATAATGAAGATATTGTTCTTGATGATTTGCTTTCATTGAGCAGAGGTAATCAAATTCCAACTGACTGTGTTGTTGTTGACGGTGAGTGCTTTGTAAATGAAAGTATGCTTACCGGTGAAAGTGAATTAATCAGAAAAAAAGTTGGGGACAAGCTAATGTCCGGTAGCTTTATCAACTCAGGACAATGTATCTCAAAGGTTGTTGCAGTAGGTGACGATAATTATGCTGCAAAGCTAAATAATTCTGCTAAGTATTATAAAGAAAATAATTCTGAAATTTTCAGAACTATTAAAAAAATTATTAAAGTAGTAACTTGTATTTTAGTTCCATTGGGTACAATACTGTTTTTACATCAGTTATTATTCTTAAATGTTTCATTGGAAGATGCAGTTGTTAAAACGGTAGCAGCACTTATAGGTATGATTCCTGAGGGACTTGTACTTTTGACAAGTACAGTTCTTGCTGTTTCTGTTATAAGACTTTCTAAGAAAAATGTTCTTGTTCAAGACCTTTATTGTATTGAAACACTTGCAAGAGTAGATACTCTTTGTCTTGACAAAACAGGTACACTGACTTGTGATGAAATGATTGTTGAGGATATTATTCCCCTAAGTGACTATACTTATGATGATGTGCTAAATATTCTTTCTGATTTTGCAAATAATAGCATTGACTACAACAGTACAATGAATGCAGTTAGGGATAAAATTGATGGTTACCATTACGAAAAAGCAGTTTCAGTAGAAGCCTTTTCTTCTGAAAAGAAATGTTCTTCTGTTACTTTTAGTGATAGGAAGATTCTCTGTGGTGCAGGTGAATTTATCCTTAATGATGATGAAAATGATATTTTAACCGATATTAAGAAATATGAAAATAACTACAGAGTTCTAACATTTGTAATGATTAAGGGTGATACAAGAACACCTATTTGTAATGTTTTATTGAGAGATAAACTTCGTGAAAATGCAAAAGAAACCTTAAAGTATTTCAAAAAACAAGGAGTTAATATTAAGATTATTTCAGGTGACTCAGTAAATACTATTGTGAATATTGCCAAAACTTTTAATATTGATAACTACGATAAAGCTATTGACTGTAGCACTTTAAAAACTGATGAAGATATTAAAAAAGCATCAGAAGAATATACAATTTTTGGTAGAGTAACTCCTCAACAAAAAGAAAAGCTGATTTCATCAATACACGATAATGGTCATTCAGTAGCTATGACAGGTGATGGAGTAAATGATGTATTAGCTTTAAAAAAAGCTGATTGTTCGGTAGCGATGGCATCAGGTAGTGAGGCTGCTAAGTGTGTATCACAAATTGTACTTGCTGATAATGACTTTTCATCAATGCCATATATTGTTACTGAGGGTAGAAGAACAATTCAGAATATCCAAAGAAGTTCATCACTGTTTTTAGTTAAAAATATTTTTTCAATTTTACTTTCTGTTTTAGTTATTATTTTTGGTATGTCCTATCCATTCCAATCAATTCAACTTTCATTTGTCGGAGGACTTACCATCGGTATTCCATCATTTATATTAGCTATGGAATATAACAATAACAGAATTACAGGAAACTTCTTCATTAACATTATCTGTGGTGCAATACCGGCAGGTTTAACGGTTACTCTAAATTCTATATTGGTTATGACTTTAGGTTATCAACTTGGATTTAATACTCAAACTCTGGAAACTGTCTGTATTATGGTAACTGCTTTTGCATTGTTTGCACTAGTAGTGAAGATTTCTTTACCGTTTAATAAACTAAGACTTTCTTTATCAATATTTATTTTTGTTTGCTTAGTTTTAGGTTTCTTGTTTGGTGGCAAAATTTTAGGTACAGTACCACTAAATCATAATTCTTCTATGTTTTTATTATGTTCATTTGCTTTTACAATAATAGTATTTATTATTCTTACTCTCATTACAACTGCTATTAAGAAAAAGATAGTTGACAAAAATTAAAATATAACTAGATAGCACAACATGAAGTTGTGCTATTTTTGACTTAAATTTAACTTTTTTATACATAATTAATGTGGTATAATAAATATAAAAATAATTGAGATGATATATATGAATTTTACTTTACCTAAAAATGTTTTAAATATAATTTCAAAAATGGAGTCAAATGGTTTTCAATGTTATACAGTAGGTGGTTGTGTAAGGGATATGATACTTGGTTTAACACCTAAGGATTATGACTTAACCACAAATGCAAAACCGGATGAAATTATTTCAATATTCAAAGATTACAAAATTATTGATGCCGGAATAAAGCATGGCACAGTTGCAGTAATTATTGATTATGAAGTTTATGAAATCACAACCTATAGAATTGATGGAGATTATGAAGATAACCGTCATCCTAAGAATGTAGAGTTCACCACTTCACTAAAAGAAGACTTAGCAAGAAGAGATTTTACAGTAAATGCTATGGCATATAACCCAAGTGAAGGTGTAATTGACTATTTCAACGGTCAAGAAGATTTAAAGTATAAGGCTATTAGATGTGTTGGTGAACCGGATAAAAGATTTAAGGAAGATGCATTAAGAATTTTAAGAGCATTAAGGTTTGCATCAACTTATAACTTTTCAGTAGAATTTAATACATATAACGCAATTGCAAAGAATAAAGAACTATTAAATAATATTTCTAAAGAAAGAATTGCAACAGAACTTGTAAAAACTTTGTGTGGTGAAAATTGTAGTTATATTCTCAGAAGATTTAAAGATGTATTTGCAGTTATCATTCCTGAAATTTCTACAATGTTTCATTATGAACAAAACACACCACACCATAACAAAACTTTATGGAAACACACAGTTTCTTGCGTTAAGCATATTGACAACGACCCAATCTTAAGAATGACAATGTTACTTCATGATATAGGTAAACCTATGTCAGAAAATAAAGATGAAAATGGTGTTTCTCATTTTAGAGGTCACGAAAAAACCGGTGCAGGTATTGCAAAGATAATTTTGGAAAGACTTCGTTACCCAAAAGATTTTACTGAAACTGTGGTTAATTTAATTTCAATTCACGATTTAAGAATTCAGCCTGACAGAATTATAATTAAAAAAGTATTAAAAAATATCGGTTCAGATAATTTTTCAATGCTTATGAAAATTCAAATGGCTGATGTACTTTCTCAGTCATCATACCATCAACAAGAAAAGATTGATAAACTGGATAAAGTTAATAGTATCTTTCGTGATATTATGGATAATGACGAATGTTTTAGCTTAAAGTATCTTAAAGTCAATGGCTCGGACCTTATGGGTTGTGGAATGTCAAAAGGCAAAATAATAGGGGATACACTTAATCTTTTGCTTAATAAAGTTATTGAAAATACTTTAATTAACGATAAAGAAACTTTACTTCAATATGTCAGAAAAAATGTAATATAAATAAAAAAAGGAGATGCATTAGCATCTCCTAAATTTTTGCCTATTTTATATTGTAACAGATAATTAAATCTGACTTACACCTGTTTCATTAGCAGCTTTAATAACTGCTTCAGCAACAGCCTTACCGATTCTCTTATCAAATGCTTCCGGTAGAATATACTCAGCATTTAGTTCATCATCAGAAATTAAGTTTGCAATTGCATAAGATGCAGCAACTTTCATTTCTTCATTGATTTCCTTTGCTCTACAATCCAAAGCACCTCTAAAGATACCTGGGAAAGCAAGTACATTGTTAATCTGATTAGGGAAGTCACTTCTACCTGTACCAACTACAGCAGCACCGGCATTCTTAGCCTTATCAGGCATAATTTCAGGTGTAGGGTTAGCCATAGAGAAGATAATAGGGTCATTAGCCATACTCTTCACCATTTCTTCAGAAACAATGTTAGGAGCACTTACACCGATAAATACATCAGCATTTTTCATTGCATCAGCTAGGTTACCTGTCTTTTTACTTCTGTTAGTAGCCTTTGCAATTTCCTTATGTGCATCCTTAAGAGTATCATCATCTTCACAAAGAATACCGTTAATATCACACATTGTAACATTCTTAAAACCAATGTTTAGCAGATGCTTACAAATAGCAATACCGGCAGAACCTGCACCGTTAATTACAACCTGTACATCTTCAATATTTTTATTAACTACCTTTAGTGCGTTAAGTAAACCGGCTGCAACAATAATAGCAGTACCATGTTGGTCATCATGGAATACCGGAATGTCACATTTTTCTTTTAACTTCTTTTCAATTTCAAAGCATCTAGGTGCTGCAATATCTTCAAGGTTAATTCCACCAAAGCTACCACTGATAAGATAAACTGTATTTACAAATTCATCAACATCTTTAGTTCTAACACAAATAGGAAAAGCATCAACATCAGCAAATTCCTTGAATAATGCACATTTACCTTCCATAACAGGCATACCGGCCTCAGGACCAATGTCACCTAGACCTAAGATAGCAGAACCATCAGTAACTACTGCAACAAGGTTGTTTCTTCTTGTTAGTTCAAATGACTTGTTGTAGTCCTTATTAATTTCAAGGCAAGGTTCAGCAACACCGGGAGTGTAAGCCAGTGACAAATCTTTGCTACTATTAACCTTAACTCTGGAAACAACTTCGATTTTGCCATTCCATTCATAATGCTTTTGTAAAGATTCTTGTCTAATATCCATATTGTAATCCTCCATTAAAATCTTATTATATTATACAACTTATTATAAATTCATTCAATATGTTTGACAAAATATTATTTTTCTATTAAAATATAGTAGCAACTAGATTGAATAGCTACGGTTAGAAGCGAAAGCGACTATCCGAGGAAAGTCCGAGCTCCATAGAGCAATGATAACGGCTAACAGCCGCCGGGGGTGACCCTAGGGATAGTGCAACAGAAAATTACCGCCACTTATGTGGTAAGGATGGAAAGGCGAGGTAAGAGCTCACCGGTAATATGGAGACATATTAGCCGTGTAAACCCTATTTGGAGCAACACCGTGGAGGGACATAATGCATGCTCGGCAGTCCCGAGGAGGTGGCGTTGAGCAGTTGTGGCAACACACTGCCAAGATAGATGGCTATTCACGACAGAACTCGGCTTATAGATTTGGTTGCTAAGGGTCATTATGACCCTTATTTTTTTGCTATTTATATTTCTTTTAAATAATTTTTTATAAGAAAATTACAAAAATATTACAAAATATCACTATCGTGTAATATAATTCGATAAAAAGTATCAATTTTTTAAATTTATTTACAAAAAGGTCTTGTTTTTTTTCTTTTATAGTATTATAATATGTTCATAATGAATTTAAAGAATTTTTTAAAAGAATATTTTAAAAGAATTATTTATTAGAATTATTCAAAAGAATTACTTTAAAGAAAAATAATTATGTAAATGGGGAGAATATTATGAGGCTAAGAAAACAAAACTTAGGCGACAGAAACCTAATTGGTGCTCGTGTTGAATCTGCAAGAAAAAAGAAGGGAATGAAGCAAAAGGAACTTCTTGCACAGTTGCAGGTTAATGGCGTTGATATGAATGCATCAGGTCTTTCTAAGCTGGAAGGTCAAATCCGTTATGTAACAGATATTGAACTTGTTGCATTAGCAGATATTTTGGAAACTTCTGTTGACTCACTTCTTGGCAGAGAATAATTTTAATTAGAACGGTGACTTTGTCACCGTTTTTTTGCGTTATTTGCATAAAATAATTGAAATTTTCTTTACATTTGGTATAATAATATAGTATGTATTTAGGAGGTTGAACCTTATGACAAAAATTGATAACTTTTTTGAAAGTATAAAGGATAAGAAAGTAGCATTTTGTGGACTTGGTATCAGTAACTTTCCTGTTATGGAAATGTTCGTAAACAAGGGCATTGATGTTACTGCTTGTGATAGAAGAAATTTTGAGGACCTAGGAGATAATGCTAAGAAAGCAGAAGAACTTGGTGTTAAACTTTCTTTAGGTGATAATTACCTAAAGAATCTTGATGTTGATATAGTGTTTAGAACACCCGGTATGAAGTACTATATGGATGAACTTGTTGAAATGCGTAGTCGTGGTGTTGTTGTAACTTCAGAAATGGAACTTTTCTTTGAACTTGCCGACTGTCATATTATAGCAGTTACAGGTTCTGACGGTAAGACAACTACAACTTCTATTGTTTCAGAATTTCTAAAAGCTGCCGGTAAAAAGGTATTTTTAGGTGGAAATATCGGTAAGCCACTTTTACCTGAAATTGAAAGTATTACTAAGGATGATTATGCAGTTGTTGAACTTTCTTCATTCCAACTAATCTCAATGAAAGAAAGTCCTGAAATTGCTATTGTAACAAATGTTTCACCAAATCACCTTGATATACATAAGGATATGCAAGAATATGTTGATGCCAAGAAGAATATTCTTCTTCATCAAAATGCTTTCTCAAAGACTGTTCTTAACCTTGATAATGAAATTTCAAATTCATTCTCAAGTGAAGTTCGTGGTCAACTAGTTAAGTTTAGTAGAAGAAATACTGTTACTAACGGTGCATATCTAAAGGATAACAAGATAGTTTATTCTGATTACGGTAAAGAAACAGAAATTATTGACATTAAAGATATTTTCATTCCGGGTATGCACAATGTAGAGAACTATATGGCTGCTATCTCAGCTGTATGGGGTATTGTTGATGTTGATACTATTGTTAAAGTAGCAAAAACATTCCAAGGTGTAGAACATAGAGCAGAATTTGTAAGAAAATTTAATGGTGTTAAGTACTACAACGATTCTATTGCATCCAGTCCTACAAGAACTGCATCAGGTACACTTTCTCTATATGATGAAAAGATTATTATTATTGCCGGTGGTTATGACAAAAACCTTAACTATGATGAACTAGGTGAAGTTATTTGTAAGAAGGTTAAAATTCTTATCTTAATGGGCAATACTGCTGATAAAATTGAAACTTCAACTAAGAAGGCACCTAGCTATAGTGAGGGTAACCCTGTAATTTATCGTGTATCTAATATGGAAGAGGCAGTTAAAAAAGCTTCTGAAGTTGCAGTTAAGGGTGATATTGTTTCTCTATCTCCAGCAAGTGCAAGTTTTGATTTGTACAAGAACTTTATGGAGAGAGGTATTCACTTCAAGAACCTTGTTAAAGAATTGAAATGATAAAATATCTGTCTGATGACACAAAATATAAGAATGTTACAGCTAAGCTAAAAGATAAGGATGTATTTTTCACCAGAATAAATGTATTGTATAAATCTTATGGGCTTAACTGTGACTTTCTTGATATATGGTATCAGTCTTTTAATGAAGATTATGTTTCGCTGATTTCAAGGTTAGATAATCAGTTTATTTTATTTTTAACAGAAAATTCTAACATACAGGAAATTGAAGAATTTCTCAATGTGTTAGGGTTTTCTCATCTTTTGTTTAATGAAAAATATTCTCTGAATTTTAATTTTTCTATGTCAGAAACAGGCTTAATTATGAAAAGAGAATTTATTAATAACAATGTAAAAGAAAATAACTGCATTTTTACTACCGTTAATGAATATAAAGGTGTTTTTAACTTCTTTAATAACTGCAATTCAACTGTTGTAAAAATTGCTGATTATGGGTATTTTGCAACTGATTTACATTCCAAAGTTAGAGTAAATTGCAGTAAAATTTATTCACTTGAGCTAGAAGATAAAATAGTTTCTTGTGCAATAATAACAGGTGATGAATACAGTAAAATAATTTCACCAATTGCAACATTACCTCAGTATAGAAATAATGATTATGCAAAAAGCCTTTTAAATAATGTAAAAGAAGACAACTTATATTTATTTTGTGAAGATGATTTAAAAGAATGTTATACCAAAATGGGTTTTAATATAATAGGAAAATGGAAGGAAATACATAGATGAATTTTTTTGATTTAGATAGTAAAATTCTAGAACTATCTGAAAAAGCAATGGAACAGTGCAAAACTCAGTTCCAAGAAATAGAGAGAATACAAGAATATAACCAGAACAAAATGCTAAAGGCATTCCAAACTTGTGGTGTGTCAGAAAGTCACTTTGCCGATAGTACAGGTTATGGCTATAGCGATAGAGGTAGAGAAGTTCTTGATGAAGTATATGCCACTGCTTTTGGTGCAGAAGATGCAATAGTAAGACAAAGTTTTCAGTCAGGTACTCACGCATTAACAGTTGCTTTATTTGGTATGCTAAGACCCGGAGATACTATGCTTTCTGTTGTAGGTATTCCTTATGATACAATCAGAAGTGTAATCGGTATTGAGGGTAATTACTCAGGCTCATTAAAGGACTTTGATATTCATTATGATGAAGTACCATTAAAGGATAATGAAGTTGATTATGATGCTTTAGTTGAAAAGCTAAAGTCAAAGCCTAAAATGGCTTATATTCAGCGTTCAAGAGGTTATTCTCTAAGAAGAGCATTAACTATTGCTGATATTAAGAAAATTGCAGAAATAGTTAAGAGAGAGTCACCTGAAACTATTGTTATGGTTGATAACTGTTATGGTGAATTTGTTGAAGAACTAGAACCAACTCAAGTTGGTGCAGATATTATGGCAGGTTCTTTAATTAAGAATGCCGGTGGTGGTATTGCTCCAACAGGTGGTTATATTGCCGGTAGAAAAGATTTAGTTGAAATTTGTAGTTACAGACTTACAACACCGGGTACAGGTAGAGAACTTGGTGCTACAATCAGCACAAAGAGAGAAATGTTCCTAGGTGCATTTAACTCACCACATATTACAGGTGAAGCTATGAAAACTGCTGTTTTTGCAAGTACACTATTTACTCTAATGGGTTACGGTGTATCTCCAACAATGAATGAAAAAAGAGGAGATATTGTACAAGCTATTCTTCTTGAAAATGAAGAAAACCTTATTGCCTTTTGTGAGGGTATTCAAGCCGGTTCACCGGTTGATAGCTATGTAACACCTGTACCGGATGATTTACCGGGATATGATAGCAAGGTTATTATGGCTGCCGGTACTTTTACTTTAGGTTCAAGTATTGAGCTTTCTGCTGATGCACCACTTAGAGAACCTTTTGCAGTATGGATGCAAGGTTCATTTAACTTCCATTGTGGTAAGACAGGTGTGCTTATTGCAGCAAATAAAATTTTAAAGAAAACTAAGTAATATGAATATGAATTTTGAAAGTTTAGTTAAATCTATTACAGAAATATTTAGTGAAGAACCTGATAAACCATTTAAAAATGATAATGTTTCTACTGTATTCAGGCATAGTAACAATAACAAATGGTTTGCTTTATTAATGAAAATCCCTAAGAATAGATTAGGTGAATATTCCGATAGAATAGTAGATATAGTTAATATTAAGTGCGACCCAATAATGCTGGGTTCACTTTTAGAAGAAAAAGGTTTTTATCCTGCATACCATATGAATAAGGAACATTGGATAACAATATGCCTTGATGGTTCTGTTGATGATGAAAAAATACTTTCTTTAATTGATATTAGCTACGATTTAACAGTAAAATAAGCAGAAAAAAGTCCTTAACAATCAATTTGTTAAGGACTAATTTTATGTTCTTTTGTTTCTTAAATATTTAAAGAATTTATCAAAAAGTTCAAGTGACTCTTTTCCTTTAAAGCCACCTTCATAAGTAACTTTAAAATTTTCTTTCATATTAAATATATTGATAACAGAACCACAAGCACCATACTTTTTATCATATGCACCAAAATATACATTAGGTATTCTGGCATTAACTATAGCACCGGCACACATAGGGCAAGGTTCCATTGTTACATACATTTCACATTGCCAAAGTCTCCAACCGGATAACTCTTTACAAGCATTATCTATTGCAATAACCTCAGCATGATGAAGTGCATTTTTAGTTTTTTCTCTTGTATTGTGAGCTTTAGCAATTACAACACCATCTTTAACAATTACTGCACCAACAGGAACTTCATTTTCGTCTAAAGCCAACTTAGCTTCCTCTAGTGCAATATCCATAAACTTTTCATTATACATAATTAAAAACCTAATAAAGTAATAAATGCTTCAATAATGAAGAATGAAAGAAGAATTATAGTACCTGGATTAGCAAAGAATTGAACTATCCTATCCTTAGCACCTAAACTTACAATAGATTTATTTCCAAATTTAAAGTTAAGACCTTTTTTTACAAGTAAAACTATTGAAATGAAGCCCAGTAGTGTAAGTGTAAAAATAACTACCGAAGAAATCACAGAATACAAATTGTCACCAACATAGTTAGCTACAATATCAATAAGTACCGATGTACCATTATTAAGTAGATGTAAAACCATAGCCGGTATAATTGAATTTGTCTTTACAACTATAAATCCACAAGCTAAACCTACAATAAATGCAAATGGAATTTGTACAAAGTTACCATGCATAAACCCAAATAGGAGAGAAGATATTAAAATTGCAAAGCCATCACCGAATTTTCTAAATGAATTTAAGATAACACCTCTAAATATAAATTCCTCAGTTAAAGCAGGAATAATTGCAATACATATAAAGTAAATAACTTGGTCAAGAGGTGTCTTAGTTGTAAATTCAACACCGGTTGTATTTGTCAATCCAAATATACTTAAATTATTGTTCAGTAGGTTAATTGCAATATTTGCAACAGTACAAATTGCATATCCACCTAATACCAATAATAAAGGATTATATTTCTTATTACTGTTAACCGGAATAACAACACTAAATTTGTAACGAAATATTAAGCAAAATACAAATGGTACAACAAAGAAACCGGCAAATTCTCCTAAACCATTAATAATGTAGTCATAAGAAGAATAACTGTTTTGTATTCCTGTAGTAATAAGAGAAGTATCTTTGCTGAAAAAACTTATAAACATAAATAGTACAGTAGCTGCAATATTCATAAATATAATTGCAATAAACAACATAAAGGAAAGTTTGTTGCTTTCTTTTCTTATCATTTTTTTCTCTTGATTTATTTGATAATTGTGGTACAATTGTTGTTGAAAAAAGTTATTCATTTTGTCTACCTCGACTTTCGTTAGTATCATATTATCAAATTTCTAATTAATTGTCAAAAAGGTATTGACAAATTAAATGCTTTTATATATAATAATTGAGTAAAAGAAAGAAAGGCAGTTATGCTTTCACCTACGGGGTGCCGTCTGCGTGGGTTAATACTTACAGTTTTTTACTGATGCGTATTAGAGTGGACGGAGTTTATCTGTCCACTTTTTTAATTTATTTTGGAGGTGCTCGACAATCAGCAACAAGAAACTACAGATTAACGAAGAAGTCCGTGATAAGGAAGTAAGACTAATTGGTGCCGAAGGCGAACAGCTAGGTATTATGTCTTCAGAAAAAGCTTTCAATATAGCAATGGAGAGTAACCTTGACTTAGTTAAGATTGCTCCACAGGCAAAGCCACCTGTTTGCAAAGTAATGGACTATGGCAAGTATCGTTTTGAACAAGCTAAAAGGGAAAAAGAAAATAAGAAGAACCAGCGTACTTTTGATATTAAGGAAGTTAGACTTTCACTAAATATTGATGTGCATGACTTCAACACAAAACTTAACAATGCCCTTAAGTTTATTAAGAAAGGCGATAAGGTTAAGGTTTCAATTCGCTTTAGAGGTAGAGAGATGGGTCACCCAGAACAGGGTTATGACACAATGAACCGTTTTGCTAAAGCTTGTGAAGAAGTTGCTGTTATCGAAAAACCAGCAAAACTTGAAGGTAGAAATATGCTAATGTTTCTAGCTCCTAAGCCAAATAAGTAATTTTTAAGGAGGATTTTCATAATGGGAAAGATTAAGACACATAGTGGTGCAAAAAAGAGATTTAAACTTTCTAAGAATGGTAAGGTTATCCGTGCTCATGCTAACAAGCAGCACATTCTTAACAAGAAGAACACAAAGCGTAAGAGAGGTCTAAGACAGACTTGTGTAGCTGATAAGACAAATACAGCTCAGATTAAGAGATTAATCCCTTACAAATAATTAACTTTTTGAATTTAACTTACGAAATAACGGAGGAAATATAGAATGGCTCGTGTAAAAGGCGCGATGATGACTCGCAAAAGAAGAAACAAAACATTAAAGCTTGCTAAGGGTTATTACGGTGCAAAGAGTAAGCACTTTAAGATGGCTAAGCAGGCAGTTATGAAATCTGGTAACTATGCATACATTGGTCGTAAGCAGAAGAAGAGAGATTTCAGAAGACTTTGGATCACAAGAATTTCTGCAGCTTGTAAGCTAAACGGCACAAACTACAGCACATTTATGAATGGTCTTAAGAAGGCTAACATTGACCTTAACAGAAAGATGCTTTCAGAAATCGCTATTTCTGATCCGGCAGCTTTTGCTAGCCTTGTTGAAAAAGTTACAAAAGCTTAAGTGTTATGCGTTTGAGGTTCTTACCTCAAACGCTTTTTACTATCTAAAAAAGAGGTCATTATATGAAGTTTGTTACAAGTAGAGAAAATGGTACTCTAAAGCATATTCATAAACTAGTAAAGCAGAAAAAGTATAGGAACAAGAATAAACAGTTTGTTGCAGAAGGACTAAGAACTTGCCAAGATGTTTTAATTTCTAATATTCATATTGATGTGCTACTTTGTAGCGAAAATTTCTATACAAGGAATCTTGAATTATGCAATAGACTTGAGTCAATTTCTGATGAATCAATAGTTGTACCTAACAATATTTTCAATGTTTTGTCCGATACAAAGTCACCTCAAGGTGTAATGCTTGTACTTAAAACACTTGACAAAACTGATGATATTGATAAAATTGATTATAATGGTAAGTTTGTACTTTTAGACAATGTGCAAAATCCGGACAATATTGCAACAGTATTGCGTTCTGCTGATGCTTTTTCAATCAAAGGTGTATTTATCACAAAAGATTCTTGTGATATTTATAGTCCTAAGGTTGTAAGAGGTAGTATGGGTGCAATTTTCCGTGTACCTTTCTATCTTATTAATGACGCAGAAGAATATATTGAATGTGAATTTAATAAGCATGGTAGGTCTTATGCTGCTTGTTTAAAAGATACTGCCAAAACTCTAGGTGATTTTGAGTTTTCAAAGAATGCACTTGTTGTAATAGGTAACGAAGCTAATGGACTAAGTGAAATGACTATTAATGCTTGTAACTACCAAGTTATTGTACCTATGAAGGGCAAGATTGATTCTCTAAATGCCGGAGTAGCAGCTAGTATAATTATGTGGGAAATGTCAAATAATGAATAATAATCGTTATTGGATATGGCTAAGTTTAGCTCTTGGCTATGATAATCCAAAAGTTAAAAGACTTTACGAAACTGAAGAGTATAGGGATATTTCTGTATTTTATAATGGTCAGGACTTTGAATGGAGATTTTGTGGTATTTTTACCGAAAAGGAAATTAACCATCTAGAAGAAACTCCAATTGAAAAGGCTGATGAAATTATATCTAAATGTGAAAGTCTGGGTTATTCCATCTTTGCTATAGATAACGCCAGATACCCTAACTGTTTGCGTAATATAGATACTCCACCTGCAGTTATATATGTTAGTGGATATTTACCCAGAGTTGATAATCTTTTAACTATTGCTATTGTAGGTACAAGAAAAGCTACAACTTATGGCAAAAAGGTGGCTTACAGTATTTCTCATAATCTTTCAAAATGTAAGGTAACTATAATTAGTGGTGGTGCAATGGGTGTTGACAGTTCAGCACACACAGGTGCATTAAATGCTGATGGTATTACAATTTGTGTTTTAGGTTGTGGTATCAATTATCCTTACCTTATGAAAAATGAGCCTATGAGAAAGGCTATAACACACAGAGGATGTTTAATTTCTGAATATCCTCCGGATACAGAGCCTTTGCCACATCACTTTTTATCTCGTAACAGAATAATCTCTGCACTTTCAAGAGGTGTTCTTGTTGTTGAAGCAGGTAAGAAAAGTGGTGCATTAGTCACAGCCGATATTGCCGGAAAAGAACAGGGCAAAGATGTTTTTGCCGTAATGGCAAACATCAATAGTGTCTATTCTGTTGGCTCAAACCAACTTATTAAGGATGGTGCTATTCCTGTAACTACTTATCTTGATATTCTAAACTACTATAATGAATTTAACAATTTAGAAGTTTATGAAGATGATGAGTATGATATTCCTGACAGTACAGTGCTGAAAATTCCTGCAAAAAAGTCTAATGTAAAACCTGAAAAAGAGTTTATAAAGGGTCATAGATATGATGTAAAACTTGATGAAAATTCATCAAAGGTTTATTATGCTATCGGAAATGAGCCTATACATATAGATGATTTGTCTGATAAATGTAACTTACCGGTATATAAAATTTCCGGAATACTAACAAATCTTGAACTTATGGATTTAATAGTAGTTTTACCGGGCAAACAGTATAAAATAAAGTAACTATCGGAGGATAGATAAATGTCAAATTTAGTAATAGTGGAGTCTCCTGCTAAGGCTAAAACAATCAAAAAATATCTTGGAAAAGATTATGAAGTTGTAGCATCAATGGGTCATGTTCGTGACCTACCAAAGGCTAGACTTGCTGTTGATATAAAGAAAAATTATGCTCCTAAATATGCTATCATCAAAGGTAAAGAAAAGTTAGTTGATGAATTAAAGTCACTTGCAAAAGACAGTGACAAGATTTATCTTGCAACTGACCCGGACCGTGAAGGTGAGGCTATTTCTTGGCATTTAGCATATATTTTAGGACTTGATTTAGAAGATAAAAATAGAGTTGAATTTAATGAAATTACTAAGACAGGTATCAATAACGGTATGGCTCATCCTCGTTCTATTGACATTGACCTTGTAAATGCTCAACAGGCAAGAAGAATTCTTGACAGACTAGTTGGTTATAAGTTAAGTCCATTTGTCAGCCAAAAGATTCGTAGAGGTCTTTCTGCCGGTAGAGTGCAGTCTGTTGCTCTTAAGATTATCGTAGACAGAGAAAATGAAATCAGAGCTTTTAAGCCTGAAGAATATTGGTCAATTGAAGCAAAACTTTCTCCAAAATCAAGCAGAAAAGTTTTCAATGCCTCTTTAGCACTTGGACCTGACGGTAAAAAGATTAAGATTAATAATAAAGAAGAAGCTGACAAGATTCTTGAAGAAATCAAAGATGCTGAATTTATTGTTACAAAAGTAAGAAACGGTACTCGTAAAAAGTCACCATACCCACCATTTATAACTTCAACATTGCAACAGGAAGCATCTCGTAAACTTGGCTATCAATCAAGAAGAACAATGAAAATTGCTCAGGAACTTTATGAAGGTGTTGATGTTGAGGGTTATGGTACAACAGGTCTTATCACATATATGAGAACTGACTCATTAAGAATTTCAAATGATGCAATTGCAGAAGTTACACAGTATATTAATGATAACTTTGGACCTGAATATTTACCACCAAAGCCAAGAGTATTTAAATCTCGTTCAAATGCTCAGGATGGTCACGAAGCTATTCGTCCATCAATTCCATCATTGTCACCTGATAAGGTTAAGGATAGTTTAACTATTGAACAGTATAAGCTATATAAACTGATTTGGGATAGATTTACTGCTTGTCAGATGGCTGATTGTATCCACAAAACAACTCAGGCAGAAATCAATGCTAATGACTATATCTTTAAGGCATCAGGTTACAGAGTTGACTTTGACGGTTATACAACACTTTATGTTGACAGTAATGATGCTGAAGGTACAAAGGAAAAGCAACTTCCTCCACTTGAGAAGAATATGCCTGCTAAGGTTAGAGAAATTATACCTAACCAGCACTTTACTCAGCCACCTGCAAGATTTACAGAAGCATCTCTAATCAAAGCACTTGAAGAGAACGGTATCGGTCGCCCATCAACATATGCTGCAACAATCTCAACAATTACAAGTAGAGAATATGTTAAGAGAGAAGCAAAGTCCCTTGTACCAACTGAACTTGGTGAGGCACTTGTAACTCTATTAAAAGAAAGATTCCCTAAAATTGTAAATGTTAAGTTTACTGCTCAAATGGAAGAAGATCTGGATAAGGTTGAACACGGTGACGAACAATGGGTTGAACTACTTGATAATTTCTATGTTGACTTTGATAAGACCTTGAAAAAGGCTAAAGAAGATATGGAAGGTGTCAAGATTAAACTTAAAGAAGATGAAACTGACATTGTATGTGAGAACTGTGGCAGAAAGATGGTTGTCAAAGTTGGTAGATACGGTAAGTTCATTGCTTGTCCGGGATACCCTGAATGTAAGAATATCAAGAAGTTTGTAGAGAAAATCGGTGTTCAATGTCCTGAATGTGGTGGAGATGTTATTACTCGTAAAACCAAGAAAGGCAAAGTGTTCTACGGCTGTAGTAACTACCCTGATTGTAACTATATGTCTTGGTATGAACCTGTAAATGAAAAGTGTCCACAGTGTGGCAAGATTCTATATAAAAAGAAGGGCAAAAAGCAGACAATCTTCTGTGCAACTGAGGGTTGTGGCTATACTAAAGACCAATGAGTATAAATATAATAGGTGGTGGGCTTGCAGGATGTGAGGCTGCATATCAAGTTGCTAAGCGTGGTATAAAGGTAAACCTTTATGATATGAAGCCTAACAAGAAAAGTCCGGCACATCATTCAGATAAATTATGTGAGCTTGTATGCTCAAACAGTCTAAAAGCAGCCAGAAAAGAAAGTGCTGCCGGTATGCTAAAGGAAGAAATGAGAATGTTAGATTCTCTCCTTATGAAGTGTGCCGATAAAAGCAAAGTACCGGCTGGTGGTGCTTTAGCAGTAGATAGAGAAATTTTCTCTAATCTAGTAAATGAAGAAATAAATAATAACCCTAATATTACTGTAATAAATGAAGAAGTTACCGAAATCCCTGATGGTATTACTATCATGGCATCAGGACCACTTACTTCCGATTTGCTTTCTGACAAAATCAAAACTATGTTTGGTGATAGTCTTTCATTTTATGATGCAGCTGCACCAATTGTAAAGTTTGATACAGTTGATATGAACAAGGCTTTCTTTGCATCTCGTTATGATAAGGGTGACGGCGATGACTATATTAATTGTCCTATGAATAAGGAAGAATACGACAATTTTTATGAAGCACTTGTTTCAGCAGAAAGAGCACCTGTACATGACTTTGATGTAATGAATCCAAAGGTATATGAGGGTTGTATGCCAATTGAAGTTATGGCACAAAGAGGTCACGATACTATTCGTTTTGGCCCTATGAAACCTGTAGGACTTAAAGACCCAAGAACAGGTCATAGACCTTGGGCAGTGGTTCAGCTAAGAAAAGAGAACAGTGCCGGTATTATGTATAACCTAGTAGGCTTTCAAACTAATCTAAAGTTCCCTGAACAAAAGAGAGTATTCTCAATGATTCCGGGACTTGAAAATGCTGAGTTTGTACGATACGGTGTAATGCACAGAAATACTTTTATCGACTCACCAAGAATTCTTAATAGTGATTATTCTGTAAGAGAAAATAAAAATCTTTTCTTTGCCGGTCAAATTACAGGTGTTGAAGGATATATGGAATCAGCATCTTCAGGACTAATGGCAGGTATAAATGCAGCTATGAGATATATTGGAGAACAAACTGTAACTTTACCTGAATATACAATGATAGGTTCTTTGTCAAGATATATCAGTGATGAAACAGTTTCTAAATTCCAACCTATGGGTGCTAATTTAGGAGTGTTACCTGAACTTGAACAAAGACCAAGGGATAAGAAAGAGAGGGCAAAGGCTTATTCTGATAGGTCATTTGCAAAGCTAACAGAATTTATAAATTCAAGAGGTTTATGATGAAGATAGTAATTGATGCATTTGGTGGAGATAATGCACCTTTAGAAATTATCAAAGGTGCAGTTAAAGCTCAAGAGCATTTTAAAATTGAAATTTGCCTAACAGGTAATGAGAATATTATCAAGAAAGTGGCAAAAGAAAATAATATAGATATTTCAAATATTGAAATTAACCATACAGAAGATGTTATTCCTGTTGATGAAACACCTAATGCTATTATGAAAGAATACAACAATTCTTCAATGGCACTAGGTCTAAAGATGGTTGCAAATAACGAAGCAGATGGTTTTGTTTCAGCCGGTAACAGTGGTGCTTTATGTGTAGGTGGTACTTTAATTGTTAAAAGATTAAAGGGTGTCAAGAGACCCGGATTTGCACCAATCTTACCTACATTTAACGGTTCATCATTTTTGCTTATTGATGGTGGTGCAAACCTTGATGCCAGACCTGAGATTCTTCGTCAATTCGGTATCTTAGGTTCTGTATATATGGAAAAAGTTATGCACAGAGAAAGCCCAAGGGTTGCCCTTGCTAATGTTGGTACAGAAAGTCATAAGGGTGGAGACTTACAGAAAGAAACTTATGCTTTACTACAGGACAGTCCTGTTAACTTTGTTGGTAATGTAGAAAGCAGAGAAATCTCCAACGGTGCTTGTGATGTGTATGTTTGTGATGGTTTTACAGGTAATATTCTACTAAAGAATTATGAAGGCGTTGCAAAGTCACTAAGCCATGCAGTTACTGATATTTTTAAGAAAAGTGTAAAGAATAAAATCGGTGCATTATTTGTATATGGTGACCTAATGAAATTTAAGGAAACTATGAATACAGATGTTTATGGTGGTGCTCCAATTCTAGGTATCAAAAAACCGGTATTTAAAGCACATGGTAGTTCTAATGCAACAACAATTTTTAATGCAGTTAGACTAACTATTGATTACATAAACGCAAATGTACCACAGGTTATTGAAGACTCATTTAATAAATTAAAAGGAATAAAATAATGGAAGAATTTGAAAAAGTAATTAACTATACATTTAAAGATAAAGAACTTTTAAAGGTGGCACTAACTCATTCTTCTTATGCTAATGAGCATAAGAAGCAACACCTTAAATATAATGAGAGATTGGAATTTTTAGGTGATGCGGTACTTTCAATTTCCGTCTCTGATTATATTTTTAACAATTGTCCACAATTACCTGAGGGTGACCTTACAAAGTTAAGAGCATCTTTAGTTTGTGAAAAGAGCTTGTTTGTATTTGCAAAGAAGATTAACCTAGGTAAGTACATTTACCTAAGCAACGGTGAAAGAAAAGGTGGTGGAGCAGAAAGACCATCAATTCTTTCTGATGCTTTTGAGGCAGTTATTGCTGCTATTTATCTTGATGGTGGTATGGAAAAGGCAAGTGAGTTTGTACTTTCTTTTGTTGTACCTGAAATCAAGAACCATACAGCAGGTAAGAACTTTAAAGATTACAAAACTAAACTACAGGAAATTATCCAGAGAAATCCTGGAGAAACTTTACAGTATGAAGTTGTTGATGTTAGTGGTCCTGACCACAACAGACATTTTGTAGTTGAAGTACACCTAAACAGTAATGTAATCGGCAAAGGTGGAGGAAGAAGTAAGAAGGATGCAGAGCAACAGGCTGCAAGAGAGGCTTTGGAGTTGATGGGATATTAAACATTCTAATATTTCCATTTTTGTGCCTCATAACGGTTGTCCTCACCAGTGTGTATTTTGCAACCAAAGAAATATTACAGGTCATTCATATCAACCAACTCAAGATGATGTAGTGTCTGCAATAGAAACTGCAATAAAAAGTGGTGTTGATAAGAAAAATACCGAAATCGCTTTCTTTGGTGGTAGCTTTACTGCCATCGATAGGGGTTATATGGTTTCTTTACTTAATGCTACAAAGCAATATATAAATGACTTTTATGGTATTAGATTGTCAACAAGACCTGATGCAATAGATGATGAAGTTTTAACTTTGCTTAAAAGTTATGGTGTAACTTCAATTGAGCTTGGTGCACAGTCAATGTGTGATGATGTTCTTTCTCTTAATGAAAGAGGTCATAGTGCTACTGATGTTGTAAATGCTTCTAATCTTATTAAGAAGTATAACATTTCTTTAGGACTACAAATGATGATTGGTCTTTATGGCAGTACACCTGAAAAGGATATAGAAACTGCTGAGGAATTAATCAGTCTTTCTCCTGATACTGTTAGAATTTATCCAACAATAACTATGAAAGACACATTACTTGAAAAGTATTATAACGATAAAAAATATGTTCCATATAGTAAAGAAACAACAATAAATACTTGTGCAAAAATTCTTAAAATGTTTTATGATAAAAAAATTAATGTTATTAGAGTAGGACTTCATTATTCAGATGAACTTGTAAGTACTTCTGTAGCAGGTTTTTATCACCCTGCATTTAGAGAATTATGTGAAAGCAAAATGTTTCTTGATATGTTAGTAAATGAAATAAAAAAATACCCACAAGGCGAATTTTCTGTTATTGTAGGTAATAAGTTTATTTCAAAAGCTATTGGACAGAAAAAGGCAAATATTAAAGTCCTTAAAGAACTGGGATACATAGTTACTTTTAAACAAAGTGATACCCTTAAGGACTTTCAGTTTATTATTAAAGAAAGAGGTGACTTATGCTACTAAAATCATTGGAATTGCATGGCTTTAAGACTTTTCCCGATAGAATAAAGCTATCCTTTGATAAAGGCATTACTTCTATAGTAGGACCTAACGGTTCAGGTAAAAGTAACATAAGTGACGCAATTAGATGGGTACTGGGTGAACAGTCTGCCAAAACTCTAAGATGTTCTAAGATGGAAGATGTTGTCTTTAACGGAACAGATAAGAGAAAAAAGACCGGCTATGCAGAAGTTACCTTGTCTATTGATAACAAAGACAGAATACTTCCTTTTGATGGTGACGAAGTAGCCGTTACAAGAAGATATTACAGAAGTGGCGAAAGTGAATATATGATTAACAAAGCCACAGTAAGACTTAGAGATATTCATGAACTATTTATGGATACAGGTCTTGGTCGTGACGGTTATTCTATGATTGGTCAAGGTAAAATTGACAGTATTGTTGCATCAAAAAGTGAAGAAAGAAGAGAAATATTTGAAGAAGCATCAGGTATTTCTCGTTATAGATATAGAAAAACCGAAGCTGAAAGAAAGCTAAAAAGTACAGAAGAAAATCTTGTCAGACTTAGAGATATTGTTGGTGAACTTGAAGACAGAGTCGGTCCACTAAAGAAACAGTCAGAAAAAGCACAAAAGTTCCTTGTACTTTCTGAAGAAAAGAAAGGTCTTGAAATTGCTTTATGGCTAAATACTCTTGATAATTCAGCAAACATTATCAAAGAACAAGACGACAAAATAGATATTCAAAGAGCACAGTATGAAAATGCTGAACAAGAACTTGCAAATATCAGTTCAGAAACAGAATCTATCTATCTAAAAAATGGTGAAATCACTTCTAAGATTGATACCATAAGAAGAAATATTTCTCAGTTTGAGTCTGAGGTTAGCAACAACAATGCTCTTATTTCTGTTGCAAATAACGACATTGAGCATAACAAAGAAACTATAACAAGACTTGAAACTGAAATTGAACAACTTGATAATTCCTTTACTGAAATTGAATCTCAAATTAAAGAGAAGAAAGAAAATGTTGAAAAGCTAAAGTTAAACATTGAAGAAAAGCAAAAGGAATATAATGAAGTATCCGAAAACCTAAATACTATCAGTGTTGATGCTTCCCGTAGTGGTGATGAGATTCAAGAACTAAATTCAAAATTAGCTGAATTATCCCAAAAGTCAGCTAATGCAAAGGTAGTTTTACTTACAAGTGATTCATCAATTAATGAACTTAATGAAAGAATAGAAAGTCTAAATTCTTCATTGTTAGAAAAAGAAAGTAATTTAGAAACTACTTCTAAAATGCTTGAAGATTATAAGGCACAGGGTAAAGACTCTGCCGAAAAGGTAGAAATGCTTTCCAATTCTATTAAGGGTTTAGAACTTAAAATCAGTAACCTAAAAGCAAAAAATGAAAATTCTAAAGGTGAGATTGACAGATTAACTCTTGATTCTAATGAAAAGCTAAGAAGAGCCAATATCCTAGAAGACCTAGAAAAGAACCTTGAGGGCTTTGCTCATAGTGTAAAAACTGTAATGAACCTTTCAAGACATGGCAAAATCGGTGGTATTCATGGTCCTGTTTCAAGATTAATTAAAGTACCGACAGACTATGCAGTAGCTATCGAAACTGCTTTAGGTGGTGCAATGCAGAACATTGTTACAGGCAATGAAGAAGATGCTAAGAGAGCAATTCGCACACTAAAGGAAAACAAAGGTGGTAGAGCAACATTCCTACCTATTGCCACAATTAAACCTAGATACCTAAATGAAAATGGTATTGACAGTTGTTTTGGTTTTGTTGGTGTTGCGTCAGATTTGTGTGATTGTAAGGATGAGTACAAAGGTATTTTACAAAACTTGCTTGGTAAGATTGTTATTGCCGAGGATCTTAATTCAGCAGTATCTATTGCTAAGAAGTATTCATACCGTTTTAAGGTAGTTACTCTTGATGGTCAGGTTGTAAATGCCGGTGGTTCTCTAACAGGTGGTTCTTTAAATAAACGAACAGGCTTGTTATCTCGTGCAAGTGAAATTGAAAAGTACCGTAAAGAGGCTAAAGCCCTTGCAGATAAAGCAGATGAACTTAAAGAACAGTACAGTAACAGTCAGCAAGAATTTGCAAAGTATGAAGCTGATATTTTAGGTACTAGAGGAGATTTATCTACCGAACAACAAGAACTTATTAGATTAAGAACTGAATATAAGGCTTGTCAAAATGAATATGACTCTTTAGTTAGCAGTATTGATTTTACAAAGAATGAAATTGTAGAATGTGAAAATAAAACTTCTAATCTACAAAAAGACAAAGAAACTGCCGATAAAGAATTTAGTGCATTTGAAGAAGAAATTGCAAATATCGAAAAAACAACTTCTAACCTTACAGGTAACAGACTTGCACTAACTGAAAAGAGAGAACAACTTTCAGAAAAGTTACAAAATATCAGACTTGAAATTGTAACTTATGAAAAGGACAAAGAGGCTTTAATCAGTGAAATCAGAACATCCGAATACAACAGTCAGCATCAAACCGAAAGAAAAGAGAACTTGCGTAATCAGATTGTTTCTGTAAATTCAAATATTGATATAATTAATAAGAAGATTGAAAGCTACACTAATATTTCAAACAATTATCAAGATAAAATTGCTGAATTCAATAACGCTATTGAAAAGCTAAATGGCGATAAAGAAAAGTTTGAAAAGAAAAGTGTAGAACTTAGACAGAAAGAAAAGGACCTAAACTCTACAAGAGAGGTTTCCGGCAGAGAACTTGCTCGTCTTGAAGAAAGAAAAATCAACCTACAAAAGCAGTATGATGATATTATTGCAAAACTTTGGGATGAATATGAACTTACAAAAAGACAAGCAGAAGAAATTTCTATTGAAATTGAAAATGTTTCAACTGCAAGAAAAAGACTTAATGAAATTAAGTCCTCAATAAGAGGTCTTGGTTCTGTTAATGTTTCAGCTATTGAAGAATACAAGGAAGTATCCGAAAGATATGAATTCTTAGGTGCTCAGGTTTCTGATGTAGAAAAGTCTAAGAATGAAATCGAAAGACTTATTAATGACTTAACTAAACAAATGAAAGATGCTTTCATTGAGAACTTCCACGAAATCAATAAGCACTTTGGAGAAACATTCAAAGAATTATTTGGTGGTGGTACTGCTTCTCTTGAACTTGCAAACCCTGATGATATTCTAAACAGTGGTATTGATATTATCGCTCATCCTCCCGGAAAGATTGTTGTTCATCTAGAGGCACTTTCAGGTGGTGAAAAGGCACTTGTTGCTATTGCACTATATTTCTCAATTATGAAAGTCAGACCTGCACCATTCTGTGTTATGGACGAAATTGAAGCTGCCCTTGATGATGTTAATGTTGACAGATTTGCTCAGTATATGAGAAGAATGACAGACAGAACTCAGTTTATCACCATTACTCACAGAAGAGGCACAATGGAAGAATCTGATGTTCTTTACGGTGTAACAATGCAAGATGAGGGTATTTCTAAGTTACTTGAACTTCGTGCATCAGAAGTTGCAGCAAAGCTTGGAATGAAAGCAAACTAATTTAAGGTGGTAAAACAATGGGACTATTTAAAAAGATTAAAGAAGGTCTAAAAAAAACAAGAGATAGTGTTGTAAGTCAAATTGACTCAATGCTAAAGTCTTTTACAAAGATTGATGAAGAACTTTTTGAGGAACTAACTGAACTACTAGTAATGGGTGATGTTGGTATTCAAACAGCAGAACAGATTACCGATGAATTAAGAGTTAAAGTTAAAAAAGAAGGTATCAAAGACCCTAAAGAAATCACACTACTTCTACAAGAAGTAGTTGCAGATATGCTTAGAGGTGATGAAGAACTAAAAATTACTACTAAGCCATCTATTATTCTTGTAATCGGTGTAAACGGTGTAGGTAAGACTACAACTATCGGTAAACTTGCTAATAACCTAAAGAAGCAGGGCAAGAGTGTTCTACTTGCAGCAGCGGATACATTTAGAGCAGCAGCTATTGAACAGTTAGAGATTTGGGCTGACAGAAGTGGTTGTGATATTGTTAAGCAGAATGAAGGTTCTGACCCTGCAGCAGTTATATACGACGCTATTTCAGCAGCAAAAGCAAGAAACACAGATGTTATTATTTGTGATACTGCAGGTCGTTTACACAACAAAAAGCACCTTATGGATGAACTTGCAAAAATCGGTAGAGTTATCGACAGAGAACTTCCTGATGCAGATAAAGAGTACCTGCTTGTACTAGACGCAACAACAGGTCAAAATGCAGTTAATCAGGCTGAACAGTTTAGTAAAGCAACAGGCATTACAGGTATTGTTCTTACAAAGCTTGACGGTACTGCTAAGGGTGGTGTAGTTCTTGCAATTAAGAACGGCCTAGGTATTCCGGTTAAGTATATTGGTGTTGGTGAACAGATTGATGACCTACAAGAATTTGTTCCGGAAGATTTTGCAAAAGCACTGTTTGATTTTGGTGATAAAGAATGAGAAAGTTTTTAATTGCATCTAATAATGCACACAAAGTTGTAGAATTAAACCGAATTCTAAATCCACTGGGTATTCACGCAGTTACTGCTAAGGAATGTAATATTGACCTAGGTGATGTTGAGGAAACAGGCACTACATTTGCCGAAAATGCTAAAATTAAAGCTATGTCAGCTTTTGAAAAGTCAGGTATGCCTTCAGTAGCCGATGACTCAGGTTTGATGATTGATGCATTAGATGGCAGACCGGGAGTATATTCAGCCAGATATGCCGGTGAAAATGCAACTGATGAAGATAGATATAATAAAGTCCTAGAAGAAATGAAAGATGTACCGGAAGACAAGCGTACTGCAAGATTTGTTTCAAGTATTTGTTGTATTCTTGAAGATGGTACAGTTATTACAGCAGAGGGTTATAGTGAAGGCAAAATTGCATATGAACCTCATGGTACAGAGGGATTTGGTTATGATCCAATTTTCATTACTGATAGTGGCAAGTCTTTTGCAGAACTAACTTCCGAAGAAAAGGATGCTATCAGTCACAGAGGTAATGCACTAAGAATATTAAGGGAAAAGTTGTTAAAATATATTTAAGGAGTAATTATGCTAACAAGTAAACAGAGAGCATACCTAAGAGGTATTGCAAATTCAATTGATACAATTTTAATGGTTGGTAAAGGCAGTATCACAGACCAAGTTGTTAAACAGGCTGAAGATGCACTTTATGCAAGAGAAATTATTAAGGGTAAGGTTCTTGAGAATTGTGAAATCAATTCAAGACAAGTTGCTGATATTTTATCAGAAAAACTTGATTGTGATGTAGTACAGGTTATCGGTTCAAAATTTGTTCTATACAAGCCTAACCCTGATGAACCTGTAATCAAACTACCAAGAGCAAATAAGTAATGAATATTGCTATTTTTGGTGGTGCATTTAACCCAATTCACAAAGCTCATACAACTCTTGCAGAAAATGTTTTAAAGGAATGTAATGTAGAAAAGGTTATTTTTATACCGACTTTCATCAGTCCACATAAAAGTATGCAATATGCAGTTCCTTTTGAACACAGAGTGAATATGTGTAAAATAGCTACTAAAGATAATGATAATTTTATTGTTTCAACTTTAGAAGAAAATTTCAAAGGCAAAAGTTACACATACAGAACCCTTGAAGAACTAAAAAAACTTTATCCTAATGATAATTTATTTTTAGTTACAGGTGCTGATATGTACTTAACATTTTTACAATGGAAAAATCCTGATGAAATTTTCAGCTTAGCTACACTGATTACTTGCCCAAGAGATGATGGTGACTATAACTCTTTAGTAGAATATTCAAAAGTTTTGGAACAACATAATGGCAAGTCAATAATTCTGAAAGAACCTATTATGGAACTTTCTTCAACCATTGTAAGAGATGATGTGAATGAGGCTTTTAAAAGAGATTTAATTGATAAGAATGTATTTGAATATATTAGAAATAATCAATTATATGGGGTGAAGTAATGAGTATTGAGTCTTATAAGAAGATAATCAAAGGCAGAATGGGAGAAAAAAGATATATTCATTCTGTAAATGTTGCAAAACAAGCTCAAAAACTTGCGAAAATTTATGGTTGTGATGAAGAGAAAGCAATGACTGCCGGTATCCTTCATGATGTAACAAAAGAAACACCTTTTGATGAACAGTTGAAAATTATAACAGAGGGTGGTATAATTTTGGATGAGATTGAAAAATCAAGTCAAAAATTGTGGCATCCCATTTCAGGTTCGGTATATATTCAGAAATATTTAGATATTAATGATGCTGATATTATCAATGCTATTAGATTTCATACTACCGGCAGAAGTAATATGTCTTTGCTTGAGAAAATTATTTTTGTAGCTGACTTTACCGGTGATGAAAGAAATTATGATGGTGTTGATATTATGAGAGAAAAGGCTTTAAGAAGTCTTGAAGAAGCTATGATTTATGGCTTACAGTTTACTATACAAGATCTCTCAAGCAGAGCATTGACAATTCACCCTAATGCTTTGTCTTGTTATAATGAATTAATTTTAAAGGATGAATAAAATGGATACAAAAGAACAAGCACATTTAATTGCCAAAGCACTTTCAAGCAAAAAAGGACTAGATGTGGAAGTTATCAAAATTTCTGATGTTTCAGTTCTTGCTGATTATATTGTAATTGCAACCGGTACTAGTTCAACTCATGTAAAAGCTCTGGCTGATGAGGTTGAATATCAGCTTGACGAAGCAGGTTTTTCTGTAAGTCATGTTGAGGGTCACCGAGGTAACGGTTGGATTTTACTTGATTATATTGATATTATCGTTCATGTATTTGATGACAAGTCCCGTGAATACTACAACCTTGAAAGATTGTGGGAAGACGGTACTGTTGTTAAGTTTGACGATGTAGATTAATGGAGGAATACAGTTGAAGTACAATCATTTGGTAGTAGAGCCTAAGTGGCAGAAAGCATGGGAAGAAAAGGGCTGTTTCCATGCAGAAGAAAATAGCGACAAAAAGAAATTCTATGCATTAATTGAATTTCCTTATCCATCAGGACAAGGTCTTCATGTTGGTCATCCACGACCATATACTGCACTTGACGTTGTTTCAAGAAAGAGAAGATTACAGGGATATAATGTACTATATCCAATCGGTTGGGATGCTTTTGGTCTTCCAACAGAAAACTATGCTATTAAGAACCACATTCACCCTGAAATCGTAACAAAAAATAATGTTGCAAGATTTAAAAAGCAAATTCAGTCACTTGGTATTTCTTTTGACTGGAGTCGTGAGATCAATACAACCGATCCTGAATATTATAAATGGACTCAGTGGATTTTCCTACAGCTATTTAAGCATGGTTTAGCTTATAAGAAAGAAATGGCAGTTAACTGGTGTACTTCTTGTAAGTGTGTTCTTGCTAATGAAGAAGTAGTAAATGGCGTTTGTGAGCGTTGTGGCAGTGAAGTTGTAAGAAAAGTTAAGTCACAGTGGATGCTAAAGATTACAGAATATGCCGATAGACTTATTAAGGACCTTGATTTAGTTGATTATCCTGACAGAGTTAAGGCTCAGCAGAAGAACTGGATTGGCAAGTCAACAGGTGCTGAAGTGGATTTCAACACAACTGAGGGCGATAAACTAACAGTTTACACAACAAGATGTGATACACTATTTGGTGCTACATATATGGTTATTTCACCTGAACATCCTTGTATTGAAAAGTGGAATGACAAGATTAAGAATATTGAAGATGTTAAGGCTTATCAGGCAGAGGCTGCTAAGAAGTCTGACTTTGAAAGAACAGAATTAGTTAAGGAAAAAACAGGTGTTATGCTTGATGGTGTTAAGGCTATCAACCCTGTAAATGGTAAGGAAATTCCTATTTTCGTTTCTGACTATGTTCTGGTATCCTACGGTACAGGTGCTATTATGGCTGTTCCTGCTCATGATACTCGTGACTGGGAATTTGCAAAGAAATTTAACCTACCTATTATCGAAGTTGTTAAGGGTGGCGAAGATGTACAGAAAGAAGCATTTACAGACTGTGCAACAGGTGTAATGGTTAATTCTGATTTCTTAACCGGTTTAACAGTAGAGGAAGCTAAGAAAAAGATGATTTCTTGGCTGGAAGAAAACAAAGTAGGTAGAGCAAAAACTAACTATAAACTAAGAGACTGGGTATTCTCTCGTCAGAGATATTGGGGTGAACCAATTCCTATCGTTCATTGTGATAAGTGCGGTTATGTTCCGATTCCTGAAAGTGAACTACCACTAAGGTTACCTATGGTTGATTCATATGAACCAACAGATACAGGTGAATCACCTCTATCTAAGATGACTGATTGGGTAGAAACAACTTGTCCTTGTTGTGGTGGCAAGGCTTATAGAGAAACTGATACAATGCCTCAGTGGGCAGGTTCTTCATGGTACTTCCTAAGATATATGGACCCACACAACAAAGAAGCATTAGCAAGTAAAGAAGCACTTAACTACTGGTCACCTGTTGATTGGTATAACGGTGGTATGGAACATACAACACTTCACTTACTATATAGCCGTTTCTGGCATAAGTTCCTATATGATATTGGTGTAGTACCTACTCCTGAACCATATGCAAAGAGAACAAGCCATGGTATGATTCTTGGTGAAAACGGCGAAAAGATGAGTAAGTCCAGAGGTAATGTTGTTAACCCTGATGATATTGTACAGCAGTATGGTGCTGATACTATGCGTCTATATGAAATGTTCATTGGTGACTTTGAAAAGGCTGCACCTTGGAATGACAAGGGCATTAAGGGTTGTAGAAGATTTGTAGAAAGATACTATAACCTACAAGAAAAGCTAATTGACGGTGATGAAGTTCGTCCTGAACTGGAATGTTCAATTCATAAGACAATCAAGAAAGTATCCGAAGATATTGAAAATATTAAGTTCAATACTGCAATTGCATCATTAATGGCACTTATGAATGACATTAATGCAGTTGGTTCAATCAATAAGAAAGAATATGCAATTTTCTCAATTCTATTAAATCCGTTTGCTCCTCATGTAACAGAAGAAATTTGGTCAACTTGTAATTTAGGTGACGGTATGGTTGTTGATCAGCCTTGGCCTGAATATGATGAAAGCAAGTGCAAAGCAAATGAAATTGAAATTGCTGTTCAGGTTAATGGCAAGATTAAGACTAAGCTTATGATTCCTGCAGAAGCAGAACAGGCTGAAGTTATTGCCCTTGCAAAGGCTGAAGAAAATGTAAAGAAGTCAGTTGAAGGTATGAATATTATTAAGGAAATTTATGTTAAGGGAAGACTTGTTAACATAGTTGTTAAGCCTTAAAATACAATTTTCAACAAAAATTTATATTTTACTTGACAATCTTTAGGTTTTTGTAGTATAATCATTTATGCAATTAAGCAAAATTACCCATGCCAAGTGGCAGATGGGAGGGAAATATACAATGGCAGAAGTTAGATTAAAAGACAATGAATCTCTTGAAAGTGCACTAAGAAGATTTAAGAAGCAGTGTGCTAGAGCTGGCGTTATTGCTGAAGTTCGTAAGAGAGAAGCTTACGAGAAGCCTTCCGTTAAGCGTAAAAAGAAATCTGAAGCAGCTCGTAAGAGAAAGTATAAGTAATATGCTTATAAAAAACGGACAGTAATATTTTACTGTCCGTATTTTGTTATCCAGAAAGGTTTTTACTATGAAGAAAATTTTAGTAATGCTAGGTCCAAATCTAAATATGGTTGGCACAAGAGAAAAAAATATTTACGGTGAAGAAAATGCCGATACTATAAATCAAGATATTAAGTCATTTGCAAAGAATGCAGGTTTCGAATGTGATATTTTTCAGTCAAATCATGAGGGTGACTTAATTGATAAAATTCATAGCACTTTAGGTGTATATGATGGTGTTGTGCTAAATGCCGGTGCTTTAACTCATTATAGCTACGCATTAAGAGATGCTATTGCCTCTGTGACTGCTGTACCGTTTATTGAAGTTCATATGTCCAATGTACATAAAAGAGAAGAATTTCGCCATAAGTCAGTTATCTCAGCAGTATGTGCCGGAGTAATTTGTGGCTTTGGTAAAGACAGCTACAGACTTGGTATTGAAGCATTAAAAGGATTGATTTAATTGGATATTTATAAGAATAGAATTAATAATATCAAATCAAAAATTACAGATGGTGCATTCTTAGTAACAAATGATAAGAATATTTATTACTTTACAGGACTTTGGGACAGTAATGGATATTTGCTTATCACTAAAGAAAATGCCTATCTTTTTGTTGACTTTCGTTATGGTGAAGTGGCTGAGAAAACTGTAAATTCAGCGAATGTTATTGTTTTTAATAAACTTTTTGATGAACTTAACAATGTTCTAAAAAATGATAATGTTACTAAACTTTATGTTGAAACAAATGTACTGACTATGGAACAGTACAAAACATATAGCGATAAGCTAAATGTTACTTTGTCAGAAGAAAATACTCTTGACAAAATTATTCTTGACCTAAGAATTGTTAAAGATAGTTATGAACTACAGTTAATGCAAAAGGCTCAAGATATTACAGAAGAAGCTTTTAACAAAATTGTACCACTAATAAAAGTAGGTACAACTGAAAGAACTTTATCTGTAGAATTGGAATATCAAATGAAATTATTAGGTGCAGAAAGTGTATCTTTTGATTTAATCACCATTACAGGCAAGAAAACTTCTTTACCTCATGGTGTGCCTAGTAATGATATGATCAAAAATGGTGACTTTGTTACTTTTGATATTGGTGCAACATATAAGGGTTATCATAGTGATATGACAAGAACCGTTGCAGTAGGCAGTGTTACCGATAAAATGAAAGAAGTTTATAACATTGTGCTAGATGCCCACAAAATGGCAATGGCAAGTGTTAAGCCCGGTATGAAGTGTTCTGATATTGACAAGATTGCTCGTGACTATATTTATTCTAAAGGCTATGAAGGCTGTTTTGGTCATGCAACAGGTCATGGAGTAGGTCTTGATATTCACGAATACCCAACAGTAAGCCCAAGATGTGATACTATCCTAAAAGAAGGTATGATTGTTACTATTGAACCGGGTATATACATAAAAGATAATTTTGGTGTTAGAATAGAAGATACCGTAATTGTTACAGAGAATGGTTACAAAAGTTTTGTGTCCCTCCCAAAAGAATTAACAATTCTGTAAAAAGAGGTTGCTTTTTATTCCATTTGTATGTATAATATTAATGATAAATTGTGCGAGTAGTCGCATTTTATAAAATTTAAGGAGGATTACCAATGATTTCAGCAGGTGATTTTAGAAATGGTGTTACTTTTGAACTTGACGGACAGGTAGTTCAGGTTATTGAATTCCAGCATGTTAAGCCAGGTAAAGGTGCAGCATTCGTTAGAACAAAGTATAAAAATGTTATTACAGGTGCAGTAGTTGAAAAGTCTTTCAACCCAAATGATAAGTACCCAACAGCATTTATCGAAAGAAAAGATATGGAATATAGCTACGAAGACGGTGGTCTATATTACTTTATGGATACAGAAACATGGGAACAGATTCCTATTAGTGCTGACATCCTAGGCGACTCATTTAAGTTCGTTAAGGAAAATATGGTATGTAAGATTCTTTCTTACAAGGGCAATGTATTCGGTGTTGAACCACCTAACTTTGTTGAACTAAAGGTTACAAAGACTGATCCCGGTTTCAAGGGCGATACAGCTACAAATGCTACTAAGCCTGCTACACTTGAAACAGGTGCAGAAATTAAAGTACCACTATTCATTGACGAAGGCGAAGTTATCCAGATCGATACAAGAACTGGCGAATATATGGGTAGAGCATAATGAACCTATCAGCAAGAATTTCCTATATTAAGGGATTAGCAGAAGGTCTAAACCTAGACGAAAACAAGGACGAAGTAAAGGTTCTTAATGAAATTATTGATTTCCTTGGTCAGTTAGCTGACGAAGTAGAAGAACTTGAAGAATGTTATGATGAATCAGTTGATATTGTTGATACACTTAACGACGATTTATCAATGCTTGAAGATGTAGTCTATGGTGACGATGATGAAGACCTAGATAAGTTCTCTTGTTCAACAGGTTGCAAGGGCTGTTGTACTTCACAGGATAATGATTCTTCTGATGAAGCTGATGTACCTATGTACGAAGTAACTTGTCCTCAGTGCAACAAGAAAATTGCAGTTTCAGAAAATCAACTTCTAACAGGCGAAGTTGAATGTCCTGATTGTGATGCTGTTCTTGAATTTGATTTAGACGGTATTACTAATAACGAAGAAGAGCAAGATATTAAGTTCTGATTTAACAAATTTACACTCCTGGGATAATATATCTCAGGGGTGTTTTTTTGCTTATTAAGAAAATTAAGAAAAAAAGAAAATTTATGAAGTTCATTGTAGTTTTCATTATCATAGCTATTTTATTAACTATAGCATTTGAAAGTTATATGAAACCACTCCAAGACAAAATCATGGAAAATGAAGCAAGAGGTCTTGTAGAGGAAAGAGTATCTAAAATTGCAGATGATGTTATTTCGAATAGTGACTATGATTATGATAAATTACTGGTAAAAACAGAAAATAAAAACGGTGGGGTAATGTCATTAAGTGTAAATACACCTGCAGTAAATAAAATTCAAAATGAATTTTCAGATGTATTTCAAAATAAAATGGATGACCTTAATACTCAGTATTTTTCAGTACCTTTAGGTGACTTAACTAATCTTACAATGCTTTCCAGCTTAGGTCCTAGGATAAAATTCTCATATGATATGACAGGTTCGGTTGACGTTGAATTAAAAAGTACATTTGAAAGTACAGGTGTAAATCAGACAATACATAGGGTAAATATGATTGTTGATGCTGAGGTTGTTTTTATCAGTCAATCATATATGGAAAATTTGAAAATACGAAATGAATTTGCTATTAGTGAAACTGTTATTGTTGGTGACACACCTGATTATCTCTATCCAAAAGTAAATTAGAAAAATATCTGTTGAAAAAACATATATATTGTGATAAAATAAGATGATACAACAATGGATAGGAGTGTTACTTTGGAGAAAAGTGACTTAAATAACACAAATTTCTTGGAAAATCAAGATTATTATCTTAACTTGATTTCTGAACTTATGAATATCAGAAAAAGAGGAGAAGTACCTCTGGCATATATTCACACATATGGTTGTCAGCAAAATGTTGCTGATAGCGAAAAAATTAAAGGTATGCTTTCAAAGGCAGGTTTTGAATTTGTAGAAGGTCCTGATGATGCTGACTTTATCTTGTTCAACACTTGTGCAGTTAGAGAACATGCTGAGGATAGAGTATTCGGTAATGTTGGTGCATTAAAGAAAATTAAGAGAAAACATCCACAGATTATGATTGCAGTATGTGGTTGTATGATGGAACAAAAGCATATTGCTGAACGAATGTACAATAGCTTTCCATTCGTTTCATTGGTTTTCGGTACTCATTCTTTACAGAATTTCCCTGAACTTTATTACAGAGCCTTGTTCTCAGGTAAGAGAGTTTACGAAAGAGATAATGACGATAAGAAGATTTATGAAGGTATTCCAATTAAGAGAGATGGTACTTTCAAGGGTTGGTTGCCTATTATGTATGGTTGTGATAATTTCTGTACATACTGTATTGTACCTTATGTTAGAGGTAGAGAAAGAAGCCGTAAGTCTGTTGATGTTATTTCTGAGGCAAAGGAACTAATCAATTCCGGATACAAAGATATTACTTTATTAGGTCAAAATGTAAATTCCTACGGTAAAGGTCTTGAAGAAGATATTACTTTTGCAAAGTTACTTGGTGAGATTGACAAAATCCCGGGTGACTATTGGTTAAGATTTATGACTAGTCACCCTAAGGATTGTTCAAAGGAACTAATTGATACTATTGCTAGTGGTGAACATATCAGTACTCATCTTCATTTACCGTTCCAAAGTGGTTCTGACAGAATTCTAAAGAAGATGAACAGACATTATGACAGAAAGAAGTATCTAGAAATAATCAACTATGCTAAAGAAAAGATTCCTAATCTTTCTTTGACAAGTGATATTATTGTAGGTTTCCCAGGAGAAACTTACGAAGATTTTAAGGAAACTTTGTCATTAATCAGAGAAGTAGAATTTACTTCACTATTTACTTTTATTTACTCACCAAGAGTAGGTACACCTGCTGCTAAAATGGATGACCCAATTTCTGCTGAGGAAAAGTCAAAGTGGTTTCAAGAACTACTTGCAGTTCAAGAAGAGATTGCTGCAAAGCGTTGCGCCTCAATGGTAGATAAGAAAGAAAAGATTCTTGTTGAAAGTGTAAACAAGAAGAATAACAAACTTCAGTGTAGAAATTCAGGCAATATTATTGTTGAATGTGACGGTGATGAAAACTTAATCGGTACATTCCAAATTGCTGAAATTACTGAAGCTAGAAACTGGATTTTAAAAGGTAAGTTAATATAAAGGAGAATAACAATGGAAGAAAAAATTGTTTCTATGGCAAGAGAAATCGGTAAACTTCTTCAGGAAGAAGAATGTTACGCTAAGATGGAAAGTGAAAGAATTGCATCTGATGCAGATAAAGAACTTCAAGATTTAATCGGTGAATTCAACCTAAAGAGAATTGCCATTAATGAAGAAGGTATGAAGAAAGACAGAGACCAAGAAAAGATTCAGAACTTCAATAACGAAATGCGTGAAATCTACGGCAAGATTATGCAGAATCAGCATATGATTGCTTACAATGAAGCAAAGTCTGAACTAGATAAGATTGTAGGTAGAGTAGCTGCTATTATTACAAACTCAGCTAATGGTGAAGATCCTGAAACAACAGATGTACACCAAGGTTGTAGTGGTGACTGTAGTGGTTGTAGCAGTTGTGGCTAATTAATATCTATTTAGAAAGGAAGTGAGAGTATGGCTGAATTGTCACCAATGATGAAACAATATTTTGAAATTAAAGAAAAGAATAAAGACAGTATTCTGTTCTTTAGACTAGGTGACTTTTATGAGATGTTTTTTGATGATGCAAAACTTGCTTCTCGTGAACTGGATTTAACTCTCACTGGCAGGGATTGTGGTCAAAAAGAGAGAGCTCCTATGTGTGGTGTTCCATTTCATAGTTGCGAAAGCTATATTGCAAGACTTGTCCAAAAAGGCTACAAGGTAGCAATATGTGAACAAACAGAAGACCCTGCAAAAGCTAAAGGACTTGTAAAGAGAGATATTATCAGAGTTATTACACCGGGTACTGTTATTGAATCCGGTATGCTTGATGAAGGTAAAAATAACTTTATTTCATCAGCCTTTATGGCTAACAAAAAGATTGGCTTATCTTTCTGTGATATTTCTACAGGTGAGCTTTTCATTACAGAAATATCCGGTGAAGACTTGCAAGACCAACTACAAGACCAATTAATCAGTTACAATCCAAGAGAAATTTTAATAGGTGGAGAAATTGTTAATTTCAAAACCTTGCCAAACTTTATTAAAGAAAAACTTTCTGCTTCTGTGGAAATGCTGACTGATGATGAATTTGGTTATTCTATTTGTCTTGATGCTATGAAAAATCAGTTTAAAGAAAATGATGTAAATGGTATCAAAGATAAAAAAGAAATGGTTTCTTCTGTTGGTGCTTTGTTAAGTTATCTAAAGGTTACTCAAATTACCGGTTATGAAAGAATCAATACTTTCGAAGTGTATAACGAAAATCAGTATATGAACCTTGACTATAACACAAGGAGAAATCTTGAACTTACCAGAACTATGATGAATAAAGAGAAGAAAGGTTCTCTTATTTGGTTACTGGATAAAACAAAAACTGCAATGGGTAAAAGACTACTTAGATATTGGCTTGAACACCCATTACTTAATATTGGTACAATTCTTAACCGTCAAAGTGCTATTGCTGATTTAGTAGATGATACAGTTCAAAGACTTGAAATTACTGAGTCATTAATCGGTATTTTTGATATTGAAAGATTAATGACAAAGATAGTTTACGGTAATGCCAATGCCAGGGAACTTCGTTCTCTATGTGGTGCATTTGAGAATTTACCACAGATAAAGAATTTAATCAGTAAGTTTGATTCAAGTCTTATGAGAAAGCTAACTGAAGACATAGATCCACTTGAGGATATTCATCAGTTAATTGATATTGCTATTGAAGAAGAACCACCATTTTCTGTTAGAGAAGGTGGACTTATTAAAGAGGGCTATAACGAAGAGCTTGATGCAGTTCGTTCTGATATGAACAACAGTACTTCTTTACTTGCTCAAATTGAACTTGAACAAAAAGAAAAGACAGGTATCCCTAAGCTGAAGGTTGGTTACAATAGAGTATTCGGTTACTATATTGAAGTAACAAATTCCTATAAAGATAAAGTGCCGGAAGAATATATCCGTAAACAGACTTTAACTAACTGTGAACGATATATTACCCAAGAACTAAAAGACCTGGAAGGCAGAATTCTAGGTGCAAAAGACCGTTCATTCGGTATGGAATATGCTATATTTGATGATATTAGAAAAGTAGTAGCAAATAACCTTGATAGGATTGAAAAAACTGCAAAGGCTATTGCAACACTTGATGTACTAACTAGCCTTGCAAATGTTGCAAGTGATAATAACTACACTAGACCGGAAGTTAATCAATCAAGTAAAATTATTTTAAAAGACTCTCGTCATCCGGTAGTAGAAGCACTTCTTTCAGGTGCACCATTTGTTCCTAATGATGTAACACTTAATAACGATAGTAACAGAGTTGCTATTATTACAGGTCCTAATATGGCAGGTAAATCTACATATATGCGACAAGTAGCACTAATTGTACTAATGGCTCAAATGGGTTCATTTGTACCTGCAAGTTATGCAGAGATTGGCGTTGTTGATAGTATCTTTACAAGAGTAGGTGCATCCGATGACTTAGCATCAGGTCAATCGACATTTATGGTTGAAATGAATGAAGTAGCAAACATTGTAAAGAAAGCTACTAAAAATTCTTTGCTTATTCTTGATGAAATCGGTAGAGGTACAAGTACCTATGACGGTATGAGTATTGCTAGAGCAGTTCTTGAATTTGTTGCTGATAAGAAAAAACTAGGTGCTAAGGCACTATTTGCAACACATTATCACGAACTGACTGTTATGGAAAATCTCCTTGATGGAGTTAAAAACTACAACATAGCAGTTAAAAAGCGTGGTGACGATATTACCTTCTTGCGTAGAACTATCCCCGGTGGTGCTGATGACAGTTATGGTATAGAAGTTGCTAAACTTGCAGGACTACCTGATTGGATTATTAAAAGAGCAAAAGAAATATTAAAAGAACTTACTTCCGGTAAGACTGATGATAAGGAAACATTTGCTAATATATCACCTCATAGTAGTGAAGATGATATGCAATTAAATCTCCTAGATACTGCAAGTAATGCAGTAACCGATAAATTAAAATCTGTTGATGTAAATACACTTACACCGATAGAAGCTATGAATTTACTATATGAACTAAAAAATATGATTTAAAAGGTGGTGGACGCTATGGGTAGAATAAATGTACTTGATAAACATACGGCAGAACTTATTGCTGCCGGTGAAGTTGTAGAGCGTCCTTCATCTGTTGTAAAAGAATTACTTGAGAATTCTATAGATGCAGGGGCTACTCAAATTACAGTTGAAATTATGCATGGTGGCATTGATTATCTTCGTATTACAGATAACGGTTGTGGTATCCTTAAAGAAGATGTACGCAATGCTTTTAAGCGAAATGCTACTAGTAAAATCTCAGTTGACAGTGACCTTGAAAAGATAGGTACACTTGGTTTTAGAGGTGAAGCCTTAGCATCGATTTCATCAGTTTCAAAGGTTCAACTTATAACAAAAGCTAAAGAAGAAAATATAGGTTCAGCTTATGAAATTGATGGTGGGGAAGAAATTTCTTTTGATGATGCCGGTTGTCCTGATGGTACAACTTTTATTATGAGAAATCTTTTCTACAATGTACCGGCTAGATATAAATTCCTTAAAAAGGATGTTGCCGAAGGTAATGCAGTTGCAAGTGTAATTGACAAGATTGCTTTGTCACATCCTGAAATTGCAATTACTTTTATTAGGGATAACAAGAGAGTTCTAAAAACTGCCGGTGACGGTAAATTAATGTCATCAATATATGCAGTTTATGGCAGAGATTTTGCATCAACACTTATACCTGTTGACTATGAACTTAACGGTATGAAGTTAACCGGTTATATCAGCAGACCTACAAATGGTCGAGCAAATAGAAATATGCAAAACACATTTATTAATGGCCGTTTTGTAAAGTCAAGGACAATTTCTGTTGCACTAGAAGAAGCCTGTAAAGGCTCAATTATGATTGGTAAGTTTCCTTCTTGTGTTCTTAATTTACAGATTAGTCCTGAAGCAGTTGATGTAAATGTTCATCCGTCTAAAATTGAAGTAAGATTTATTAATGAAAGACCTGTTTTTGATACAGTTTATCATGGTGTTAAGTCAGCTTTGCTTCGTGGAGACAGTAGAAAGGAAGCAGTACTAAATCACAACAATACTGTAAATATAAAGCCTCTAAATCCTTTTAATTTGGCAAATAAGGTTATTAATAAAGAATCACCTAAATCGGTTCAAAAAGCATCTGAAAAGCCAAGAGAAAAAAGTATTTTTGATGAACTTGATTTACCGATAAAAACTGTAAAATATAATAAGGTAAATAAAGTTTCCGACAGTTCTTCTGTTCAAAAGAAGTATATGGAATTTCTGGAGAATAACAAGAAACTATCAGAAAACAATCAAACTACAAACAATACTGTATGTAATAATATAGATAATAATGTAATAAATAATGTTTCAACTGAAAGTAAGATTGAAACAAAAATGGATGAAGTAAAAGAAGATACTTCATTAAATCAAGAAGTACAAAAGGTTAATCCTTTTGAAGAACTTGAACTAGAGAAAATTACTACGGAAGAAAAGAAAAGTGATGTTGATGTTGTGTTACCAACAGAAAGACAAACTAATTCTTCTTCCGAAAATATTGAAATCAAAACACTAATTGACGAAGACAAGCGAAGTTTTAGGTTTATCGGTGAAGCAATGAATACATATATCATTGTAGAAACTGATAACAATAAACTTGTTTTAATAGATAAACACGCAGCTCATGAAAGAATAATTTTTGAAAAGCTAAAGCGTGAAAAAGGAACAGGTTCTGTTCAACTATTGTTAATTCCAATTACAGTTACACTTGAAAAGAATGAATATACTGTAGCAATTGAACATTTAGATATGTTCAAGAATGTTGGATTTGATGTAGAGGACTTTGGTAATGGTGCTTTGATTGTGAGAAGTGCGCCATCATACCTAAGAAATGATGATATTGAAGATACTATTATTGAAATTTGTGGTTACATAGCTGAAAACAGAAAGAATGTTATGAGTGAACATATGGAATGGATTTATCACAATATTTCATGCCGTTCAGCAATAAAAGCAGGTGACAGTAGTACTGCTAAGGAACTGATAGATATTGCGAAAACAGTTTTTTCTGATGACAGTATAAGATATTGTCCTCATGGCAGACCTGTATGTATTGAACTTTCTAAATATGAAATTGAAAAACAATTTGGAAGGGCATAACTAAATGGATAAGATAAAAATTATTTCAATAATTGGACCTACTGCTTCCGGCAAAACAAGCCTTTCTATTGCAGTTGCAAAGAAATATAATGGCGAAATAGTTTCTGCTGATTCAATGCAAATCTACAAAGATATGGATATTGGAACAGCTAAACCTACTTTGGAAGAAATGGATGGAATAAAGCATTATATGATGGACTTTCTTCCACCATCAACTAACTATTCAGTAGCAGATTATGTAAGAGATGCAAATAGTGCAATTAAAGAAATTTTAGATAAAAATAAACTGCCAATACTTGTTGGTGGTACAGGTCTTTATGTTGATTCATTACTTAATAATGTTCAGTTTACTGAGCAAAAGGTTGATGAACAGTTAAGAAATAAATTGAATTCTAAGAGTGATGAAGAATTACTTCTAGAACTTGAAAAGGTAGATAAAGAGTCTTATGATAAACTATCAAAAGAAATCAACCATAAGCGAATTGCAAGAGCATTAGAAGTATATTATCTTACAGGCAAACCTAAGTCACAAGTTGATAAAGAGGCAATGATGGTTGAATCACCATATAAACCGATAAAAATAGGATTATATGCAGAGGATAGACAGTTCCTTTATGATAGAATTAATCAAAGAGTTGACATAATGGTTCAACAAGGTGTTTTAGAAGAAGCTAAAAACCTTATGAACAGTAACCTTAGTTTGACTGCTCAAAAAGCCATTGGTTATAAAGAATTTTTCCCTTATTTAAATGGTGAAGATACTTTAAAAAATTGTGTTGAAACATTAAAAATGAACACAAGAAGATATGCAAAAAGACAGTTAACTTGGTTTAAAAGAGATAAAAACATTAAATGGTTTGATATATGTAAACTTAACAGTGAAGAATTAATAAAGAATGTTTTTGAATATATAGATGAGGCAAAAAATGATTAATAAAAAGACAAAAAGAATTATTATTAGTGCAATATGTATTTTTATAATTATATATGTTATTTATGTTTTCATTAGTTCTGTATTTGACCTTAACGGTGTAGATACCGAAGTAGCAACACAGATTACTGCAACTGACTCACTTTATAAAGATGCAATTATTGTTAGAGATGAAAAGTTAGTGAAAAACAGTACAGACGGTATTATTTCTTTCTCTTGTGATGACGGTGACAAAGTTGCAAAGAATGAAAAGGTAGCTGATATTTACAGTTCAGAAGATGATGTACTAAATAACAACAAACTTGAAGATATTAATAGTGAAATCACTAGACTTAAGAAGTTAAGTTCTATTGCATCTAACGGTGATGTTGGTATTGATACTGTTAATAGTCAGATTAATAATTCTATTACAGAACTAAATTCCCGTATTGCTGATAAGAACTTTCTTGACAGTGAAAATTATGTTGATGATATTACATATTTAATTACAGAAAGAATGTTAGTAGCAGGTAAGAATGTTGACATTTCAAGCCGATTAAACGATTTAAAGTCACAGAAACAGGAACTACAGAACACATCTAATAAAGCAGTAGGTTCTGTAAAGGCTTCACAAGCCGGTTGTTTTGTTTCTTCTGCTGATGGTTATGAGTCAATTTATAAGTATAAAAATGCAAAGTCAATGACGATTACAAAGTACAATAAATTACTTAAACAAAAACCTAAGAAAGTGTCAAGTGATACAATCGGTAAACTTGTTACTAGAGTAAATTGGTATGTAATCTGTCCAATTTCTAAGGAAGAGGCTTTAACATTAAAGTCAACTAACTACGATTCAATTACAGTAAATATGCCTTATGCTTCAACAAGTACAATCCCTGCATCTATTGAATCTATCAACCAAGATAAAAAGGGTGGAGACAGTATTCTTGTTTTGAAGTGTAATTATATGAATTCAGAACTGGCTTCCGTTAGAAAAGAAAATGTAGAAATTTGTCTAAAAACTTATGAAGGTATAAGAGTTAATAAGGATGCTCTTCATACTGATTATGTTACAAAGATTACAGAAGATAGTAAGGGTAACCAGAAAACTACTAAGAAGAAAGTTCAGGGTGTATATGTACTATACGGCAATGAACTTCAGTTCAAACAAGTAAATATTATTTATTCTGGTTCAGATTTTGTTATTTGTGATCCTTCTTCAGATAATACAAACTTGTATAATGGAGAAACGATTTCTTTATATGATAATATTGTAGTAAAGGGGAATGACTTAAAAGATGGAAAGATCATTAACTGATATTAAGTATAATTATGATTTTATCAATGAGAAAATTGCAGAGGCTGCTATGAAAGCCGGAAAAACAAGGGAAGATATTACTTTTCTTTCAGCAACAAAAACTGTTGAACCTGAGTATATCAACTATGCAATTTCTCTGGGACTTTCCTATATTGGAGAAAATAAGGTTCAGGAACTACTTTCAAAGTATGATCAGTACAACCTTGAAAATTGTTCATTGCAGTTTATTGGACACTTACAGAGCAACAAGGTAAGACAGATTGTCGGTAAGGTTGATTTAATTCAGTCAATCGACTCAATGAAACTTGCTAAAGAAGTTTCTAAGTGTTCTTTAAAGAATAACATTACTTCTGATATTTTAGTTGAAGTAAATATCGGAAAAGAAGAAAACAAATCCGGTGTTATGCCGGAAATGCTTGAGGAGTTAGTGGAAGAAATTAGCACTTTACCTGCTGTAAATGTTAAAGGATTAATGACTATTCCACCTATTTGTGAAAAAAAAGACGAAATTCGTAGATATTTTGAAAAAATGAATAGATTATTCCTTGACATATCATCAAAAAAATTAGATAATGTTTCTATGGACATTTTGTCTATGGGTATGTCTAGTGACTATTACGAAGCAATATTAGAAGGTGCCAATATGGTAAGAATCGGTTCTGCTTTGTTTGGAAATAGGATATATAAATAATTTGGAGGTTCAGATATGGCTGGTTTTGTAGATAAGATTAAGAGAATGTGGGATTCACCAGATGATGAATATGAGTATGATGACTACTCATATGAGGATAACAACAAGGATTCATATGATGATGAAGATCCTTACGAAGAACAAAGAGAACATCAGCGAGAAGTAAGAAGATCTGAAAGATCAGAAAGAAGAAGATATACTTCTGACTCATATACAGATAGTGACAGTGGCAACAAGGTTGTTAACATTAATGCAAGTACAAAAATTCAGGTTATTCTATTTAAGCCTGAGCGTTTTGGTGACGAAACAAGAGGTATTGCAGATGAAATCAACAAGAATCGCACTGTAGTACTTAATCTTGAAGACACTAATAAGGATATGTCAAGAAGAATTATTGACTTTCTAAGTGGTGTTACATATGCTAAAAAGGGTAAGATTAAGAAAATCGCCAATGCTACATTTATCATTATGCCTGAAAATGTGGATTTCACCGGTGATGATTTACTTGGTGAACTAGAAAATAACGGAGTTATTTTTTAATTGAGTAAAAATATAGATGAAAAGGATATTCTGATTTCCAGAATAAGTGACCTTTATTATCTTTCTATGGAAAGGAACAAACCTGAGTTTACTTCTTTCCTTAATGAAAGTGAAATTTCAATTTGTATTGAAGCATTAAAGGACTTTGGTATTACTGATTACTATTTCTTTGGTGGCTATGAAAACAGCCAAAGGAAGGTTCTTGGATTTTTCGCTAAGGAAGAGGAATATCCAATATCAATTATTGAATATAAATATAGAAAGCAAGATAAATTAACACATAGACAGTTTCTTGGTACAATTCTTTCTACCGGACTTAACAGAAATGTTATAGGTGACATTGTTTGTATGGAAGGTAAAACTTATGTTTTTGTGTTAGAAAATCAAGCAGACTATATTTTATCTCAAATAAATAGAATTGCTAAAGTTGGAGTAAAGTCAAAAATAGTTACACTTGATAACTTTGATTATACACCAACATTTAAGTATCATGACTATACAGTTGCTTCTCTTAGACTGGATGCAGTTGTTGCTGCTATAACCGGTCTTAGCAGAGAAAAGGTAAGGACACTTATGCTTTCGGGTAATGTGTTTAAGAACTATATAGAAGATACAAATATAAGCGACAAAGTATCACAAGACGACATTATTTCTATACGAAAGTATGGTAAATTTATTCTTGATGATATTAATGGCTTAACTAAAAAAGGCAGACAAAAAATTAAAATAAAACAATATATATAGGGGAGATATAAAGATGCTAACTATTGATGAAATCAAGGATGTCAAGTTTAGAACTAACAGAGGTGGTTCTTTCTATAAGGCTGAAGATGTTGATTCTTTTATTGATGATGTTATAGAAACATTTGAACAGAAAAATAACGAAAAGGCTGAACTTGTACACAAGATGGATATTCTTGCTACAAGAATTGAACAGTACCGTTCTGATGAAGAAACAGTTCGTAACGCTCTATTATCAGCTCAGAAAGTTGCTGACTCTACACTTAAGGAAGCTAACGAACAGTCTGAAATTGCTGTAAAGAATGCTGAGAAAAAGGCTGATGAACTTATTGCACAAGCACAGGCAGAAGTAAAGAAAGAAAAAGACTCCCTAGTTGCTTTACAGAAACTTGCTAATGAAATGAGAACAGAACTACTAATGAAAGTTAAGAGTTGCATTGATATTGTTGATGCACTACCAACTGATAATGTTGTTGCTGAAATTCAGGAAAAGCTATCTAAGGATTTTCCTACACCTGCAGTAGCAGAAGAAGTTGTTGAACCAAAGGCTGAGCCTGTTAAGGTTGCTGAACCTCCGGTAGAAGTTGAAAAAAAAGAACCTGCTGAAGAAATAAAGGAAGAAAAGAAAACTGACCCGGCTCTTGAAGGCACTACTAAGTTTGGTGTTTTAAAGTTTGGTAGTAATTATGATGTAGAAGAATAATTAAAATATAAATTGGAGAGAAGTAGAATGTCACAGGATTACAATAAGACTTTAAATCTTCCTAAGACTGACTTCCCTATGAGAGCAGGACTTCCAAAGAGTGAACCTGTAACTCTAAAGGGTTGGGAAGATAACAAGATTTATGACAAGTTAATGAAGAAAAATGATGGTAAGCCATTATTCGTATTGCATGATGGTCCTCCATATGCAAATGGTGATATCCATCTAGGTCATGCTTTAAACAAGATTCTTAAGGACTTTATTGTTCGTCAAAAGAATATGGCCGGTTTCAAAGCACCATATGTTCCTGGTTGGGATACTCATGGCCTTCCAACAGAACTAAAGGCCAGACAAAAGGCCGGTGTTGGTAACTCAGCAGAAATCTCTATTGTTGAACTTCGTAAAATGTGTGAAGAATTCGTTACAGGTTATATTAATGACCAGCGTACACAGTTTAAGAGATTAGGTGTTATCGGCGAATGGGATAACCCATATATTACACTAAAGCATGAATTTGAAGCAGAACAGATTAGAGTATTTGCTGATATGGCTACAAAGGGCTATATCTATAAGGGACTAAAGCCTGTATATTGGTGTCCTGAATGTAAAACAGCTCTAGCTGAAGCTGAAATCGAATATGCTGAAGATCCTTGTCATTCTATTTATGTTAAATTCAATGTAACTGATGATAAGGGTGTATTCTCAAACTTGGGAATTGACCCATCAAAGGTTAAGTTTGTTATTTGGACAACTACAACATGGACATTACCTGCTAATGTTGCTATTTGTGTTGGTCCTAGATATGAATATTCTATCATCAAAACAGGTGATGAATATCTTGTAATGGCTACTGAACTTTATAAGAATGCAATGGAAGTTGCTGAAGTTACAGATTATGAAGTAGTAGCTACAGTAAAGGGTAGTGAACTTGAATACATCAAGACTGCTCATCCATTCCTAGACAGAGAGTCTCTTGTTATTGTCGGTGACCATGTTACACTTGAAAGTGGTACAGGTTGTGTTCATACTGCTCCTGGTCATGGTGTTGATGACTTTAATGTATGTCAGAACTATCCTGAAATTCCTACAATTTGTCCTGTTGACTCTAACGGTGTTCTTACTGAAGAAGCAGGTCAGTTTGCAGGTTTAACAACTGATGAAGCTAATAAGAAGATTGCTATGTTCCTTGATGAACAAGGCTCTCTATTCGCACTAAAGAAGATTATCCACCAGTATCCTCACTGTTGGAGATGTAAGACACCTATCCTATTTAGAGCTACTGACCAGTGGTTCTGTTCTGTTGATGACTTTAAGGATGAAGCTGTTGAAGCTATTAATAATGTTAAGTGGATTCCTTCATGGGGTCGTGACAGAATTACAAATATGGTTAGAGAAAGAAAAGACTGGTGTATTTCTCGTCAGAGAAAATGGGGTGTGCCTATTCCAATCTTCTTCTGTAAAGAATGTGGCGAAGCTCATATTGATAAGGACGCTATGTATGCAGTAGCTGACCTATTTGAAAAAGAAGGTTCTAATGCTTGGTATAATCATACTGCTGCTGAAATTCTACCTGCAGGTACAAAGTGTAAGAAGTGTGGTTGTACTGAATTTGATAAAGAAAAAGACATTATGGATGTTTGGTTCGATAGTGGTTCTTCTCATGCTGCTGTTGTTAGAAAGAGAGATAACCTGCAGTTCCCTGCAGACCTATATCTAGAAGGTAATGACCAGTACAGAGGTTGGTTCCAGTCTTCACTTCTAACTTCTGTTGCGACAAATGGTGTTGCACCTTATAAGGCAGTTCTTACTCATGGTATGATTCTTGATGAAGAAAAGAGAAAGATGAGTAAGTCCCTTGGTAACGGTATCAGCCCTCAAGATGTTATTAAGCAGTACGGTGCTGATGTACTAAGACTTTGGGTTGCTTCTACCGACTATCAGTCTGATGTTCATATTTCAAATGATATTCTAAAGCAGATTTCTGAATCATACAGAAAGATTAGAAATACTGCAAGATATATCCTAGGTAATATTTCTGACTTTAACCCTGACGAAAATTCTGTTGCTATTGATGAACTACTACCAATGGATAAGTGGGCACTTGTTAAGCTAAATGAACTTATTAACAAGGTAGCAAATGCTTATGATAACTATGAATTCCATCAGGTTTATCATTCAGTAAGAAACTTCTGTGTTGTTGATATGTCTAACTTCTACCTAGATGTACTTAAGGACAGACTATACACAGAAAAGAAAGAAAGTCATTCAAGAAGAGCTGCTCAGACAACTATCTATATCATTCTTGATTCATTAACAAGAATGATTGCTCCTATCCTAGCTTATACTTCTGATGAAATCTGGAAGTATATTCCACATAGAGCATCTGATGATGGTGAATGTGTAATGTTTAACGAAATGCCAAAGCCTGTTGAAATTAATGTTTCAGATGACTTTATGGCTAAGTGGGACAAGATTCACGATTTAAGAGATGATGTTAAGAAAGCTCTTGAAGAAGCAGTTAAGGAAAAGAAACTTAAGAAGTCACTTGATGCTAAGATTATTCTTAATGCCAGTGGTGATGAACTTGAATTTATCAAGTCTGTAGAACCTGAACTAAAGAATGTATTTATTGTTTCCGGCGTAGAAGTAGTAGATAATGGTTCAGATACTAAGATTGATGTTGAACTAGCTGATGGTGAAAAGTGCGAAAGATGTTGGGAACATTCAGTTACTGTTGGTGCTGATCCTGTACATCCAACTCTTTGCCAGAGATGTGTAAATGTTCTTAAATAATAAATAACTAATTACGGTGCACATTCTGTTGTGGTGTGCACCGTTTTTATTAATGAGGTGAAAAGTTGGTAGCGTTATCTCTTGCTATAGCCGGTTTAGTTGTTGTTATAGACCAGGTTATTAAATATTTTGTAGCTATGTATTTACCACAAGCCGGTGTTGTTACTGCAATTCCACATTTATTAGATTTAAATTATGTTGAAAATCGTGGTGTTGCATTTGGTATGTTTGAAAATATGAGGTGGATTTTTGTTGCTCTAACTTCAGTTATTATTGTAATCCTACTTTATATAATCATTTTCAAAAAGATTAAGTCTAAAATGTTTTTAATATCATCAGCATTGATTATTGGTGGTGGTATAGGCAATTTAATTGATAGAGTCCTTTATGGATATGTAATAGACTATTTGCAACTTTCTTTTTTTAGTCCGGTATGCAACTTTGCCGATTATGCAGTTACGGTTGGTACAGTACTGCTTGTAATTTATCTACTATTTATGTCTGATAGTTCTAAGAAGGAGAATAAGGTTGAACATTCTTAATTACATTATTGAAAATGAAAATCAAGAAGTTAGAGTTGATAAGTTTCTTTCTGATACTATAGAAGATATGTCTAGGTCATCAGTTGCATCAATTATTGAAGATGGTGGACTGTTGGTTAATGATAAATTACAAAACAAAAAGTATAATCTTAAAATCGGTGATAAAGTCCAATTTACTGTTCCTGACCCTGTAGAGTATACTGTTGAGGCAGAAGAAATACCACTTGATATTGTTTATGAAGATAGTGATTTGTTGGTAGTAAATAAACCTAAGGGTATGGTTGTTCATCCTGCACCCGGAAACTATACAGGTACTTTAGTAAATGCACTGCTTTATCACTGTAAAGATTCCTTATCAGGTATCAATGGTGTATTAAGACCCGGTATTGTCCATAGAATAGATAAAAATACAAGTGGACTTTTGATTGTAGCAAAGAATGATTTTGCTCATAATAAACTTGCTGAACAAATTAAGGAACATAGCTTTAAGCGTGAATACCAAGCCATTGTTTATGGCAATGTTAAAGAAAATGGTACAGTAGATGCACCTATTGGCAGAAGTAAAAAAGATAGAAAGAAAATGTGTATTACCTATGAAAATTCTAAGAATGCAGTAACTCATTATGAAGTTATACAGAGTTATGGCAATTTTACTCATATTAAATGTATCTTAGAAACAGGCAGAACACATCAGATTAGGGTTCATATGGCTTCAATCGGTCATCCGGTAGCAGGTGATGATGTATATGGACCTAAGAAAGTTATTACAAAGCTAAAGGGTCAATGCCTACACGCTAAGGTTATTGGATTTGTTCATCCAAGAACAGAAGAGTATATGGAGTTTAATTCAGAACTTCCGGTATACTTTAGAAAATTTTTGCAAGAAATTCAACAATAAATTGTGATATTTTTTGTAAAAACACTTGCACAATACAAATTATTGTGTTATTATATATAGGCATTTGGAATCTGTCGTTATACGATAGGAGTCAAATCGAGGTCATTGACCGAAAATTTGAAGCGGGTATTCCTCTGCTACATAGGCAAGAATATCTGAAATTACAGGAGGAAATAAAATGGACGCATTAAAAACTATTGCAGCAGCTTCAATGAAAGAATCTTTCCCAGAATTCAATGTTGGTGATACAGTAAAGGTATCAGTTAACATTCGTGAAGGTGAAAGAGAAAGAATCCAGATGTTCGAAGGAACTGTTATCGCTAAGAAGGGTAGTGGCGTTGCTGAAACTTTCACAGTAAGAAGAGTTTCTTACGGTGTTGGTATCGAAAGAGTATTCCCAGTACACTCACCAAACGTTGTTGACGTTAAGGTTGTTAGATACGGTAAGGTTCGTAGAAGTAAGCTATATTACCTAAGAGATAGAGTAGGTAAGGCTGCTAAGGTTAAGGAACAAATCAAAAAGTAATTAAAGGGGACTTCACGTCCCTTTTTTTACTATCTAAACGAAATTAGACGAAGAGAGATATAATGGATAATAATTATACAATTAAGACAAAATCAGCACCTAATTGGATATATGATTGGACTAAGTCAATTATTTCAGTAATTTTTGTTGTTCTGATTATTCTTACTTTCTTTTTTAGAATTGTAAATGTAGACGGAACATCAATGTACAGTACTCTTTATGATGGTGATAAACTATTTGTTTCAAGTTTTCTATATACACCTACTGATGGTGATATTGTTATTATCAGCCATGGTCAGTATTTAGATGAACCTATTGTTAAGAGAGTTATTGCAACTGAAGGCCAAACTCTAAAAATTGACTTTGACAAAGAAAAGGTTTATGTTGACGGTAAAGAACTTAATGAACCTTATGTATCATCAGAATTAATACCCGGTGATGCTAAGATTCCTGAGGTTATACCTGAAGGTAAAATCTTTGTAATGGGTGACAACAGATATGTTTCTAAAGATAGTAGATATGTTGAAGTAGGATTAATTAATGTGAAAGATGTTATTGGTAAAGCTCAGTTTACATTATTCCCATTCAACCATGCAAAATACTTATACTAATAGGTGATACTATGCAAAGCAGAAAAAAAGAAAAGTATTTTGACAAGTCTAAGAAACAGCCGAAAACAAAAGTTAATAATAAAGAAGATTACATAGTAGTCAACAATAACCCTACAGTTGGATTTTTCTATTACTTAGCAAGAGCAATTATAATGGCTGTTGTTGTGATTATCATTATTCTTACTTTCTTCTTAAGAATTGTAAATGTTGATGGCAGATCAATGATGAATACACTTATTGATAATGATAAGGTAATTGTTACTAATTTTATGTACACACCTAAGGATAACGACATTGTTGTAATCAGCCATGCTAAGGAATATGATAAGCCTATTATTAAGAGAGTAATTGCAACTGGAGGACAAAGTCTTAAAATTGATTTTGAAAATCAGAAGGTCTATGTTGATGGCACATTAATTGATGAACCTTATGTTAGCTCTGAACTAAAAGAAGGTAATACAGAAATTCCATCAGTAATACCTAAAGGCAAAGTATTTGTAATGGGTGATAACAGACTTGATTCACTTGATAGTCGTTACTCAGAAATCGGACTTATTGATGAAGAGAATATTATTGGTAAAGCACAGTTTGTAATTCTTCCAATTACTAGAATTCAATATTTATACTAATATAAGCACCTTTTCCTTTGAAAAGGTGTATTTTTTTAAGAAATTTAAAATAATACTTGATTTTTTTCTTAATTCAAGTTATAATTAGTAGCGTTGTGGAGAGTTGTCCGAGATGGCCGAAGGAGCACGATTGGAAATCGTGTAAACCATTAAAGTGGTTTCGAGGGTTCGAATCCCTTGCTCT